>JAEEGL012405460.1_pt1 | contig 14349 bp, 12 predicted proteins | sample 9134231 | NCBI WGS metagenome assembly JAEEGL01 (sample SAMN16246548, study PRJNA631951) | gut metagenome | biome: gut microbiome; feature: rumen; material: fiber-attached | host: Bos | place: Iran: Karaj | collected 2018-10
CATCTTATCCGGACCCGACAGCTCCACGTCGAAGGTGAGGATCTCGCCCCCGCGAAGGACCTCCAGCTTCACCACGTCGCCGTCCCTGTGCCCGATCAGGACGCTGTTGAGCCTGTTCATGGTGCTGACCTCCGTGCCGTCGACGGTAAGGATGATATCGTCCTTCATGATGCCGGCCCTTTCAGCTCCGAGGCCTTCGATTATGCCGCCGACGTACATGCCCGTGCTGGTCCCGAACATCTCCTTGAGCTGATCTTCGGTGTACTGGCGCTGATCGCCGAGACCCGTGACGGTGACGCCGATGTACATCTTCTCGTACGTTCCGGTCTTCATGACGGACTCGACTATCGGCTTCGCGACGTTGATGGGGATCGCGAAGCCCATGCCCTCGCCCGTGGAGGCTCTGGCGGAATTGATCCCTATCACCTGTCCCCTGCTGTTGAGCAGCGGGCCTCCGCTGTTGCCGGAGTTGATCGTCGCGTCGGTCTGGATGAGGCCTTCCATCTTCGTTGCCGTGCCGCTGACGGAGTTGCCGGCGGTTATCGTCCTGTTGAGCCCGCTGATTATGCCCTCCGACATGCTGCGCTCGAAGGCCAGCCCGAGGGGATTGCCGATAGCTGCGGCGTACGCGCCCACGTTGAGCTCGTCGGAATCGCCGAGCTCTGCCGCGACGAGCCCGTCGGCCTCGATCTTTATGACCGCCAGATCCAGCGTCGCGTCGTTCCAGAGGACCTTCGCGTCCGCCGTCGAGCCGTCGTAGAGGCTTACGGTTATGGATTTATAGTCGCCGTCGTTTATGACGTGCGAATTCGTGAGTATATAGCCGGACTCGTCCACGACGACGCCCGTGCCGACGCCCTCGGTCTCGTAGGTGTAGCTGTCGCCGTTCCCTCCGAAGCCGAAGCCCCAGAAGTATCCGCCCGAGCTGTAGGTCTGCTCGATCTTGGTGCTGATGCCGACGACGGAAGGCATGGCCTTCTGCGCGATGGCCTCCGCGAGAGTGACCGTCTCGCCCGGATCGATCGTGTACGTGACGTGCGTCTTTTCGGCGTCGCTGCCGGCGAGCGCCGGGAGCCTGACGTCTCCGATCGCCGAGGCCGCCGTGTCGGCCGCCTTCTGCACGATCTCGTAGTGGTTGAGGAAATAGCTGCCGGCGAGGCCGCCGCCGACGCCGCAGGTAAAGGCCATGACTATGGCCATGGCTACGACCAGGACCTTAAAGCCTCCGTTTTTCATTGTGGTTGCCCCCTTCTTCAGATCTCATATACGAGGCCCGGCTCGCTCCGGGGCAGGATATCGATCCTCGCGGCCCTCGGGCTGATGCCGTGCTCTCTGAACACGTTTTCCATCGTGGTCCTGGCCATCTCGGGGAAGTTGTTCTCTCTGCTGAGGTGCGCCAGAAGCACGAGCTTGGCGGGTCTTGACGGGTCGCTGCGCAGTATCGCCTGCGCCGCCGCCTCTGCCGCCGCGTCGTTCGACAGGTGACCGCGCTCGCTGAGGATCCTCTGCTTGAGGAACCACGGATAGCGGCCGACTCTCAGAACGCTCTCGTCGTGATTGGATTCCAGCACGAGGATGTCCGAGGACACCATCTGCCGGAGGATCTGCTCTGTTATGACGCCCGTGTCCGTGACCACCGCCGCGCGCGCCCCGCCGCTTCGGAAGGCGTAGCCCGCCGGATCGGCGCAGTCGTGGGAGAGAGGGAACGTCTCGACGGCTATGTCGCCCACCTCGAAGGTGTCGCCCGTCGAGAATATCCGGGCGTCTCCGGGATCGACGCCCTCCGCGCGGATCGCGCTCAGGGTCCTTTCGTTGGCGAAGACGGGCACGCCCTGCTTCGCGAGAACGGCTATCCCCTTTATGTGGTCCGCGTGTTCGTGCGTAACGAGCACGCCGTTCAGCGCTTTCGGATCGAAGCCTCTCGCCGAGAGGCCGTCGCGGATCCGCCTCGCGCTTATACCCGCGTCAACCAGCAGCGTCACGCTGCCGGAGCTGACGACGTAGCAGTTTCCGCTGCTTCCGCTCGCCAGCGAGCAGATCGATAAACTCATCGACTACACCCTTGTTATATATTCGAAAACTTAAAATTAACTGAAATAAATAAAAAATCGCGCGGCGAGCCTACTGCGAGTAGGCCGGATAGTAATACGTGCCCGAATCGCACGAGAGCTCCCAGAAGGGGAGCGCCGTGTCCTCGCCGGCCTGCAGGTCGTACGCGCTCCTGTCGACCATGTAGACGAGCATCACGCCCTTTACGCTGTCGCCGGGCTCAAGCTCCTTCGCCGCGCTTATCAGCGCCGACGCCGGCGGCTGGACCTTTATCCTCGCGCCCTTTGAGACGCCCTCGACGTCGGAGGGGTCCGCGCCGTAGATTATAAGAGGCATGCCTCCGGGCGCCGCGAGGACCGCCTTCTCGCCGCCCGAGGCCGCGCACGACACCGTGAGCACGTTGACGCCGCTCCTGGCGTCCGGGATCTCCGCGTCCACGGAGACGCCGCGCTCAGTCAGGTACTCCACCGCGCTTTGGAGCTGGCGCTGCCGCGCCGCGGTCTCGCCGCGCCGCGCGCTCAGAAGCCCCGCGCCGAGTATGAGATCGGCGATCAGGAAGATCGCGATCAGTATGTTCTTGCCTTTTCCCCAATCCATCAGTCAGTGTATCCGAGCGGCTGAGCCGTATAAAGATCGAAGCAGAATCTGCCGCCGCCGCTCGTGACTATCTCCCACGCCGGGACGAGAGTGCCGTCGGAGCGGAAATAGACGCAGCGCACGTCCGCGAGGTGCTCGCTCACGTAGCCGAACGCCTCGTCGGAATTAGCCTGCAGGACGGCGCCCTGCAGCGTGTTGTAGATGTAATTGCAGTTGCCGGCGATGACGTTGGCCGCGTCCGCGGCGGTCCCCTCCGGCTTGCCCGATGCTCCTCCGGGCACGACCGCGTTCCTCCTGTACGAGACGATCTGTCCGCCCAGGACCTCTATCTCTATCGCCGGTCCTTCCCCGGACGCGCAGGGGACTCCCCCCGCCATCTCGGAGAACCCGAATATGTGCGAGCGGCCGCGGCCTTCCCCGCCTTCCCGCGCTTCGGTGAGCCTGAACTCTATGTCTCCGCCCGCCAGGCCGTCCCAGCCGCCGCAGCGCGACACGAAGGCGACAGCCGCCTCCAGGTCGTCGAAGAAGCCGGCGGATGACGCGCCCGAGAGCTCCTGCCTGTACTCGAAGCCTCCGCCGGCCGGGACCCTGAAGCTCCTCTGCCCGTAGCCGTAGAGGTACGTGATGTTGCCGAAGCTGTCCGCGATCCTGCGGACGAAATCGAAGGTGTCGCCGAAGACGTTCTCCGCGACCCTGGTGCGCTGTTCCAAGCTCTGATCCTCGCGGCTGCAGCTCCTCGGAGCGAGGGGCCCGGCCGTCTCTATCGGCATGAGCGCCGCGCAGCTGCCGCCGATTATGTCGCCGGCGTAGTAGCAGGTATCCCCGCTCTGCGGGAGCCTCGCCCGGAGGGCGCTGACGCATTCCTCCCGATGGTCGGCGAGTATCCTGTAGAACTTACCGTCGCCGGATATCACGAAGAAGCTCTCCTTTTCGCCGTCGGAGAAGGCGAGCGTCGTGAACGTGCCTATGGAATCGCTGCTGCCGAGGCGCTTCGCGCCGAAGTACGAGAACGTCTCGCGGAACGGCAGCCCGGTGTCGAACAGTATCTGGACGGACGGGAACTGGCCGCAGACGGCCTTGTACTGCTCCTCCGTTATCTCAGAGACGACAGGATCGGCGTCGGCGCAGAGCCTCGCGGCGCCGTCCATGGCGACGGAGAAGTCCTCCGGACCGAAGCCGCAGAGATAGTAAACGCCGCCGCCGTCGCTGCACGCGCAGCGCGAGGGGGCCAGAAGCTCCGCGGCCGAAGGCGCGCTGACGGGCTCGTCCCCTCCGGGGAGGATGTCCGCTATCGCGAAGCTCCTGCTGCTCTCTTTGAACTGAAAATATAAAAGTAGTATTGTCACGAAAAACAATACTACCAGAATGCCGTTCTTTATGTGCTCGGTCCTGCGCTGCTGCCTTGTCATCTGACTACTTCAATATCGAGATGAGCAGATTCTGCAGGAACTGCAGAGCGCCTGTCTGCTGCGACGCGAAGATGTTGTCCGTCGTCTTTTCCTCGGCCTTTTCCTTTATGGCCGTAAAGCTCGTTATCCCCGACTCGACGCTGCCGTCGGCTTTGAGGATCTCGACCTGCACCCTGTACAGGCCCGGCGTGACGCTGCTGAACTGCTTCGTGTAGAAGCCTACGTCGCCGGTGCTCGTGTACTCGGCGGGAGCCGTGTATACGACGTCCGTATATTTATTGGTGATGCCGAAATTGCCGTAGACGCTTCCGACCGTCGGCTTTACCGCCGCGCCGCTGGCGTTGGTGAAGCTGAACGTGACGGCCGCGGTGCTCGTGTACTCGGATCTGATCCTGGTCATGTCCGAGGCTTCGAACTTAGACACGTCGACGGCCTTCAGCTTTCCCTGCGCGTCCTGCTCCATCTCCTGGAACACCATTACGCGCACGGTGCGCTGATCCGTGACCTTTACGGATACGAGAAGGCTGTCCGCGCTGGCGATCCCGGACGACGCGGGGCTTATTATAGACGCCGACTGCGCGTGACATACGCCCGCAGCCAAAAGCACCAGGACGACCGCCAGGGCTATCGCTCTTTTGAAACGCTTCATGCCTCCTCCTTTCCCGTTAAAGTCTGACTTGATGATGCCTCGAAGGCGCCCCCGCGCGAAGGGACACTTCGGAGCATACTACCATTGATACAGCATGAGTATACATCACGTATGTTACAGCCGTATTACGCGGTATTTAACCGAGTTTTACAATATGACGCCCCTACCGCAGCCATCCGTGGCCGAGCCGGGCGAGCTCCGCGAGGTCCGTGTCCATCGTCACGTTGTTGCGCGGCAGGTTGTGGCCGTAGTATTTATACACGTCCGCCATGCCCGCGTAGGTGCACAGCGTGACGGGGAACATCGCCTCTGCCACGGCCCGCGAGGGCTTGTCGTTCTCCCCGAACGGATACGCCAGGCAGTACACCGGCTTTCCGACGTTGGCCTCTATCAGCTCCACGCTCTTCGAAAGATCCGCAGAAAGCCTCTCCTCGAACGCGGGGACAGTCTCGGACTCCTCCTTCTGAACGCCGTTGGGGCCTCCCGGGACGACCTCGCCGCCCGTAGCCGGGTTGTGCAGGTCGTACGTGTGCGAGCCTATCTCCACGGCGCCCGAGGCCGCCATCTCCGCGAGCTGGTCCCAGCCGCAGAACACCGCGTACCCGCCGTCGTCTATTATCGAGGCGATCACGTTTATGTTCGCCTTCGCGCCCGTCTCCAGCAGCACGGGGTACGCGAGCGTGTAGTTGCTCAGATAGCCGTCGTCGAACGTTATCATGACCGGCTTGTCGGGAAGCGGCTTCTTCTCCGCCAGATCCTGAGGCAGGATGAAGGAGTAGCCGTTCTCTTTGAGCCATTCTATGTCAGCGCGGAACCTGTCCTGAGTGACCGTCACGCTGCCGCATTCGGCCTCGTCCGTCGTCAGGTTATGGTACATGAGTATGAGGCAGGGCTGCTTCGCGCCGAAGAGCTTCGTGAGTACCGCGTAGCGCCGGCCTATCTTGAGAGAAAGGCCGCACAGGATAAGCGCGATCCCTATAACGGCAAGTATCTGCCTCGTCTTAAGGCTTATCGGCCGGATCCTCATTTCGCCGCCGCCCTCTGGGACGGATCGGCTATGCGCGAGATTATGGCGGCCGTCTCCGCTCTGGTTATCGTGCTGTACGGCTCGAAGCTGCCGTCGGAGTAGCCCGTCAGGACGCCCGCCTTGTACAGCGCCAGGATCTGCTCCCAGTGCGGCGTTCCGGTCGTCACGTCCGGTATCAGCACGGTGTTCTTAACTGCGGGGATCGCGTCGGGCGAGACGGAGTTCGCGAGTATGTAAGCCATCTCGGCTCTCGTCGCGGGCCTCGAAAGGTCGGTGAACTCCCCGGCCTTTATTATCCCGTTCGCTGACGCGTAGTTGACGTACGTCGAGTACCACACGGCGCCCTGCTGGAACGTGCCGCTGCCGCCGTTGTATATATCGTGCATCCTGGCCGCGATCGTTACGCACTCCGCGACGGAGATGCTGTTTTCGGGAAGGAAGTCCGTGCCGGAGCCCTGCATGAAGCCGAGCTCGTAGGCGCTCCTGACGGCGCCGTCGTACCAGTGGCTGGAGCTCCTCGGCATATCGAGGAACATTCCGGGCGTATATCTGCGCTGCAGGGTGAAGCGCGCGAGCTTTTCTTCGGCGGTCGGCTCGACGAGCGTTTCGGTGCGGTGCGCGCGCAGGTATCCGGCGAGCTCGGGCCATTCGGTCTGCGAGGAAGGATCGAGCTTTCCGGTGCTGAGGACGTTCTCTATCGCGGTGTCGTTGAGAAGGAACACGAAATTGTAGCCGGCGGCCGTGTAGGAGAGCCTGTCCGCGTGCGAGGCGGCCGCGGCGGCGTAGTCGTCGGTCCCGAGGTCCTCCGCGGAATACGGGATCGTGGCCTGCGCCGTGTAGAGGCCGGGCCCTTCGAGGAAATTCATCGCGAGGCTGCTGCCGGAGAATACGGCGCTGCCGCCCTCGACGGGCATGAGGCCGTAGCTGTAGAGCTCCTTCCAGCATACGATGGGCGTGGAGCCTGAGAACAGACGCGACTTTCCGGAGCGCAGAGTCATGGTCACAGCGGAATAGCAGCTGTTTCCGTCCCACTTGCTGTCCGGTATGTATATGACGTGCACTTCGCTGTCGACCGTCCCCTGAAACGTCGTCAGCGCCATGTCGAAGCTTCCGAAATAGTTCGGGACGGTGACGCGGGCGGTGATGCCGCCGTCGAGCGTAAGCTGCTCCGTCACGCTCCTCGTTTCGTAGCTGTACACTATCTTGTCCCCGCCGGCGGCGAAAGCCGCGGCAGTCCCCGAGAGCGCCAGCGCCAGAGCCAGCGCCGCGCATAGGAATCTCTTCATTTTACCCCCTGACGTCCCCTATCCCAGATAAAGGCTGTTCGTCGAGAACTCGGCCTCGCTGGTGGCGTCGATCGAAAGATCGTGGAACACCTGCGAGTCGACCTCGCTGAGTATCGCCGTGCAGTGCGCCTTGCAGCCCGCGAGCAGCGGGAGCTTGTCCACGGCGAGCGCCGCGATCGGATTTACCGCGGCCGATATCGTGAGCGCCGACAGGACCTCCTCCATGTTGAGCGAGGACTTCTCGTGCTTCAGTATGTCTGTCTTGAGGTGCTGCAGCGTCTTGAGCACGTCGGGCGATATGAGGTCGACCTCGTCGGGTATGCCGCATATCTTCTTGACGGCGTTGAGCAGCAGCGCCGCGCCCGCGACCATCCTGCGCGAGCTGCGTCCCGTCACGATCGACCCGTCTGGGAGCTCCATCGCCATCGCGATGACGTTCTCGTAGCGCGGATCGAGCGAGCGCTTGTATTCGGCGTAATCGACGGCCGGCTTTACCACGGAGCGGTCGTTCACGGTGAGGCCGACCTCGTCCATGAGGAGCTTGGCCCTTTCGAGGCACTCCCAGGCGATGTTGCCCTTCTTGTAGTCGACGGCCGCGATCAGGTAGCGCCGTATTATCTCCTGGCACGAGGCCTTTCTGCAGACCTCGTCGTCGGTTATGCAGAAGCCCGCCCTGTTGACGCCCATGTCCGTGGGCGAGTTGTACTCGGCGGCTTCGCCGGTTATCTTCTCTATGATCCTCTTTACGACAGGGAATATCTCCATATCCCTGTTGTAGTTGACCGCCATCTGGCCGTACGCCTCGATGTGGAAGGAGTCGACCATGTTGACGTCCTTCAGGTCCACGGTCGCCGCCTCGTAGGCGATGTTGACGGGGTGCTTGAGCGGCAGGTTCCAGATCGGGAAGGTCTCGAACTTGGCGTAGCGCGCCTTTACCCCGCGCTTGTTCTCGTGGTACAGCTGCGAAAGACACGTGGCGAGCTTGCCGGAGCCGGGGCCCGGAGCGTTCACGACGACGAGCGGCTTGGTGACCTCGATGTACGGATTCGCGCCGTAGCCCTCCTCGCTGACGATCGTGTCGACGTCCGTGGGATAGCCCTTCGTCGCGTTGTGCTTGTACGTCTTTATGCCTCTGCGCTCGAGCTTGCTTATGAACTGGTTGACGGCGGGCTGGTCCTCGTACCTGGTGACGACGACGCTGTTTATGGACAGCTCGTACTTGCGGAACCTGTCGATTATGCGCATGACCTCCAGGTCGTACGTTATGCCGTAGTCCTGGCGGGTCTTGTTCGTGAGGATGTCTCCGGCGTAGATGCAGATTATTATCTCCGCCTGGTCCTTCATCCTGGCGAGCAGCTTTATCTTGGCGTTCTGGTCGAAGCCCGGCAGCACCCTCGCGGCGTGCTTGTCGTTCACCAGCTTTCCGCCGAACTCCAGGTACAGCCTCTCGCACTTCTTGCTGTTTATCCTCTCGAGTATGTATTTTGACTGATCTTCCAGATATTTTTCGGAATCGAAACCTGTTTGCATGGCGCCCTCCCGCGTGCTTTATCAACCTGAATATTATATCAAGTTTTGCCGCGCGAAAAAAGGGGGACCTGCCGCGAAACGAAAGAGAAAACGAGCCGTCCCGATCTGTAATTTTCGGGCGGTTTCTGTGGTATAATAAATCGTTTAAATGTATCAGCCACAGAATTTGACGGTCCGAACAGGGCGCGGCAGACCCGAGGCCGCCCGGGAGAAGATGAAGCAGACACACGTAAAGGCATTCGCGAAGGTGAATCTCGTGCTCAACGTTCTGGGCAAAAGGCCCGACGGCTACCACGAGATCGAGAGCTTTATGCAGGCCATAGGCCTGTGCGACGACATTTGGATAGCGTGCGAGGACATGCCCTCGGGCAGGCTGTTCATAAGTCTCGATCCGGGCAGCGAGCAGCTGCCTTCCGACGAGCGGAACCTGGCCTACAGGGCGGCCGCGCTCATGCACGACACGTATCACCCCGGAAGGGGCGAGAGGATAAAGATAACGGTGCACAAGCGCATACCGGTCGCGGCGGGCCTGGCCGGCGGCTCCGCCGACGGCGCGGCGCTGCTGCGCGGCCTCGCGAAGCTCTGGGATATCCCGGTCGACCGGAAGCTGTACGCTCTGGCGGCCGCGCTTGGCAGCGACGTTCCGTTCTGCCTGGCTGCTCAGACCGGAAGGCCCGCCGCTATCGCGCGCGGCACGGGCACCGAGCTCCAGTTCGTCTCGCCCGTCGACTGCCGCATCTCCGTGCGCACGCCGAAGATCGAGGTCCCGACGCCGGCCGTCTACTCCGAGCTCCGCCCGGAGGACAGCAAGTGCCGCATAAGGATCGGCAGCTTCCTGTCAGCCCCCACGCTCGAGATGAAGGCGGCGCTCATGCAGAACCACCTCCAGGCGCCGGCCTGCAGGCTCTTCCCGCAGATCGGAGCCGAGATAGAACGGCTCAAGGCCACCGGCAAATACCTCGCGGTGCTCCAGTCCGGCAGCGGCCCGTCGATAATCTGCGTCAGCCGGCCCACCGGCGAAAAGGCCGCTCCGCAGCAGACCTCCGGAGCCCATTTCTCGGACGCCATCGCGGCCCGCGAATAAAAAGCTTCCCGCCCGGACGCTTCGGCGTCCGGGCTTTTCGCGCCTTCGGACCAACAAATAGTGTTCCCGCGCCGTCATCCCACATCATATAGCGGCTTGAACAAATGTTCGCGCCGCTATATAATTTTGTCATGGAAAACTTCGACCTCGTAATGGCAAAACTCAGGATCCTCAGCGACGCCGCGAAATACGACGTCTCCTGCAGCTCCTCCGGAACGGAGCGCAGGGGAAGCGACGGTCACATCGGGAGCGCGGCCTCCTGCGGCATCTGCCACACCTGGACGGCCGACGGCCGCTGCGTGTCGCTGCTCAAGGTCCTCTACACGAACCGCTGCGTATACGACTGCGCGTACTGCGTCAACAGGCGCAGCAACGACGTGGAGCGGACAGCCTTTACGCCGAAGGAGCTGGCGGAGCTCACGATGGAGTTCTACCGGCGCAACTACATCGAGGGCCTTTTCCTCAGCTCCGCCGTCGACGGCCATCCGGACAGGACTACCGAGGAGATCTGCGAAGCGCTGCGCATGCTGCGCGAAGACTTCGGCTTCCTCGGCTACATACACGCCAAGCTCATACCCGGCGCGGACCCGCAGCTGGTGCGGCGCATCGGCTTTCTCGCGGACAGGGTCAGCGTAAATATAGAGCTTCCCAACAGGGAGAGCCTCGCCAGGCTCGCGCCGCAGAAGAGCCCGGAGGGCATCCTGCGGCCGATGCGCCAGATAACGGACGGGCTGGCCGAACAGCGCGCGCTCGTCGGCGCCGGCAACAGATATTCGAAATACAGATACGCACCGAACACCCTGGAAGACCGCGCCTCCGCCTACGCCCACGGCGACCCGAAGGGAACGCTCCTCGCGGGCGTCGGCTCCGGCGCCATAGCGTCCGGCGGCGGCCTCGACACGGCGGCCGTAGTGTTCGACGGCGCCGCCGAAGGCATGTCGCTGCGCCAGATAGACACAAGGATGGCCGTCCGCAAGGACAGGTTCGCCCCCGCCGGACAGACGACGCAGCTCATCATCGGCGCCACGGGCGACACGGATCTTCAGATACTCGCGCTGTCGCACGCCATGTACAAAAAGTTCCTCATGCGCCGCGTCTATTTCAGCGCCTACATACCGCTCAACGATTCTCCGCTGCTCCCGGCTATAGGAACGACGGTCCCCCTGCTGCGCGAGCACCGGCTGTATCAGGCCGACTGGCTCATGCGGTTCTACGGCTTTTCGGCCGACGAGATCGTGGACGAGGCACATCCGGACCTCGACGTCGAGCTCGACCCCAAGGTCTCCTGGGCCCTGCGCCATCCGGAGTTCTTCCCGGTCGAGATCAACAGGGCCGACGCCGAGGCGCTGCTCCGCGTGCCAGGGCTGGGGAACCTCTCTGTCATGCGGATAATCAGGCAGCGAAGGGCCGCCGCGCTCAGCTACGACGACCTCAAAAGGATCGGCGCCGTACTAAAGCGCGCTAAATATTTCATAACGGTGAACGGCCGCTACTACGGCGGCGGGGTAAAGCAGGACTCTCTGCGCGACCACCTTCTCATGCAGAGCGGCGGAGTGCAGCTGGACATGTTCAGCCCGGACGGACCGGCGGCCGGAAGGCTTTCCGGCGCGGCGGACAGGCTCTCCGGAGCGGCCGCGCCAGGCACACCGGCGGAGGCGCGAGATGGAATACATATATGACGGCACCTTCGACGGCATGCTCACCTGCTTCTTCGCCCACGTCTACGTCGAGCCCGCGGAGGCCATCATCGCGGAGAGCGACGCGGGCCAGCTCGGCTTCGCGAGGCGCCAGCTCATCGTCACGGACAGGAGCAAGGCGGACAGGGTGTCGGCCGCGATAGAGAAAAAGCTGTCGAGGCAGTCGCTGCGAAGGTGCTACAAGGCCTTCCTCTGCGGCGAGAGCGGCCGCGAGATGGACGTCCTGCGCTACGTCTTCAAGGGCTTCAAGACGGGCCCCTGTATCGACATGCTCCACGGCGACCCGGACGTGCGCCGCATCGACGTGCTGGAGCGCAAGGTAAACTGGGAGCTCGACCGGTTCCTCGGCATCCTCCGGTTCTCCGTCGTCTGCCCGGAGGACGGCGTCGAGATCCTCTACGCCGAATACGCTCCGAACTGCGACATAACGCAGCTCATGATGCCGCACTTCCTCAACAGGTACCGCCGCGAGGCGTTCGTCATACACGACGTGAAGCGCGAAAAGGCGGCGTTCGCGGGCAGGGGCCGCTGGGTCATGCGGCCGCTCCCGAAGACCTTCTCGCCGCGCTTCTCAAAGGACGAGGAGGCCTACAGGAACCTTTGGCGCGGCTATTTCACGGCCGCCGCCATAAAGGAGCGCCTTAACCCGGACCTTCAGAAGAGCTTCATTCCAACGCGCTACTGGGAATACCTCACCGAATCGCCCGAGCGGAACGATCCCCGCCCGTAGGCTGCGCTTCTCTTTACCTTTAATTGACAACGCGGCCGAACAGGTGTTAAAATCTCTTGTTAACAGAAAGCGTTCATATCAACGCTTTCCGGCATCCGGCGGACGGGCCGGGGCGCGGCGCGGAGGCGCCGCGTAAAAGTAAGAGACGAGGGCAAGAAAAATGAAGAATCTGCTAAGGCTCCTCGAAGACGACTGCAGCCTCAACACCGAACAGCTGGCGGCGCTCGCCGGCATGACGGAAGAAGAGACGAAGGCCGCTCTGGAGGAATATAAAAAGCAAGGCATACTTCTCGGCTACGAGCCGATCATCAACTGGGATCTCTACGACGAGGAATACATAACGGCTCTCATAGAGGTCACCGTCATACCGCAGAGAGGCGACGGCTACGACCGCATCGCCCAGCGCATCTATCAGTACGAGGAGGTCGAGTCGCTCTATCTCATGAGCGGCAGCTTCGACCTGTGCGTCATCATCTCCGGCCACAGCTTAAAGCAGGTCGCGCTGTTCGTATCGCAGAAGCTCTCGACGATCGAGGGCGTCTCCGGCACGGCCACCCACTTCATCCTCAAGAAATACAAGGAAAAGAGGATGATCTTCAAGCCGCAGGAGGACTACAAGGAAAGGTTCGTGCTCGACTGATGGACTACTCCAAAATACTCAACAGCCGCATCCTCTCGGTGAAGCCCTCCGGGATACGCAGGTATTTCGACCTGCTCAACGAGATGGAGGACGGCATATCGCTTGGCATAGGCGAACCGGATTTCGCCACGCCCTGGCACATACGCGACGCCGGCATCTACTCGCTCGAAAAGGGCTTCACAAAGTACACGCCCAACGCCGGCATATCCGATCTGCGAAAGGAGATCGCCGCGTACCTCAGGCGCCGCTTCGGCCTCGAATATTCCCCGAACGGGCAGATCATAGTCACGGTCGGAGGCAGCGAGGGCATCGACGTCGCGCTGCGCTGCATGCTCGAGCCCGGCGACGAGGTGCTCGTGCCGACGCCGTCGTTCGTATGCTACGCGCCGCTGTCGTTCATGGCCTGCGGCAAGCCCGTATACATCGAGACGCGCGCGGAGGACGGCTTCCGCCTCACGGCGAAGGCGCTGCGCGAGGCCATAACGCCGAAGACAAAGGTGCTGATCCTCCCCTACCCCTGCAACCCCACGGGCGCGATCATGGAGAAGGAGGACCTCGAAGCCGTCGCGGACGTTCTGCGCGATACCGACATAATGGTCATCTCCGACGAGATCTACTGCGAGCTCACCTACAGCGGGACCCACTGCTCGATCGCGGGCATCCCCGGCATGTACGACCGCACGATACTCGTCAACGGCTTCTCAAAATCGTATTCGATGACCGGCTGGCGCATGGGCTACGTCTGCGGACCCGCCCCGGTGATCGGCGCGATCACGAAGCTCCACCAGTTCGGCATAATGTCCGCTCCCACGACCAGCCAGTTCGCGGCGATAGAAGCGCTGCGCAACGGCGACGAGGATATCGAATACATGAAGCAGGAATACGACGGACGCCGCCGCTATCTGCTCGACGGGCTCAGACGCCTCGGCCTCGAATGCTTCGAAGGGCTCGGCGCGTTCTACCTGTTCCCGAGCATAAGGAGCACCGGCCTTTCGTCCGAGGATTTCTGCATGAAGTTCCTCATGGAGGAAAAGGTCGCGGTCATCCCCGGAACGGCCTTCGGGCCGGTCGGAGAGGGCTACGTCCGCATAAGCTACGCCGCCTCGATGAAGAACATCGAGGAAGTGCTCCTGCGCCTCGAGCGGTTCCTCGCCCGGCTCCGCTGATCAGACTCCCATGCCCCAACAGATCGACGACAACTATATACAGAGCTTCTTTAAGATCGGCCAGGGGCCGCAGGCGGAAAAGGAGACCGCGGAGATCCGCGAAAAGCTCGTGCGCCTGCAGTTCAGCCACGGACAGGATATCTGCGAGATAGACGCCGAGCCCGACGGCATGTACTTCCTCGAATCGGGCAGCGCCGTCGTCCTCGACCGCGACGGCGAACAGATAAACGTGCTCCGCGAGGGGCAGTATTTCGGAGAATACGCCGTCCTCGCCGGACAGAGAAGGCTCTCGACTGTGCGCTCTCTGGGACGCACGGTCGTTTTCCGCCTCGGGAACGAGGACATGATGGCTGTCCTGCAGCGTCATCCGGACCTCTACGGCGAGCTGATGAAGCGCGTCTACGGCCAGGTCTCCGGAAAGCATTCGCAGCTGACGGCGCTCTCGCGCATGCAGCGCGGCATACTGCAGGATCCCGAGAACAGAA
>JAEEGL016383998.1_pt1 | contig 14349 bp, 15 predicted proteins | sample 9134231 | NCBI WGS metagenome assembly JAEEGL01 (sample SAMN16246548, study PRJNA631951) | gut metagenome | biome: gut microbiome; feature: rumen; material: fiber-attached | host: Bos | place: Iran: Karaj | collected 2018-10
GCTTTTCAATGGTAATGATATCGCCTTCAGAAACTTTGTACTGCTTACCACCTGTTGCAATAATTGCGTACATGGTTGCTCCTCCTTTTTATCATTACTCGCCAGTTTCGGTGGTGTTTCACTATGAAACACACTTAAATAACCACACTGAGCGGCATACTCATGTATATTAACACAGGATTTTTACTGCGTCAATGCAAATTGTTCATAAAAATATGAAAATTTACAAAAAGATTAATCTACTTGATGAACATCACCTAGATGCTTCTTTAAGTAGACATCTAAAGAACTCCAATTCTTTTCATTTGCATTTCGAATCTTTTTAGCCTCATCTTCTAAGCAATGTCTGCAGGCTCTTCTCAGGTCATCTTCCTCATTGACTGCAAACCACTTATCAAAATGCTCTTTGAATTCTTCATCTTCCTTTTGAAATTTAAACTTACTCAATTGTAACGTTAATTGAGAAGTTGCCCTTGTTTTTGTATTATCCTTTGCTTCAGGAGTTAAATTGATTTCAGGATATTCGTTGCTATATTTAACAATCTCCTGATCTGCAATTTCAATTGCCTTATCCTGAACAATTTTTATAATATCGTTCATTTCCATAGTAAAACACCCCCATGTGTAAAACTAATCTCCAAGAAATGATTATATCATTAACAATTGAATTTTGTATGTATTAGTTATATTTCAAAGGGACTAAATATTCTACTTCTGGTCATTTCTAAAAGACCTAAATGAGTAAACTCATGTATGGAAATAATTGAGATATCATCCTTTGTATATTCTTTAAATAGCTTAATAAGCTCCTGCTGTTGTTCTTTTGAGACTCTTAATAAATCAATTATGATAATTCCAGATATCGACCGAAGTCTAAGCTGTCTACTAATCTCTATAATAGCCTCTTTATTTGTATCAAAGGCAGAAGTTTTTCCTGAATTTTTAGATGAATTTACATCTATTACTGTAAGTGCCTCAGTTGGCTCAATGACAATATTTCCACCACAATTTAAATGAATAATTCTCGAACATAGTCGATCTAGCATTTTGGTAAAATCATATAAAGACCATAGTGAAATTGTATCATCCTTGTAAGCTCTTACATTTAAAGATTTTGAGTTTACCTCATCCAAATCACTTACTATTTCATATTCACCTGAAACAAAGCGATTAATATAATAATCTATAAAATCTTGATTATTACTAGATTCAATACTATTTACAAAATTACATGAATAAGGCTTTACACCTTTTCTGTCCTGAGAAATCTGAACATAAAACTTATCCTGCTGGCACACCAATTTTTTATCAGAATGCTTTTCTATATAGAATTCAGGATTGAGTTTTCTGAATTCTATAAATCCCTTATCCCCAGTGGAGAGTTTACAAATACAAGCCTCAATGTCATTCAATACTTTCTCGACTGTAGCGATACATACAGTTCCAATCTTTGTATTATCAAGATTAATAATATCTAAAGGCTTATCATTTTCATCAAATGAAACAAGGAGCCGAAGCTCCTTATCATTGTAAACGCCCTTTGTAATTACAATTTTTTTAATGCTCATCTCCAATATCTCCTAGAGAAACCAGTTCTTTTGGCTCTCCTGTATACATATCGATACGCTTAATATCTAAAGATAAATCATTAAACTCAGGTAAACCAAGATATTCATGAAAAGCTTTAATTACAAGCTCTGGTTTGATATTATCTGTGCTACCACTAGAAAGAAGTAAGTCATATACAGGAACACCATCCTTGATTTCAATGTTAAACCTATAAATTAAAGGCTTTAGGTCAAGCTCTCGCTCTCCCTTTTTTGTTTTCTTTACGATATTAATTCCATGAGCCTCATCAAAGAATTTCTGCTTCAAATCACAAATATTTTCAATATAGCAAGCGTCATCCTTTGAGTCCTTATAAGTAACTATATAGCTTGCTGCAGTTACGGCAGACATACATTTTTCTGCATCATCTGGTAAATAATTAAAGCTTGTAATTGCAAGCCCTTCAACCATATTATCATTTAGACGAGCAATTCCATCAGCAGATGGAACCTCTGACTTTATATCGATATCCATATATTCTCCAGTTGATGTAAGGCCTACACCAAGTGGGGAAGCAAAGGACATAATCTGGTGAGGATTGAAACCTTCTGAATATCTAATAGGAAGCTGCGAACGCTTTACAGCCTTTTGGAAAAATCTCATTAGATCCAAATGGCCAACGTATCTCATTATTCCTGTTTTTTCAAATCTAATTCTAACGCGCATTATGACATACCCCCGAACCAATTCTAGCGGCACCACAACCACTGCATTTCATCTTACAATTTGGAGTAACAGATGCATTCATAGCATTGTGCCACTCCCTTTTAAGAAAATCCTTTGTCACATGACAATCAATGAAATCCCAAGGAAGAATTTCATCCAAATCACGCTGACGGTATGCATAATAATCAATAGAAATATTATTTTTTTCAAAAGCGGCAAGCCACTTATCGAAATCAAAATATTCGCCCCATGCGTCAAAGAAGCATCCGCTCTTGTATGCATCTAAAATTGCTGGGCAAAGTCTTCTGTCACCTCTAGCAAATACACCTTCAAGAACTGTAACATCAGAATGATGCCAATTGTACTTGAGGGATTTCTGATTGAGCTGAGCCTTCATCTCATCATTAACAACCTTGGCACGACGCAAATACTCTCCAGCTTCGTACATAGGTGCCCACTGGAATGGTGTAAATGGCTTTGGAACAAAGAAAGATGTAGAAATTGTAATCTGGCATCTTCCCTGTCTTTGTTCCTTTGGAACTGTGTCATAATATGCGGCAGCAATATCATTTGCAAGCTGTGGTATAGCCTGCATATCCTCATCTGTCTCAGTAGGAAGACCAAGCATAAAGTAGAGCTTTACCTTGTTCCAACCGCCCTTAAACGCAAGAGTTGCACCGCCGATAATATCCTCAACAGTAAGTCCCTTGTTAATTACATTTCTCATTCTCTGGGAACCTGCCTCAGGTGCAAATGTAATACTTGATTTACGAACATCCTGAACCTTTGACATTACATCAAGGGAGAATGCATCAATTCGTAATGAAGGTAATGACACATTAACACCCTCTGAAAGACAATCGTCAATAAGAAAATCCATAAGCTCTCCAAGTGCATGATAATCACTTGAAGAAAGTGAACTAAGGGAAATCTCCTCATGACCTGTAGATGCAAGGAGTGCTTTTGCCTGTTCCTTTAAAACCTCTACCGATTTTTCTCTATTAGGTCTATAAATCATACCTGCCTGACAGAAACGACAGCCACGAATACATCCGCGCTGTATTTCAAGGACTACTCTATCCTGGATTGCTCTTACAAATGGAATAAGCATCTTTGTAGGATATGAAGTTGAATCCATATCTGTAACAACCTGACGAACAATTGTTGCAGGTACATCATCATATTTTGGCTTGAAGCTTTCGATTGTACCATCAGATTCTTTGTATGTAACCTCATAAAGTGCAGGTACATAAATACCAGGAATCTTTGCAGCTTCTCGCAAGAAGGCCTCACGATTAAAACCTTTGTTTTTATGTTCTTTGTATAAATCTAAAAGTGCTGGATAACTTGTCTCGCCCTCACCAACATAAACAATATCTACAAAGTCAGCAATAGGCTCTGGATTGGTTGCACAAGGGCCGCCAACAACAACAATTGGGTCATCATTTTCTCTTTCAGAAGAAAGGAGCGCTACTCCAGCTAAATCAAGAATTTGAAGAATATTTGTGTAACACATTTCATACTGAAGTGTCATTCCAATAAAATCAAAATCCTTGATTGAATCCTGAGATTCCAACGCAAAAAGAGGTATATTCCTTTCCTTCATCAGATTATGTAAATCTGGCCATGGAGAATATACCCTTTCACAATATGTGTCCTCTCGGCGATTTAGCATATCGTAAAGGATAGCAATGCCAAGATGAGACATACCTACCTCGTAGACATCAGGGAAGCACATAGCAAATCTAATGTCTACGTCAGCAGGATTCTTTTTTACACTATTAAATTCGTTGCCAATATAGCGTGCAGGCTTATCAATCTGCATCAAAATATCGTCATGTAATGCGAGTTTTTTCATAAATTCCTATCTTTGAGCAAGCTCAGAGGTAACATCTTCCCAAGTTACACCCTTTTCTGCCATAAGAACCATCATATGATACAAGAAATCTGATATCTCATATTTGGTCTCCTCAGCATCAGGATTCTTGGCTGCAATGACAATTTCAGTAGCCTCTTCTCCAACTTTTTTAAGGATTTTATCAAGACCCTTATCAAACAAGTAATTTGTATAAGAACCTTCCTTTGGATGCTCCTTACGGTCAAGAATAATCGCATAAACATCCTCAAATACCTTAAGTGGATTGCGCTCAATATACTCCTTTTTAACAATCTCATTAAAGAAGCAGCTTGGCGCACCAGTATGGCAAGCAACTCCTACTTGAGAAACTTTCGCCAAAATAGTATCAAAATCACAGTCCGCAGTCAATGACTTGACAAATTGGAAATGTCCGCTAGTCTCACCTTTTACCCAAAGTGACTTTCTTGAGCGTGAGAAATAAGTCATTTTTCCTGTTCGAATAGTTGTGTTAAATGATTCCTCATTCATGTACGCAACCATAAGAACCTCGCCTGTCTGGAAGTCCTGAACAACTGTAGGAATAAGACCATGTGAATTTGGCTTTAAATCAGACCAACTAAGCTTTGGCTCAAAATTGTCCATCTTGATTCCGGCATCTGACAACTCACTTTTAAGCTGCATGATATCGAAATTTGTATCATTAATAAATGCCCCAGAAATACCTCTGATTTGTTCTGACTTTAATAGTTTTTCAACATATTCAAAATCATAACTATCCACTTGGACAATGTAAGGAATTGTTGTGATATTCTCAAGTCCCTCTAAGAGAGTTGTATTCATGATTAAAAGCTCGTGAACATTATCAGCAAGAAAATCCTTTGTCTTAAAAAGGAAATCTACTGTAGAAAGGCTAACAAGCATTTTGTTGGCCCCAAATCTAGCACTTGCCTCTTTAATCAAATCAATTGTCTCTGGCTTTGATCCATTGAGAATGACCTCAATGCAACCGGCGTAAAGAAGCTTTTTAACATCCTCAAGTCGCTTAATATTTCCGCCACCTGCTGTCTTAACTTGAATATTTCTATTTATTTCTCTAATAGCTAAAATATTTTTTTCGTGCTCTTCATCATCAGTAGATAAATCATAACAAATGATTTTATCAATACCGCTGTCATCGTAAACTGATGCAAGCTCAAGTACATCTTTCTTTTCATCTAACTCAGTAGGACTTTTAACTGCCATTCCATCCTTAATATAGATGGTAGCAACTATATTTTTGTGTTCCATACGTTTAATAACTCCTCCAATTAAATTGATCCTTTTGTGGTCATTGTTGAGTTCTTGATTCGAGGATCAATAGTTGTTGCTTCATCAAGTGCCTTTGCAAATGCTTTAAACATTGCCTCGCACATATGATGAGAATTTCCAGGTGTCAAAACTTTGATGTGTAAATTCATAGCTGCTGAATATGAAATCGCATAAAAGAATTCCTTTACCATCTCAGTATCCATATAGCCAATTTTTTCAGTAGGAAATTCTGCTTCAAAGGACAAATAAGGTCTATTGCATAAATCCACTGCAACAAGCACTAATGTCTCATCCATAGGGAGAATGCAACTACCATATCTTTTCATTCCCTGCTTATTACCACAGGCTTTTTTTATGGCATTGCCAAGCACGATTCCGGTGTCTTCAATTGTGTGATGACAATCTACCTGCAAATCCCCTTTAATTTCAGCAGACAAATTAAAAAGACCGTGTCTCGTAAATGCATCAAGCATATGATCAAAAAATCCTATGCCAGAATTTGCAACACAATCACCATTTCCATCAATTGAAAAATCAATTGTAATGTCCGTCTCTTTAGTTTTTCTAGCAACCTTTGCCCTACGTTCTTCTATCATTTTTCCGCCTAAAAAATTTTTCTTCAACAATATTAATTATACAATAAATAGCAACAATTAAAAGGAAATTGTGGTATACAAAATTACCATTTTTGTATGCTAAATTTCTTCAAATCTCACCTTTATAGAGTTTGCATGAGCAGTTAATTGTTCATTGTTTGCAAACTTTACAATGTCTGGATAAACTGCCTCTAGAGCTTCTTTTGAATATGAAATAATGCTAGACTTTTTAATAAAATCATCCACTGAAAGTGGTGAGAAAAATCTAGCTGTTCCATTGGTTGGCAACACATGATTAGGACCTGCGAAATAGTCTCCGAGCGGCTCTGATGAATACTGACCAAGGAAAATTGCTCCAGCATTTTTTACATAAGTCATAGTCTCAAAAGGATTAGCAGTAACAATTTCCAAATGTTCTGATGCAATTGCATTTACGCAATCCACAGCATCCTTCATATTGTCAGCTACAAGTAAATATCCAAAATTGTCTAAGGATTTTTGAATAATATCCTTACGTGAAAGAATTGCAACAAAACGCTCTATTTCCTTTTCAACCTTATCAGCTAATTCTGCTGAAGTTGTAACAAGAATTGCTGATGCCAATTCGTCATGCTCTGCCTGTGATAATAAGTCCGCTGCCACATATGTAGGATTTGCTGTCTCGTCAGCAAGGACGAGAATTTCTGAAGGTCCAGCTATAGAATCTATAGAAACATAGCCAAATACAGCCTTTTTAGCAAGGGCTACAAATATATTTCCAGGACCTACAATCTTATCCACCTTTGAAATAGACTGAGTTCCAAATGCTAGGGCCGCAATAGCCTGAGCCCCACCACATTTATAAATCACATCAACGCCCGCCTCATTTGCAGCTACAAGTGTACTTGGATTCACCTTGCCGTTTTTGTCACAAGGAGTAGTCATGTAAATACAACCTACACCAGCAACTTTTGCAGGCATAACATTCATGAGCACTGAAGAAGGATATACAGCTTTTCCTCCTGGAACATACACTCCCACCTTTGCCAGAGGTGATACCTTCTGTCCTAGAATAATACCCTCTTCTGAAGTAAACCAGCTATTTTGCTTTTGCTTAGCATGATATTTTTCGATATTGATTAGTGCTTTTCGAATAACTTCAATTAGTTCTTTTGGAACAAGGGTGTAAGCCTCTTCAATTTCTTCCTTTGTGACTACAATGTTACTAGCATTAATATCTGCACCATCAAATTTCTTCGTATATGCGAATATTGCTTCATCACCATTTTCGCGAACATTATTAACGATTTCATTTACGGTAGCTTCATATTCTGTATATTGATTAGGACTGCGTTTAAGCAATGATTCCAAAATATTATCAATTGTGTCACTTGTTAATTTAAGCTTTCTCATTTTCAAGTGCTCCCTTCAACTTCTCAATAAGAGAGGTGATTCTCTCATTTTCCATTTTCATAGAAACCTGATTTACAACCATTCTCGCAGAAAGAGGACATACCTCTTCTAGAACAACCAGACCATTCTCCCTAAGAGTTGACCCGGTCTCAACTATATCAACTATTACCTCAGAAAGCCCTACAATAGGTGCCAATTCTATAGAGCCATTAAGCTTTATAATTTCTACAGTCTGATTTTTAACATTGTAAAAATAGTCCTTGGCAATGCGAGGATACTTGCTTGCAACACGAATCAATTCATGATGCTTTAATAGCTCATCAGCCTCTGCTGGGCCGCATACGCACATTCTGCATTTACCAAATCCAAGGTCTAAAACTTCATAAATATTCCTGTTTTCCTCGAGAATTGTATCTTCTCCAACAACTCCTATATCAGCAGCACCATACTCTACATAAGTAGGTACATCTGGACCTTTAGAAAGGAAAAATTTTAGTTTTAATTCTTCATTAGTAAATATTAACTTTCTAGTATCTGGGTCCTTCATTTCTTCGCATGTGATACCAATGCTTTCAAATAAAGCCAATGTTTGTTTTGCCAAACGCCCCTTTCCAAGGGCAAAGGTTAAATATCTATCGCTCATTGTTTCTCTCCAATGCCAACATCAACTGATCAACTGTAATTGCAAAACCTATAGCCGGTGAATCCTTGCCAAAGTGGCTTAGTAGTGAGTCATAACGTCCACCCTTTACGAGAGGTTCTCCAACGCCATATGAGTAACCTGAGAATATGATACCTGTATAGTATTTGTATTCCGAAATCATTCCAAGCTCAAAAGAAATATACTCCATTACTCCATTTGCTTTCAAAAGCTCATAAAGCTTAGTTAAATACTCCAGGGCATCATAAACCTTTTTGTATTTCTTTGCCTTATCTAAATACTGCTTCCATTCAGATGGAGAATTGAGAATCTTACCTGTAAGATCAAATAAATCAACAAGACCCTTACTAACCTGCTCACCTTCTAATAATTCTCTAGCGCCAAAGAAGTTTTTATTAGAAATAAGGTTAATAAGTTTTTCTTCTTTGTCATCCAACAAATTAGCGGCTTCTATTAAACCTCTAACCACATCGATATGACCCACACCAATTTCAAATTCTCTTAGCCCAACATCCTTTAGAGCATTAACAACAATTGTGAGAATCTCTGCGTCTGCATCAACTGAGCTATCACCAATATACTCGCAGCCTGCCTGTGTGCTCTCTTTTAGGCGCCCCTGAAGGCTATGATAATTAATAAATACATTTCCCTCATAAGAAAGCTTTACCGGAGTATCAGTATCTGAAAAATACATTGCGGCCGCTCTAGCCACAGAAGGTGTAATATCAGGTCTAAGAACCAAAGTATTACCATCCCTATCAAAGAACTTAAACATCTCGTTGGATTTACATGAACCAACTTCTCGTGAAAAAGTATCGAAATACTCAAATGTAGGCGTAGAAATTGGACTGTAGCCATATTTCTTAAACTCTTTTCTAAGTAAAAATAAAGAATCTAATCTGCGCTCATATTCATTATTGTAGATATCCCTTACTCCCTCTGGAGTATGTAAAGTTAAACTATTCATAATAGCACCTTCTCAATCTAAACACTTTAGTCTGCTAATGTAATAAAGTAAAGATATCAAAAAACAGCCACAAAGTCAACCTTTGCGACTGCCCAAATCAATATTAATCATATCTAAGTAAGGAACCAAAAGATTTGGCTTCGTAGAAAAAAAGAATTTATCATCTAATTCTTCTATCCTAAAGCTCTTTCGTCCACCTTCCTGCATCCTATCCCAAAAAGCCTTTAATTGTTCGTATGTCAGATAATAATAAACATCTCTTTCACTATAGAATATTAAAATAAAAGCCAAACCATCCTGCTTTTCCCATTGACCCATAAACTCTATCTGGTGAGCATGAATATTCTGCAACGGAAACGTGTCTTTATTACACTCTTTGGCATCAAAGCAAACAGGGATTCCTTGAATAGCGCCAACATAATCTACTGTAGATTTTTGATCGAAATATGCCAGGGTAATGTGTCCCTTTTTGCTATCCATATCAATTGGTGTAATCGGAGTAGGAATTTTTTGAATCAGCGCTAGTCCATTCTCTCGATATACTTCATTGGTTTTATTTATGAATTCTTCAAATGTAGAGCCTCTAAGACCTCTCGATTTAAATGTAGACATAAAATTCTCCCGGTTCTTCTGCTACGTATTTACGCCCATCCTCAAACTCTATTGAGTATGCGTGTAATAGCTGTGATTTGGCTTTTAATTTGCGATTAACAGCCATATCTCCATATTTCATATCCCCAAGAATTGGGTGACCAATACTAGCCAAATGAGCACGTATCTGGTGGGTACGACCTGTAATTAAATGTATTTCAAGAAGGGTTAAACCATTATTTAGTGCCTTTAGTGGCTTGTACGCAGTTTTAATTTGTTTGGCATCACCTACAGGCATTGAAGTTATGCTAACTGTATTTGAATCATTATCCTTTGCCAAATATCCCTCAATCAACTGCTCCTTATCTAGCTTTCCAAGGACAATAGCATGATATAGTTTTTTGCAGGTACGAGTTTTTAAAGCCTCACCAAGCTTCTGGCTAGTTTTTAGATTCTTTGCAAAAAGAATAATTCCAGATGTATTCCTATCCAAACGATTGCAGATGCTAGGATGAAAATGTTTAAAAGATTCTTCAGTAAGCTGATTAGTGCTAATCATATAAGAAAGAGCCATTTCGTTGATAGAAACATCATCATTAGTATCTTTCTGTGATTTGATTCCTGATGGCTTGTTGATGATAATCATATCTTCATCTTCAAATATTATATCAATCGTGGATGAAACTTGTTTTAAGCTTTCAAAAAGAGGATCTTTGCTGTTAGCACCAGACATCTTTTCGAATGTTTCGTCTGAAAACCATATTTTTACAGTATCTCCAGCAATAAGCTTCTCCGACCCATCAGCTTTCTTGTCATTTAAAGTGATATTTTTTTTGCGAAGCATCTTGTAAATAAAAGAAGTACTAGCTTTGCTGAGAACTCTTTTTAAATATTTGTCAAATCTTTGATTACTATCGCTTTCGCTTACCTTTAGTTCTTTCATTTACCTTCTTTTTATCCTTTGGCTTCGATGAATTTGAAGCCTTATTATTACTTTTATTATTTTTATTAGGTTTATTATTGTTCTTAAATTCTTTTGCCTTAATTTTTCTAGGCGGAATCAAGCATTCTTCTCCAAAACCTATTAAGTCCTCTCTTTTAGCCTTGATTAAAGCCTCTTTAACTAGATCATAATTCTCAGGACGCTTGTACTGAATTAGAGCTCGTTGCATGGCCTTTTCATGAGGATTCTTGCAAACATAAATAGGCTTCATATCTCTAGGATCAATTTCGGTATAGTACATTGTTGTAGAAATTGTACTAGGAGTTGGATAAAAATCCTGTACCTGCTCTGGTGATAAATGATGATCTCTTAAATATTCAGCCAAAGCAATGGCATCGTCTAGAGTAGATCCTGGATGAGAACTCATTAAATAAGGCACTAAATATTGCTTTAAATTTAGCTCTTTATTTATCTTTGCATATTTATCACAAAAGGCATTATAAACAGAAATATCCGGTTTTCCCAAATAGCTAAGAACATTATTTGAGATATGTTCCGGAGCTACCTTTAGCTGCCCACTAATATGGTATTTGCATAAATCTCTTAAGAAAGTATCGTCCTTGTCATACATAACATAATCAAATCTGACACCTGAACGAACAAAAACCTTCTTTACCTTTGGGAGCTTTCTAAGCTTTGTCAAAAGTGAAACGTAATCCTTATGGTCAACCTCTAGATTCGGACATTTTGCGGGGAATAAGCATTGTCTATTTGTGCAAACTCCCTTTTCCATTTGTTTCTTACATGAAGGATTTCTAAAATTGGCAGTTGGACCACCTACATCATGAATATACCCCTTAAAATCAGGATCCTGAGTAATTAATTTTGCTTCATCTATAATAGATTCATGGCTACGTGATTGAATAATACGACCTTGGTGGAATGTAAGTGCACAGAAATTACAGCCACCAAAACATCCTCGATTGCTAATTAAGGAGAATTTCACCTCTTTGATTGCAGGAATTCCCCCATCCTTTTCATACATAGGATGATAAGTGCGCATATACTCAATAGAATAAACGTCATCCATTTCCTGTCTTGAAAGAGGCTTCTGAGGCGGATTTTGAACAACAAACATCGCTCCATCATATGTCTCAACAAGCTTTTTAGCTGTAAATGCATCCGTATTTACGTATTGAGTATAGAAACTCTTTGCATAGGTAGCCTTATCCCCTTTGATTTCCTCATAAGATGGCAACATAAGCCCGTCTTCAATAAATGCAGTATCTCTAGTTTTAAAAACTGTTCCTGGAATATAGGTAATATCTTTTATATCAAGCCCGGAAGCTAAGCAATCTGCGATTTCAACAACAGAACGCTCCCCCATTCCATAGGAAATTAAATCAGCCCCAGAATCCAAAAGAATGGAACGTCGAACCTTATTAGACCAATAATCATAATGGGCCAGTCTTCTAAGTGATGCCTCAATACCACCGATAATAATTGGCTTCTTTTTATAGGTGTGTCTAATTAGATTACAATAAACAATAGTAGCGTAATCTGGACGTAGCCCAATTTTGCCACCTGGTGAATAGTTATCGTAATCACGTCTATGCTTTGAAACACTATAGTGATTTACCATTGAATCCATATTACCTGCACTGACAAAGAATCCGAGGCGAGGTTCTCCAAGGGCATTAATTGAATTATCGTCCTTCCAATCCGGTTGCGAAATAATTCCCACAGAATATCCATGTAGCTCTAAAATTCTACAAATAATTGCAGCACCAAAAGAAGGATGATCAACATAGGCATCACCGCATACATAGACAAAATCTAGTTGCTCAATGCCTCTTTCCTTCATATCCTCTTTTGAAACTGGTAAAAACTTTTGCATAAATACCTCTTAAAAAAACTTAGCCAACTTGCTACCCACAAGTTGGCATTGTAATCATATAATATAATTCTATTCTTTATTAAAGAATTGCTCAGGAATATCTAGAGCTGGAATATCCTCATCCTCAGAAGGTGCTGACTCAACAGTTCTTGGAGCTTCCTCTTGAATAGCCTGCTCGCCAGTAGCCTCTAAGCTAGAAGCAGGATCTGCATCCCCATCATTTAATGAATCAGGTACAAGTGATGCTCTATTAGCATCAACGGTATCAAGATAAACTTGCATTGTGCTAAGGAATGTATCTGTACGAGTTCTTGTAGTCTCGATAGAGTTAGCAAGAATAGATTGAATATTTGCCAACAACTCATCTGTATATGCTATAGCGCCCATACGGATGTTATTGGCATCCTCAGTAGCTCTATCAATTTTCTCTTGTGCATTCTTTTGAGCAATAAGAATAACTTCATTAGCTTGAGCATATGCCTGTTGCATAATCTGATGCTCTGATACAAGCTCATTAGTCTGAATCTGAGCCTGACTAATTATCTCATCTGCTTTTGCCTTTGCATCTGCAAGAATTTGCTCTCTATTAGCTATCATTCTCTGATATTTACGAATCTCATCAGGAGTTTTTGTCCTAAGCTCTTGTAATAAAGACTCAAGCTCGTCCTTATTAACAATAATCTTGCTAGTAGAAAATGCTGATGGTTTGCAATCATCAATGTAAGCTTCAATTTCATCAATAATATCTTCTATTTTGCTTGTGTTCGCCATGGTGTTTACTTCTCCTTGTCTTTAAATTTGGCTTCTATGAGAGGTATAATCTGCTGTGGAACAAATAGTCTGATATCTCCTCCATATGACGCAAATTCCTTTGCGACAGTAGAACTCAAATAAGAATATTTTAAAGATGTTGTCATAAACAAAGTTTCTAACTCAGGATATTGAACTTTGTTGGACTGTGCTAACTGAATTTCATTTTCAAAATCAGTAACAGCTCTCAGACCTCTAATAATAACCTGTGCATCGTTTTCCTTTGCAAAATCAACCAAAAGACCTTCAAAGCTCATTACTTTGACATTATCTAAATTTTCAGTCAATTCCTTTATCATACTAACACGTTCAGATACGGAAAACAACGGATTTTTTTGTTTGTTATTAAGAACTCCAATAATTAATTCATCGCATAATTTGCTAGCTCTGTTTATAATATCCAAATGTCCAAAAGTAATAGGATCAAAACTTCCTGGATAAATTGCTCTTCTCATTTTACGCCTTCTTTACAAATATATGTTTGTTAGTTTTGTATATTTTTTCCTTAACTATATCAAAACCTAAATCTGAAACATAATCAAGATTTGTTTCCAAGGAGGCCTCGACAATAATTAGTGTATTTTCTGAAATAAATGCTGCATCCTTAATTGAGGATAAAACCTGCTTTTCAATGGATTTATTATAAGGCGGATCCATAAAAACAATATCAAAAGGCTCGTGATTATTAAGTTTTTGTAAAGCAGATGTAACATCCTCTTTATAAAGCTTTGCCAAATCACCTAATTTAGCCTTATTGATATTCTTTTCAATGCAAGCAATTGCTTTTTTGTCCTTTTCAATAAAAATTGCTTCTCTTGCGCCACGGCTAAGAGCTTCAATTCCCATCTGACCGCTACCTGCGAACATATCCAGAAAATAGCAATCATATAAATCCGGAGCAATCATATTAAAAAGTGTTTCTTTAATTCGGTCTGAAGTAGGTCGAGTATCCATGCCCTCAGGTGTCTCTAAAAGCATTCCTCTCTTACTTCCGGAAATTATTCTCAAAATCTATTCCTCAATTTCACTTAAACATTCTGCTAAAAGCTCTA
>JAEEGL016519704.1_pt1 | contig 14349 bp, 1 predicted proteins | sample 9134231 | NCBI WGS metagenome assembly JAEEGL01 (sample SAMN16246548, study PRJNA631951) | gut metagenome | biome: gut microbiome; feature: rumen; material: fiber-attached | host: Bos | place: Iran: Karaj | collected 2018-10
CAATCCCCAATCCCCAATAATAATTCTTTATTAATTAATTTTATTAAATGAAATTTAATATATAATAAATAATAATAATGAATAATTAAAAAATAATTAAATCAAATATTATATTATTATTAATTATTTTAATTTATTTTTTTTATTAATTATTTTTAATATTAATTAATGATTATTATATTTAAAAGACTTGCTTTTTAGTTTTCTTTTTCTTATCTTTATTTTTTTTAGCATGTTTATTAATATCTTCCTCTTCATTTTCTTTAACTTTCTTTTTAACTTCTTCTCCTAAAAGTGAACTATCTCCACCTAATATTTCATATAGATTTAATACTTCTCCAACTTTAACATTTAATTTTTTTAATTCTTCAATTTCCTGTTCAAAACGCGTATTACTAAAGATTTCCATATTCCAACAATCTTCTTTATATTTTAAAATATCAAATAATTCATGAGAATATTCAGCTTCTAAATCTTCTCTTGTTCCCGATAAACTTCTTGAAATAAATCTTCTTACTGTTGTTGAAATATTTAACTTATTTAATAAGACATTAGGGTTCTTTTCAAAATATTGTTGTATTAGATCGCTTTTTTCTTCATCTATTATTTGCTTATAGGAAGGATCAATATTATTTTGGAATTCAGTAAAGCATAATAATTCAAAATATTCATAAACCGAAAGAATATGACTTATTGTAAAATTATTTGCTCTAAATAAATTGTTAGTATCATCAGGAATTTTGAAGTAAGAAGGAAAATCATTCATGGTTTCAATAATTCTAATATTTTTATCAGAATAAGGAGGTTGTTCATTATAAAATGTAATCATTAATTGAATAGAAAATAAAATTTTTGTTATTGATTCAGTTGAATATTGTTCACTTCTAAAATTATATAAAATTTCTTTTTGTTCTTCATCTAATTTTTTTTGTGGGTAATTTAATATAAATGTAGATAAAATAGATGAATTTTTACTTCTAAATCCTTCAAATTGATAAATTACAAATTCTATTTTATCTGTAAATTTATGTTTTCCTGGTAATAATAAATGTTCTAATTGTTCTTCTATTTCTTCTAAATTATATTTAATTCTATCTTTTTTAGAAAAATCAAAATTAAAGTTTTCATCAAATGAATCTTTAAATGAATAAAACAAAATCATTTCTAAAAATGATTCATAATTTTCAGTTGAAATATCAAATGAAACAATATTATATCTATTTGCTTTTTGAGGATTTATTTGCTCAGATAATTTTTTTTGAAGATATTCTAATTTTATATTATCATTTGGAATATTAAAAATAACCTTATCCAAAAATGAATTTTGGAATGAAATATATTTATGATATATAGAAGCAATTTGCATCCCATAATATTGAGCACCATTATCTATAAGAAAGCATGATAAATTATCATCTCTAGTTAATTCCCTTAAAGTTAATAATTCACTTAAATCATGACATTCATAACGATAAGCTATTTTATATAATCCTGAATCATTAAATCCTTTTAAAAAATCAGAAAATAAATCTGCTGGAATATTTCCAAGGGCTAATTCATCTTTAATTTTTACTGATTTAGCTTTGACTCTTGATATTTGATTTGTATAATATTCAATAGTGTAATTAACAAAATTATTAATTTGTGAAAAAGTTTGCAAATAATCAATATCTTTTTTATCTGAATCTAAATATGCGCATAAAACAGGATATTTACTTTTAGCATCTTCAGTTGAGATTAAAATTTCTCTTAATTGATTTTCTTCTACCAAAGGTATAGACAAAAATTCATAATAATAAGGATATTTATTTTCTGCATTTTTCATTATAGAATTTTTTTCTAAAATAATATAGTTCATTTCCAAATTTTGTGACATTATTTGTTCAATATTTTTGTGGTAATCCTCAGATTTAGATTTATAGTCATTAATAGCACTTTCAATCATTTCATTTATTTTATCTTCAAATTGATTTCTTTCTTCAACAGTAGACATTTCTCCTGAAGAAACTATTACATTATATAAATTACTAAAAATTGAATTTAAAAAGATTTGTATACTATCAATATTTTTTTCTTTAAGGTATTTTTCTAATAATACCCAATCAATATTTAATAATTCTAAAATACAATTTTCGTCTTTAATTCCCTCTTTTCTTTTGTTTAATATCTTTGTTCTATAATCATTATAAGATTCTTCACCTTCTTTTTCATCTTTATATTCCCCTTTATATGGTTCTTCTTTTATTGGAATATATTTATTTTTAGTAATATCTTCTAGTGTTAAATATCCGCATTTATAAGCGAAATAAATATTTGAATAAATAATAAAATTAAGAATTCTAAAAGATATCTGATTTAATTTCCTTATTTTTTTTGTTTCATTAATGAACATCAAATAATTTTGTTCTAAAATTCCTTTATAGTCATTATTCATTTTAGCTTTCATTTCATTTTCAAATTCACTGAAAATTTTATTTGGATATCCATTTTCAAAATTAGTTCCATATATACTTTGTAAATCACTTCTTGCTTGTACATTATCTTTATGTATTTGACTAGAATAAATTCTCATAATTTTATATTGTCCATTATCTTCATCTCTTATTACTAATCTTTGATTTAACCCTCCTATTTTTTTATAACAATTTGCACAAAAATTTATATCTATTGGAACTCCGCAAGGTTGTTGAAAATAATATTCTCCACAATCACAAATGTAATATCCATTTGAATAGCCTGTATCATCATTTTTTGTTATAGAATCTATCATATTTAAATATGATTCTACCCATAAATCACAATATAAATCAGCGCCTGGAATAAAAGAATTATTTATTTCTTGAGTACAATTTTCCTTTAACATTTTTGAAAATATTGAATTATTATTTGCCATTGAGCATATAATAGACATTCTATATGAATATAATAAAATTTCAAAATAATTAGTTTCTTTTATAGTATTAGATAATTTATTTGTATATTCTTGATTATCAAAAAATAAATTTACCAATTTTTTTGTAGAATTTGAGAATTGTTGTGATCTATTTATATAAAAATTAAAACTTTTCATTAATGTTGAATCTTTGCATAAATTCAAACCTTCTTCTGTTTTTAATGTACTTAAATTTTCATTAATAAATAAATCAATATTACATAAAAATGTTGTTTCATTTAATTCATGATATCTGTTAATTATAAAACTTCTTAGTTCTTTTTCATTATTAAAATCTTCAAAACTATAACCTCCATAAAATAAATAAGCCAAACTTCCTTGTATTTCCTTGCTATTTGATTTCTCGAACTGTAAATCTTTAAATAAATCTTTTAAGTTATAATCATCAGTCCATTTACTAATATTTAAAAATTGAGTTCTTTCAGTTAAATATTTCGTTTTCAATTCTTTCAAAATAAATAATTTAAATGTTTCTTTTATTCTACTATTTCCTTCATTCAAAAAATTAATTATTTCTGTTTTTCTTCCAGATACAAAAGTCGTTTGTGTTATAATATATTTAACAAAATGTTCTAAGAAAACACAACAATAAACTATACAAAATATTTCTTTAATATTTTTATTAGGAATATCTACTTCTTCTCCACTATTAATTTCAATTAATGTATTATGAGCATTTTTAAAGTAATTAAAAGATTCTTCACCTAAATATTCATTTATTTCTTCTCTAATTTTTGCTTCTTCATTCTCATATTTTTTATTAAGTTTTTCATTATAATATTGTAAAATTTTAAATTTAAAAATATATTTTAAATTTTCTTTTAATATTTTCGAAATTTCCTTTCCATTTATTTTTTTTAATAATTTGTTATTTTCCGCAGATTTAGAAAATGGATTGTTGGAATTATCTTCTATTTCTAAAGAATCAGGAGTAAAGGAAAATAAATCTAATATATGAATAAAAAATTCATTTGAAATTTTAAGTAATGTTTTATCATTTAAAACAATCTCACATAATATTTCTCTACATCCAATATCAGTTATTTCTTTATATTTTGAGATTAATATTTTCATTATAGTTTTAGTTTTTTCCTCACATTCAGGCAAATTATTTATTAATAAATTTAATTGATTTTTTATCTCTTCAGAAACTTGGTCCATTTTATTTTCTAAAAGTGATTTTCGTTCAATTTTAATATGATTAATATATTCATTGATCTTTTCTTTATCATATACATTTTTATCATTAAATAATTTTATTGAAATAAATAATGTTTTAAATCTATAAAAATCTTTTGATTTTAGTCTTAAATTAGTATTATATATTTCTCCATTTTGTAATATTTCTGATAACCCATTTATAATTTCAAGAACTTTTGGGGAGTTTAATGTTTCAACGAATTCTATTAAGTTATAAAAAAATGAATCTAATATTAAAAGAAATGCTTTATCAACTAATAGTTTATGCCTAGGATGATGAGATGAAATAATATAATCTACTTCCTTTGAATCAATTTTCTGTTTAACTTTTTCCAAAAAATCTATTTCAGGGAATAATTCTTTTAAAATTCCGAAATTTCTTAATAAAAATATAAATTCATCTTTATAAATATGAGTCCATAAAATACTTTTTGAATAAAATATTAAACTACTAATTTCATCTTTTTTTCCAAATCTTAATTCCATTATATATTTTAATACTTCAAAATAAATTTTATCTTCACTTTGAATTAATGAAGTTATAAATTGAGAATAATAATCTTGGAAAAATAAATCAATTAGTTCTTCCTTATTTTCTTCGCCTTTAAATGATTTAATTAAAATATCTTTCTCAATTTGATTTTTTAGGAAATTAACAACTGTATTTTTAGGAACAAAAAATTGATTGATATCTTCTTTTACATTTTCAAATTTTGGATCTTCTATATTATTATTTTCTTCAAAGAAAAATTCATTTATTAAATTTTTTTTTTCTTCAATTTCTTCTTCATTCTCATCGTCATCCTCTATTATATCTTCAGGCAGGTCACAATATCTTATAGTTGTTTCTTGTTCATAATATTTTTTAATATATCCATTTGCATCACTTTCTATTATTTTTTTTATTTGATTTATTGAATTAATTGAAGGCAAATTTAATTTAGTCCATACTTTTATTTTATTTGATTTCAAATTATTAGAAACATCTTTAGTAAAATCAAATTCATCTAATAATTTTTCCCAAATAATTTTTACATTATTTGATTGATCATCTCTTGAAAGAGATGATAAAATAGAGTGTTTTTCTGAATTTACTATAAATTTTGTTAGATGTTTAGTAAATTTTTGTTCTAATTCATAAGAAAGTAAGGAAATAAAATCAATATTTGTTTCAAATTGATTATTTTCAAAAATATTATCATAAACATTACCTTTTTCTTTAATATTTTCATTTTCTTCTTCCTGAATTTTTTGAATTTTCTGGATTTCTTTAATTATCCTATTTTTTATTTTTATCATTAATTCATTATTATCTAATATTGTATTAATTATTTTATTAATATGGTCATTTTGATCGGCAGATTTATCTTGGAATAAATAATTAATTTTTTGGAAGCAATAATATAATTCATTTTTTAATAGTTCATCGGTATTAATTAAAGAATTATTATAATATATTTCTTCTATGCTTTGTTCCATTATATCAGAAATTAGAATATCTTTTCCATATAAATTATCTATAAATGTTTGTTCAAATCCAGATAAACTTGGTACAAATATATCTTTATTATATTCTTCTTTTTTTCTTGAAAGATGATTTAATATAATAATTATTTTTGCTTCTAAATTATTTAATTCTTTTTCTTTTTCAAATCTTTTTAAAAACATTATTACAAATTCTAAGTTTTGTGCATCATTTTCTTCAAAATGAATGAGCAATAATTTGCTTTCAGAATCATAAAATTCTGTTGTTTCAATCTCTAATTGGCGTTCTGTTCTTACTAAATTTATATATATATGTTTTAAACTTTTACTTTCAATCATTCCAAATTTTTCATTGTTAATTTCAAATTTAAATTTGTTTGATCTAACAATAGGAGTAAAAGTATAAATTACATTTATTGAATGAGAAGTTTTACTTATATATGTTTCTAAATTTGAATGAATAGCTTTAGAATAATAATAATTAATTTTTTTAACAAAATTTTTATTTTTCTTTCTATAATGATTTATAAAAGCTATTAATTCTTGGGGTAGAGTTCTTGCTATTTTTTCATAAATATAATTCGATACATTTTCTTCATTTAAATCATTAGGATTTTCTAATTGAATTTTATAATCTGATACTAATGATTTTATTTCTTCATCATAAAAATTAATTAATTCATTTTCAAAATTAAATTTAATTATTTTTTTATGTTTTTTAAATAATTTTTTATTATCTAATATTTTATTTGCAATTTCTTTTGATTGTGAATCCAATATACTATCAAATGAAATATAATATTTTTCAAATCTATTTAAAAATGGAGGATCTTGCTCTTTAACTGCATCTTCCCTTATAAATACAATTATTTTCAAATCATTGTTAACAAATGTTGAATTAGATACTTCTCCCAATGATATTTCAGCGTATTTTTGATTTTTTATATAAGTAAATCTTTGATTTAATAAATCATATAATGAAGCATATGTAGTGGATAAGTTTTTTAAAATTAAAATTATATCATGCTCTAAATAATATTTTATTTTATTGATTGCTTTAGCACAATAAGCCTCATTATATATATCATCTTCAAAAAGACTACCTAAATAATAAAAAATTTTATTATCTTCTGATTCTGATTTTAATATATTTAATATTAAATATTGGCTTAAATTTGATTTCATTATTAATAATAAATATCTACTATCTTCTTCATTCAAATTACTTTTAATACATTCTACTATTCCAAATTCTTCTTTTTCTACATCATTAGCCTCTGGATATAACTTTTTAAATTCTTTTTTGATTAAACTTGCAGAATTAACTCCATTCCTCATAATACCATTATAATTAGTTTCTATTGAGAAAAGAGCTGGAATTATCCCTGTCTCTTCTCTACTATTTTTTTCTAATATTTTCTTTGTTAATGTCTTTATTAAATTATAAAAATCTCTTGCACCGTGGAAATTTAATTGTTCTGCTGATATTTTTTTTAAATAAAGATTATAATTAAAAACAGATTTTGTTAATTTATCAATTAAATCTGAATAAAAAATGGAAAATGTTTTATCATAAATTTTTGTTATTTGCATTGCTGTATCTTTCATTTGCTTAAAATCAGAAATAGGATTTATAACATTTAAAAATATTCCTCTATTCATTTTAGCGGCATCTAATTTCCAGTTTGAAATTCCAACAAAGGCTAATTTTTCATTATTATTTTGATTTTTATAATCTAATTCTAAATATGTATGAAGAGCCTTTAGTGGATTATAAGGAGATATTTCACAAAGACCAATTTCATCAATGAAAACACATACTATAATCCCTTTGTCTTTTTCATTATTATCTTCTTCTTTTTTAATGATTTCATCTGTTTTTTTTTTTGGTTCTTTTTTTGATTTTTTATCTCTGTTAAAATAATCCTTTAATTTTTTTTGGGCATCTTTAAAAGTATCTATTATTCCTTTTGAAGTACTTGTTAAAGAACCTTGGTAAGAAGTTACCACCAATTGTGGATATTGTTGCCAAAATTTAGATTTAGAATGATATCCTTTCATTTCTTTTTTTAACAAATTAAAGCATAAAGTTTTTGAACATCCCGGAGGACCAACTAAAAAAACAGATATTCTAGTTAGAATTCCAATAAAACATATAAATAAATTTAGACGGAGGGCTTCATTTGGAGCTATACCTTTTTCTAATTTTATATTTCTAATTAATTCATCTTGTAATTGCTTTGGATATGAATCAAATTCTAATTTAAAAAGTTTATTCATTTCTCTTTCAAAATCAGTTTTATCTTTTTTATCAGAAAGTCTTATATAAAAACAAATATAAATTGCAGTAGCAATAGAATATTTTTGGGCTAAAAATTCATCTTTGTTTTCATAAAAAGCATAATCATCTTCCAAATTAATTGATTCAGAATTATCAATAAATGATGAGCTTAATTTTTTTTTTCTTTCAAAATCTTTTATTAAAAATTTGTATATTGTCATAAATTTTCTTGTTTCTCTCATACTAACTGATTCTTTACCATTTCTTTCTTTAATGAAAGATTGTGCAGTTGTAAACGTATCTATCATCAATTGCTTTATTTCATTTAATATATTTTTATCATTTACATAATCATTAATTTCAGCTTCAACTATTCCAGTAATATATTTTTTTTCATTTTCTTCGCTTAAACTACCAAAATTAAATATATAATATAATTGAGTATAAGTTAATGGGTTAACAGTATATACTAAATTTTGTTGTGCTATTGCTGACCCTTCTTTAATTAAAGCACTTGTATCTGTTGGTTTCTTAGTGATTTTTCTATAAGGATTACAAGCTCCAGCAAATGTCACATTTTTTTTAACATTTACACCTTGACATTTTTTAGTACACATTATTTCAGTTAATAATCCTAACGAATTACATGTATTAAACTCATCGAAAAATACTATTATTAATCTATCATCATTATTATCTTTATTTTCATCTATTGAGACTAATGAAATATTTGAAACAGATAAAGAATTAGAATCTTCATTATCATAAAGATTTTCAACATCATCTTCATTTTTATCATATCCAATTTCTTTATCTAATAATTTATTTTTAACCATAAATTGAACTATTTCATTATCAGTTACTCCAGCATGAATATTAAAAGTAATCATTTTATAATTATTTATTTCTGAAATTGCATTTATTAAACTTGTTTTACCACATCCTGTTTCACCCATTATTAAAACTGGAATTCCGGTTCTTAATCTTATCAAAATTTGAACCATCTTAAAAAAGTTATCTGCATTAAAGACATAAGAACCTAATTTTTTTATTATATCTTTTACTTCTTCTTTGCTGTCAATTTTTTTTTATTATTTCCAAAAATGCCTCATTATTTACCATTGATTTATAATCAGGTATATTGACATGTTGATTTTTGTCATCACCAAATTTAGCTCCAGAATTAAATAACAAATCTAATTTAGTGTAAATATCAGAGTTTTTAGGAGCACAAGTAATTATAGTAAAACTTTGCCCATCATTATTAATAAAAACTAAGGCTTTGTCATTTAATTCATTAAAATTAATAACTGACTCCTCCACAGATAATTTATCTGTTGCTTTCATTATTTCATTATTTTCATTAAAATCATTATCATTATTCTTGTTAGTAAGAGAAGAATCTTGCTCAGATAAAATTTTATCAAAAGCACCTACTGTAAAATAGGTAGTTAAATCCATAAATGCCTTTATTATATCAGTTCTAATTGTTCCCGATAAATTACTATCTCTTAAATTTTCAATCATTAAATAATAATTAATAGAAAATTTCCTTAATTGATCAGCTAATACTTTAATATATATGTTTATTTGATGATAACTTCTGTTACTTTTATTAAAAAATGTATTTATTAAATTATTGCATTCATTTTCATTTATGAATTGAGAATCACAATAATAATTATATTGAACAAATTCATCCATTTTTTCATTTAAATCATAAAAATATAAATTTTGTTGTGACATATTGTTATAAAATTTCAAATAATTGCAAACTAATTGAATATCTGACTTATATAAATAATTATGCTCTAACTTTTCATTTTTTTGTTTTATATCAAAAAAAGAGGTTAATCCATTAGTTCTGTCATATTCCATATCTTCAAAATCTTTAAATGAACTTTGATTTTCTAATAATACTAAACTAGGTAAATCATTAATTGTATGTATTGAAAATTCACTGAATAATTTAAATTTATCCATAAAATTAAAAAAACCATTTGGTATTTCAATATATATTTTGACATTATTTTCAAAGCAGAAAATATTTTCATTACTAGAATAGACTTTCTGAATTAGAAATCTGAATATAAAATCTTCAAATAATTCTTTCTGTTTTGTATCTGAAAAATCTAAATGCAAACCATAATTATTATCTTTATTTAAATTTAAATCTTTTAATCTCCTCATAATAGTTTGTCTTTTGACTTCTCCTCCTATTTGAAAAGGTACATAAATTAAATTTTCTTCTTTACATCTGTTTTTAATATAAAATGTTTTACCTAAACCAGCTCTGCTAGAAGCCACAACTTCTATATTTTTATAATATTCCTTATTATCAAATTTTTTATTGGTTACTATTTGATCATTTAAAGACAATAATCTTAAATCTTCAGATGGTTCATCTGCAGATTTACAAATTTTTAATAATTCTTTTCCTATTTCGGATTTTCCAATATCATTAAATGTAAAAAGAATATATGATTCTATTTGTATTTTATCCTCATTAAATTTTTCAATAATACTTTCCATTTCATATATTATATCAATATTTAGTTTATCTGGCTTTGCTAAAATAAAAAGGGAATGATATGGGCAAAAAACTGCTAAATAAATAAAGGACATTATTTCTTCTAATGTTGTTTCATCGTTGCATAGCAATAAAGCATATCTTGGAGGATCATTGCCAACTAAACCATGATAAAATCTTAATATTTGTCTATAAATATTATTTCCTGAATTAATAATAAAAAAGCCTTTATTTTTCTCATTTTTATAATTTTCATTTTTAATTATAGAACTTTTAAATATTTCTTCTCTGTTAATGTTATTACAATTCATTATTTCTGTCAAATACTTGTCAACATTGTCATACATATCTTTCATAATAGTCTCTAATTCTTCTTCATTACCTTGCTTTAATAAAGGAGCTGTAATTGTTCTTTTGAATACATTTTTTATTTTGTTTTGGCTAGAGCCCCTTCTATGTGTATCTATTATTTGTGTTGAAGTAGTTATTATATTCAAATCTGATTCTGTAATATTATTATTTGTTTCTATATCTATATTCAAATTTTCATCATCAATAACTGTATTATTTTCTAAATTAAATTCTACAGGAGCAGAAGATAAAGATGAATGATATAAAAAGTAATCTGGCTCTCTTTGATATTTATTTCCAATAATATAATAGATTAAATTAGACACTTCATTTTTAATAGATGGTTTTCCAATTTTTTGTTTTAAATAATGGTCAAACATAGTTAATTGTTGACCATAAAAAAATTTTAGAAAATCTGAGTTTTTATAAGCATCTATTTGGAATTTATTAATATTTTTTAGTATTTTTTTAAGAAAGGCTTTTTCTTCAGATATTTTTCTAGTTTTATTTGATTGAACATTCATATCTTTACAACTTGATTCTCCATTATTGACATTTATTAAATAATAAAATTCTTGTGGAAAGCCTTTATAAGTGATTGAATCTATTATTGAAAGAATTTCTTTAATATTTTCAATTAAATCAATGAAAATATTTAGAATTTTATTTTCATCTTTTTTTTCTTTATTCTGACTTAAAGAAGCTAGTTGTCTTAACATTATTAATTCTTTAAAATATTTTGAATTTGTTCTTTCTTTAAACAAGCATCTACAATTATATCTTAATTCAAAGGAAGAAGAATTATCTTTATCGTAAAAAATCTCAAAAATTGATTCATTTATAATATTTCTTATGTCTTCTTTATTTGATTCAAAACCTTTTTTATTTTCAAATAAAACTAAAAGTTTAGGTTGATTCTTAGCACACTTTTGTAAAATTTCTTTAAATTCTTCAAGAGTTTTTCCAATACATATTTTATTTATTGAAGGAATTATTAATTCAATAAAAGTAATATCATCTAATTGTTGATTTGTTTCAATATTGTCTCCGCTTAATTCTTCATTTTTATCATTATCTTCATCATTTTCTTCTTTAAATCCACTTTTTTCTTTTAATTCATTTATAAAAGTTTTTATTAATTGATAATCATTAATATCATTAATATCTAAGGAACTTCCAGTTAATGAATTTGTTATATCTCTTAAATCATTTATTGTCAGTTCAAATAAAAATTTCAATAAATTATTATCTTGAAATTTGTTGACTATAAAAGAAATAATATCCATTGGAATAATATTTAAATGTAAATTAGAGTTTATGCTGTTGAAAATAATAATTAATTGATCTATTTGTGATATATTTTCTTCTAAAAAATCTTCATTTGATTTATCTTTGATATCTATTTCATTCTCTTCATTATTTTTTTCTAAATTTATTATATTGTCATGTAATTCATTAATTTTTTGTGAAAAAGAAGTATGTTTTAAATTAAATAGTTTAATTAATTCAATGAAGCCTGATACTGTTTTAAGTAATTTATTTTTTTTTAAATTAAAGGATAAATATTTTTCAATAAAAGTTGTGTCTTCTGTAAATTTAAAATAAGTTTTTAAATTATTGATTTCAGTTTTTAATTCATTATCATCTTCAAATAAAAATAAAAAATCATCTATAAGATTTTTATTAATCTCATTTATAGTTGAAGCTGATAATATTTTTCTCATATCATTTATTTTACTTTCCAAATATTTAATTTTGCCATCTTCTTTATCTACTCTATTTTCTATCTCATTCATGAATATAAGACTAGTTTTCAATTCTCTTATCTTATTAAATTTATTTGCTCTTTCAAATAATTTATCTAAATAATTAATAAAATTTTTTTCTTTCAAACTTCTTTCAAATCTCTTAATTGTTTTTTCAGAATCTCTTATTTTGGAGATAATCATATTCTTTTGTTTTGTGTCTTCAGCTGAAGGAAATTCATCTAAATATTTTTTACATTCTTCTAATTTATGTTTTTTTTCAATAATATCTTCATAAAGATCATGAATTTTTTTAGTTAACGAATTTTTTTCTCTTTCATTAAAATTAAAAAAAATTAATTTTTCATTAAAAGATTGTTTTGATATTAAATCATTTAAAGTTACTAATTGAATAAAACTTATTTCATTATTTTGTATAGATTGTAAAAACTGATTAAAATTTTTAGAAGTATTTTCATAATAAATATTATTTTTAAATTGTTCAAATTTGCATAAAATATTAAATATTTTAAATATTCCATTTGCTTCAATTGTATCTTTATAAAAATCTTCATCTTCAATTATTTTTTCTTTAATATTTTTGAATAAAAATGTATAAACATTATTAAAAGATATATCAATACAATCAAATTGATTTTTTGGGAGATATAAAAAATATAAATAAATAACTTTACTCTCTTCATTACTCAAATCATTTTGATATTTCAAAATTACATTAAAAGTTTTTATAATAAAATCATATTTATCAATTTCAGTTATCTTTTTTAGAAATTCACAACAATTCTGATTAGCTTTATTTTCTTTTAAAAAAAAAAACATATGCAAAAAGCAGTATGAATTATTAATATCATTTTTATTTATATTATATAAATTCCAAAATTTATTTATATGAATGATAATATATCTTTCTTCATCCAATTTAAAATAAGAAAATATTTTCCATAATTTTATGAATTCATCTAATTTTTTGATTTTTTCAAAAAAATTAAGATACAATTCTTCTTGTTCTTTTTTTTTCTTGCATTTATCTTTTATTATTTGTTTTACTTTATTTAATTGATCATCATTTATAGTTCCAAGATCTATATTATCTAAGCTTTCTTTTATAACATCAAACCAAACTTGGTATTCATATAAAGTATTTATAATTTTTTCATTATCTTTACAAGTTTTTAATTCATCTAATTTTATTTCAGTAATAATTGAATGATCATTCAATCGATTAGTTGATAAATAATTTTTTAATATTTTTTTTTCATCATAATTTAAAATTTCTAAATAATTATTAAATTTTGTTTTGAATTTATATGCATCAAATATTATATTATTATTACTCTCTTTTAAAATTGAAATAATTTGGTGAATTACTTTTACAGAATCACTAAAATCTTCGAGAGTTAATTTGTATGGAAAAATATCAATTCTCTTTTTATCATTTAAGAATTTAATGCTTTTTTCAATCAAATTTATATATTCATTATAATTATCAATAGTATTTGCTAAGAAATCAAATTGATCTGGTTCTAATTTTACTAATTCAAAGATATATTCCTTAGAAAGAGGGATAAAATTAATATATTTTTTTATATTTTTAAATAGCACTTTTGCTAATTTATCTTTTATTTTTAAGTTTTCAATTATTGATAAAATATCTTTTATTTTTTGATTTTCATTTATTTTTATTAAACTTAATATTAATAATGACCAAATATTTTCATCTATTTCTTCTTTGTTTAAAGCATTATTTATTGAATTATAAAAAATATTTATTTGATTTTTTATA
>JAEEGL010786668.1_pt1 | contig 14348 bp, 13 predicted proteins | sample 9134231 | NCBI WGS metagenome assembly JAEEGL01 (sample SAMN16246548, study PRJNA631951) | gut metagenome | biome: gut microbiome; feature: rumen; material: fiber-attached | host: Bos | place: Iran: Karaj | collected 2018-10
GTTAATGTCCCTTCTTGCTAAAGAAACCGGCATGAGAGCCGGCGAACTGACAGCACTGCATGTCGAAGATATACAGGATGACTTCATCCATGTACACAGACAGCAGATTAAGGTATCTGAAGGAAAACACAACAATCTGGTAGAGGTTGGTTATACAAAAGACGAGCGTATGCATCCGCATAACGGAAGGTTTATACCGATAACGGAAGAGGCAAGACGTGTTATCGATATAGCTAAGGCTATTCCGGGAGATTCTCTGTATCTGTTTCATGAAAAGAACTGTTCGAAAATGATACCAACGGACGGTTATATACAGAATCTGCGTAAGCGTTGTAGGCGGCTTGGATGTGTACCAACCAATAATCATGCCTTCAGAATGGCATTCAATTCAAGGCTTATCGAATTGGGATTTTCTGCTTCAGACAGGGCATTGATCCTGGGACACGAGGTACAGACTAACGAGACGCACTATTCTTTGACGGACAAGAGGCGACTAAATAATATAAAAGATCGCTTAAACAAAGAGGAGCCCTGACCGGCTCCTCAAAGCGTCCACGAGAGGATTCGAACCTCCGACCCCACGCTTAGGAGGCGTGTGCTCTATCCTGCTGAGCTACGTAGACATGATTTATAACATAGAATATCATACATTCTTTGTTAACGGTATTAAGTTTTACTCACTCACACTCACTCAATCGAGCTTCTAAAATTTCCCCTATTTATGCGGCTTTCAAGCCATTAACTACCGCTTAGGAGGCGGACGCTCTATCCAGCTGAGCTACGGAGACACATCGCCGCGATACGGGCGACTTCATTATATTATCAGATTTTGACGGATAATTCTACTATTAAATACAAAGAAAGGAACGGCGGATCCCATACCACACAACAGAGTACTCACTCAGTTACTCACTCACTTTACTCCGTCGGGAAATTAATATAACCCTGTAACCAGATGTTGCCTTTGAAGCGACGTCCTATCGCCGGTTCTCCGTAGAGGTCCTTTTTGTTTATGCACAGATCGAGTACTATATCATTACATTCAAGCTGCATCCGGTAAAGCTCTTCATCCGTTAACGGATTGGTCATTTCATCAACGGAACGGATCTCTCCTAAGATCGAATACTGGTCACACTCTACCCCACAGGGCATGAAGCTTGTATCCACGATAGTGAAGATATCTTCTTTCTGGATCTTCTTGGAAATGGCAGTATAGGTGTCCATATCATCAAGAGTCAGATTCTCGAGGGCTTCCTCATCACCGTGCCTTGCCGCTTCTATCAGCCTTGAACGATTCATAACTGCTTTAATGACACGGGCTTTATTGCTCTCACTTTTTGCCAGAGGCATCACGATCGTACCTGATATCGACAGAGCGGACAACATCACGGAAGTACCCTTGACAGGCAACAGTCCCGCATTCTTGGCTCTGATATACGGGATGATATTCTGCAAATAGAAGATTATAGTCACTCCTATCTTGGAATCATCAAAAACACCCGCATAAGATTCGCCTGCCGCATGCCGCTCAACCGTCACATCTTCGTTGGAAGATATCACACTGCCTCGCAGATATGGATATGCATATTCGAAGAAAAACTGGTTGTTCTCATTGAACTCACCACATACAGCTATTCCGGTACCGGGGGCAAACTCTTTGTTAAATACTGCGATCATATTATCGCCGTCTGTAGAAGTATATGCCCTGCCATCTGCCTCAATGGCTATCTTCTGCACAAGTTCTTCATATTCAGTTCTGTTATTCAGTTCGGAAAAACCGACTGCTCTAAGGAATTTGTGCATATAACGATTCTTTCCTTTGCCTGTTGTTTCCTGTTATTTCTTGGGAACAAGCTTCTCAATACCACCCATGTATGGTCTCAATACTTCAGGGATATTCACAGATCCGTCAGCCTGAAGATTATTCTCTAAGAATGCGATGAGCATTCTGGGAGGAGCAACCACGGTATTGTTAAGTGTATGAGCAAGATACTTCTTGCCGTCTTCACCATTTACTCTTATCTTGAGTCTTCTTGCCTGAGCATCTCCTAAATTAGAACAGCTTCCCACTTCAAAGTACTTCTTCTGTCTGGGACTCCATGCTTCCACATCGCAGCTCTTAACTTTAAGATCTGCCAGATCACCTGAGCAGCACTCGAGTGTTCTTACGGGAATATCGAGAGTCCTGAAGAGATCAACCGTATTCTGCCAGAGCTTGTCATACCACATAGGAGACTCCTCGGGCTTACAGATGACTACCATCTCCTGCTTCTCAAACTGATGTATCCTGTAAACACCTCTTTCTTCAAGACCGTGCGCACCCTTCTCCTTACGGAAACAAGGTGAGTAAGAAGTCAGTGTCTTTGGAAGCTCTTCTTCCTTAAGTATCGTATCAATGAACTTACCGATCATTGAATGCTCACTGGTTCCGATAAGATAAAGATCCTCGCCTTCTATCTTATACATCATCGCTTCCATCTCAGCGAAGCTCATGACACCTGTGACCACATTTGATCTGATCATAAAAGGCGGAACACAGTAAGTGAAACCTCTGTCTATCATGAAGTCTCTTGCATAAGTGATGACTGCCGAATGAAGTCTTGCTATGTCTCCCATAAGATAATAGAATCCGTTTCCGGCAACTCTTCTGGCAGAATCAAGATCAATTCCGTTAAAACTTTCCATGATATCCGTATGATAAGGGATCTCAAAATCGGGAACCACCGGCTCTCCGTACTTCTGTATCTCCACATTCTCGCTGTCATCCTTACCTATCGGCACGGAAGGATCGATGATTTGGGGTATCACCATCATGATCTTTGTTATTTTTTCCTGAAGCTCTCCTTCAGCAGCCTCAAGCTCTGCAAGCCTTGCGCTGTTTGCTGCAACCTCTGCCTTCTTGGCTTCAGCCTCTTCTTTCTTGCCCTGACCCATGAGGGCACCGATCTCCTTGGCCGCTTTATTTTTTGCTGCCCTTAAGTTATCAGCTTCAGCCTGTGTTTCTCTGGCTTTTTTGTCAAGTTCGATCACTTCATCTACCATAGGAAGCTTATCATCCTGGAATTTCTTCTTGATGTTCTCCTTGACTGCATCAGGGTTTTCACGTAAAAATTTGATGTCTATCATTTTCTCTGCTCTCCATTCTTATTAAGACCCTTACGGACCATTTGTTTTTGTTATGTTAACCATTATATGGTTTTATGAACATGCTGTTATGCTCTAAAAGATCTATGGTCACTTCATCCGTGACAGCGTTTCCCTCCCGGTCTGTCAGAAGCTTTAAGACAGGCCTTTCAGGAAATCCTTTATTTTGTCCTATGACAACTGCCTGCTCTCCGTTACTGGTTATGACTTTGCTTCCTGCCGGATATACAGCCACAAAACTGAAGAGTTCATTCACAACTTCTTCTGCAAATGACTGGCCTTTGTAAATCTTCAAATACTCTATGACCTCATGAACTTTGAGTTTCTCATATCCGATACCGCATATAACCTCATCAAAGAAATCACATACTTCTACTATACAAACTTCTTTACTCTGATCTTTTGTATGCAACGGAAAACCTGAGCCGTCTATTCTCTCGTGATGCTCCAATATGATCTCTTTGCTTCGACTTGAGAGCCAGTTCTCATGTTGAACAGCAGAATATCCGTATACCGGGTGTTTCTTGTACTCTGCCAGATTCTTCTCGCTTAATCCATTGATATCCTGGTTCTCATAATCAACCGTTGTATATCTGAGTCCCAGTTCATGAAGCAGGCATCCGATACCGATATCATTTACTGCCGCTCTGTCAAGCTTAAGTCTTAATGCCAACAGCATGGACAGTGTACAGACACTTATGGAATGTTCATATATATCGGCGCTTCTTTCCTTGATCTCGTAAACCTGCTCGACCACATTTTCATCTTCAAGTATATTGCTGATGATATCTTCTGCGGTCTTACTGATCGCTACCATATCGGAATTGTCGGTTTTATAAGTATGCTTTGAAATGATCGTCTGAACCTGTTCGCGGCATTTTTCCTTGACTTCTTCTTTAAGGATCGTTGCATCCTGTTCCGAGATCCCTTCGCTTTCTATGTAGACTTCTTTGATATCAAGTTCTTCAAGCTTTTTTATATAATCGGTCTTAAGTACGGTCCCCTTGGGCAGAAGTTCATTATACTCATCTGTTATTATGGCGCGGGCAAGTATATCACCGTCTTTAACATTATTGATTTCAATTAGTCTGATCATCTGCCTGTATTATCCCCTTAGATCCCGAAACGATGACTTATACTTCCATTGCTTCATCAAGAGCAGCTCTTTCTTCTTTACCCAGTTCGATCTCACAAGCACCGGATTTGATGTCCTTGATATACATATAGCATCCTTCCGTACTGTGTACCGAATTGATAACAAATCCGTCATTATCCTCATTAAGAAGGGCAAGGGCAAAACTTAAGTTTCCGCCCATTTGCTGATATGCATCATATTTGACCAGGCCGACTCTCTGGAAGTCCTTAGTCTCTCTCTTGTACAGATTCTTTATATCTCTTCTGTTCTGAGTGATCCTCTCTTTGAGCTCTTTGTTGTCATTGTAAAGATCTATTATATCCTGTTCCAGACTGGAAGCTTCTTTTCCTCTCATAAATATCATATATTTTTTACGAAGCTTCTCTTCCTTGACGATAAATACTATCAATACGGCTATGGATATAATGGTAAGCACCATGAGCACTATCATGATCAAACCGATATCCAATCCGCCCAGTCCCATACTGTTTAAAACATTACTTGTCATTACCTTAACTCCTCAATTCCTTAAGCATATCTGTTATTCTTTCAAGATCATCATGACTGTAAAACTCTATCTCAAGTTTTCCTGCACCGTCATCATTCTTGGAAGAGATGCTCACCTTTGTCCCCAGCTTTTGCTTGAGTTCTTCTTCAAGCTTCTCGTAAATGGCTTTCAGTGTTTCATTTACGGGTTTAACCGGCTTTTCGGGTTTGTTAAGATTACGGATATATTTCTCAACATCCCTGACGCTCATCTTCTCGTTATGGATCTTAAGAGCGATCTGATACTGCTTTTCGGGATTCTCAACTGAAAGGATCGCTCTGGCATGACCTTCTGACAGTTCCTTATCGATCACCATCTGCTGAACATTATCACAAAGCTTAAGCAACCTGATAGAGTTGGCTATGGTCGCCCTGTTCTTCGATACACGCTCTGCGACTTCGTCCTGCTTAAGGTTGAAATCGGTCATCAGTTTCTTATATGCCATAGCTTCTTCTATAGGATTCAGATCCTCTCTTTGAAGGTTCTCTATGAGCGCTATTTCAACTATCTGCTGTTCGGTAAAATCCCTGATTATTACCGGAACTTCCTTAAGCCCGGCGAGCTTACAGGCTCTCCATCTTCTTTCACCGGCAACTATCTCATAAAAGGTCCCACGGTTCACTACAAGAATGGGCTGTATCAGTCCATGCTGCTTAATGGATTCTGATAACTCTATCAATGAATCATCATCAAAATTCTTTCGTGGTTGATCCCTGTTGGGCTCAATATCATTGATATTTACAATTGTATCCGGCTTCTCTGCTTTGCCGGGATCCTGTTTGGGTTCCTTAACATCCACCGAGTTGGGTATCAGTGAATCCAGACCTTTTCCCAATCCTCTCTTAACTGCCATGGGTTTCCTCCTTTTATTATCTGTTATTCTCGATCAGTTCCTTGGCCAGGCTTCTGTATGCTTCAGATCCGGTTGCTTTCGGATCATATGTAAGTATAGGCATTCCGTAACTGGGTGCTTCTGCCAGCCTGGTATTTCTCGGAATCACTGTGTTGAATACATTGTATGCAAAGTTGTTCTTTACGTTTTCCACTACCTGGGCAGAAAGATTGGTTCTGGAATCATACATGGTAAATACCACTCCTTCGATTCCAATCCTACTGTTCAGTCTCTCTTTAATCAGGTTAATGGTGTGGATCAACTGACTGAGTCCTTCCAGCGCATAATACTCACACTGTATGGGAACAAGTACACTGTCTGATGCAGTAAGTGCATTGACAGTCAATGTACTGAGTGAAGGAGGACAATCGATCAGTATGAAATCATATTGATCCTTTATCCAGTCAATCGCATTCCTGAGTCTGAACTCTGCTTTCTCTAATCCTATCAGTTCCACTTCAGCCGCAGCGAAATTAACATTTGCCGGAATGAGAGAAACATTTTCAAGGATATTCTTCTGAATGCATTCCTGTATGGTGCATTCATCCAGTATCAACTCATATATTGTATTTTCAACTTCGTTTTTTTCTACACCTATACCGCTTGATGTGTTACCCTGAGGGTCCATATCTATAACAAGCACTTTCTTTCCGCACTCTCCCAAAGCAGCGGCCAGATTTATGGTGGTAGTGGTCTTGCCCACTCCGCCCTTCTGATTTGCAACTGAAATAATCTTACTCATTTATACCTCCATTGTTTCACGTGTACGCTCAATATTATAACACATCCGCGTTTTTTTTCACTTCTTTTTCTTCTATATTATTGTTCTTTTCAAGGGAAAACCAGAGTATCTTCTATATATAGTATATACTGATTTCGTCTTCATATTTCTGTTTCACGGGGATGGTGACAATATATAGTACTGTGTTTGTTTCACGTGAAACAATATATTGTATCCGGTAATTTTATGTAAAACAAAAGTGGTTCATGTTTCACGTGAAACACGAACCACTATATCTTGTATTGTTCTCAACTAATTATTTTATTGATATAAGATCATTCTTTATAGCAAAAACTGCAGCCTGCGTTCTATCGGATACGTCGATCTTTTTAAAGATATTAAAGATATGGTTCTTTACTGTACGCTCACTGATGTCCAGTTTGCTGGCTATGTTCTTGTTAAACTCACCCATTGCAACAAGCTTAAGAACATCCATTTCTCTTTTGGTGAGAGATTTGATCTTATCCATATCACTGTCCTTATGAATAAGATAATTGTTCAACTCATTGATAAGCTTAGGTTGGATATAACTCTCGCCTCTGTCTACCGAATAGATTGCGGTTTTTAATTCATCAGAACCGGCGTCTTTAAGAATATATCCCTCACATCCTATTTCAGTCGCCTTAACAAGATATTCAACTTCATTATGAACTGTGAGCATAAGGACTTTTGCATCCAGTCTGCGATTCCTTATTTCATTGAGCGTAGCTATACCATCCATAACAGGCATATTGATATCCATAAGAATGACATCAACAGAACCTTTTTTAAGATAATCTAAACACTCTTTGCCATTCTCGGCTTCATATACAACCTTGAAATCTTCATTAAATTCAAGAAGCTGTTTGATACCCTCTCTGATCATTTTATGATCATCAACCAACATTATTTCAATCATCTGTAACCCCTTATCTATCCTTACACCGGATAATACGTTTTTCCTATATACGTTCAGTATAACACATAACACAAGCATAGGAAAAGTGCTAATTATACGACAGGAATATCAACAGTTATCACTGTTCCTCCACCGATAGATGACTTAATATCCATCTTACCATCCAAGGTCTCTATCCTGTCAGCGAGGATCGTATAACCGAAGTGGTTGGAAGAAACGCCGGGAATATTATCCAAATCCATTCCTACTCCGTCGTCCTGAATGATGATGTGAATAAGATCGTCTTGGGATATCTTAAGGTTCACCTTGTTGGCTTTGGAATGCTTCTCACAATTCTTTATACATTCCTGCACAATCCTCAGGATCATCAGTTTTACAAAATCATCATCCAAATTGATAGGATCAATCTCTGCACAATAAGAAATCTGTGAGGATCTGTCAATATTTGATATCTCCCTTTCGATAGCTTCCTTTAATCCAATATCATCAAAAGTCATAGGGCGAAGATCAAATATCGTGTTTCTGATCTCATCAATAACATTATGGATCTCTTTGTTGATTCCGGCCAGTTCCAGCTTTGCCTTTATAGGATCTTTATCTATATATAAAGAAGCGAGTTCTATCTGATGTGTTATGTGTGCAAGCGTTTGAAGAGAAGTATCATGCAGATCATTTGCGATCCTCTTTCTGTCGATCTCCGTAAGTTTTAAGAGATTTTCATATTCTTTACTGTTGGTTTTCACTTATAATTCCTTTCCTGTTTCACGTGACACAATCATAATTAATCACTTTAATGGTTTTTTTGACGGAATCCCTGCTCGTCTCGGATATTTATCGGACGTTGCATAAGACTTATCTATTCTGATCAGAGTTCTGGTATTATCCGTACCTGAAAGTCTGAATTCTTTTATATCCCCAATGGTAGCCCCAAGAAGATCAATGGCTGCCTTTGAAGACTCGATCTCTTCACCAGCCCGCTCTGCTTTATAAGAAACAAAGAACCCTCCGACTTTAACAAATGGAACACACAGTTCGGTCAATACCGGCAGAGCAGCAACGGCTCTGGAAACACAGAGATCAAATTTTTCTCTGTAGTCTTTCTGCCTTGCCATATCCTCAGCACGTCCATGGACTGCTTCTACATCCTGAAGACCAAGTTGATTTATAACATTATCCAAAAACCTGACTCTTTTATCAAGAGAATCAAGAAGTGTTAATCTGAGATGAGGGTAGACTATCTTAAGAGGTATGCCGGGGAAACCAGCTCCGGTTCCGACATCAATGACTGTATCTACCTCGTTAAGATCGATCATCTGCTCAAGACTCAGACTGTCTTCAAAATGCTTAAGCCACACTTCATCCTTATCTGTTATGGCTGTAAGATTCATTTTGGAATTCCAGTCTGTAAGTATTTCATAGTATAAGTCGAATAATTCTCTTTGTTTATCAGATAGTTTCACGTGAATCCTCCGAAACAAATACTAGCCATTCTGCTGAAGATAAACCAATAAAACTGAGATATCAGCAGGAGATACACCGGATATTCTTGATGCCTGTCCCACATTTGTCGGACGAAGAGCGCTCAATTTTTGTCTTGCTTCAATACGAAGACTTTTGATCTTTTCATAATCCGTTTCACGTGGAATGATCTTGCTCTCCATTTTCTTAAACTGCTCAACCTGTTTGTTCTGTCTGCTGATATATCCTTCATACTTGATCTCTATCTCAACCTGTTCAGCAACATCCAAAGGTATATCAGGTCTGTCCGGATCGATATCACGCATAGAAATATAATCTATTTCCGGACGGCAAAGCACTTCTGCAAGAGTAGCTCCTGATTTAAGAGGCGTTGTTCCTTTAGAAACAAGATAATCGGATACATTTTGCGAAGTACCGATATAGGTATTATGCAATCTTTCAATCTCTGAAGCGATCTTAGTCTTCTTATCAAGCATTTTCCTGTAGTCATCATCAGAAACAAGACCTATATCATGACCCAATTCTCTTAATCTGATATCAGCATTATCCTGGCGGAGCAGCAACCTGTACTCTGCTCTGGCCGTCATCATTCTGTAAGGCTCCCTGGATTCCTTGGTAACCAGATCATCGATCAAAACTCCGATATAACCCTGTGACCTGTCTATTACAACAGGATCTAAACCTTTTACTGATCTGGCCGCATTTATTCCGGCCATCAGACCTTGAGCTGCTGCTTCTTCATATCCGCTGCTTCCGTTAAACTGACCGGCAGCAAACAGTCCTTTTACATTCTTAAATTCCAAAGAGGCAAAAAGAACATTTGCATCTATACAGTCATATTCGATCGCATAAGCATTTTTAACTATCCTGCAGTTTTCCATTCCCGGAACTGTTCTGTACATTGCCAACTGAACATCTTCAGGAAGAGAAGATGACATGCCTCCGACATACATCTCATTTGTATAAAGACCTTCCGGTTCTATAAAAACCTGATGTCTGTCTTTATCTGCAAACTTAACAACCTTATCCTCTATACTTGGACAGTATCTCGGGCCTGTACCTTCTATGACTCCGGCATAGATCGGACTTCTGTCAAGATTATTCCTGATTATCTCATGAGTCGCCTCATTGGTATAAGTGAGATAACAAGAAACCTGATCTATCTGAACACTGTCCGGATCCGTCGAGAAAGAAAAAGGAATGACTCTGTCATCGCCTTTCTGCTCTTTCATCTTAGAATAATCAAGACTGCGCCCATCCATTCTGGCGGGGGTTCCGGTCTTAAATCTCCTGAGGTCAACTCCTATCTTATTAAGGGATTTAGAAAGATGTGTGGCTGCCTGTAATCCGTTCGGACCTGTATAAGTGATCGCTTCACCACACAGGCATCTGGCATTAAGGTATGTTCCGGTAGCAAGTATCACTGCACTGCATTCATATATAGCTCCGGTAAAAATCCTGACACCGCCTATCTGCTTATTCTCAGATTTGGTTTCATATGGAACTATTTCATTATTTTCATCCAAATGTTGGATATCTTCTATTGTAAGAATATCCGTTACTTCAGCCTGTTTGATGATAAGATTCTCCTGATCTTCCAATTTTTTTCGCATCTGTTTCGAATATTCTGATTTATCTGCCTGAGCTCTCAATGAATGGACAGCCGGCCCTTTTGATATATTTAACATCTTGGACTGGATAAATGTCTTATCGATATTTTTTCCCATCTCTCCGCCCAATGCATCTATCTCTCTGACCAGATGACCTTTGGATGTTCCGCCGACATTGGGATTACAAGGCATAAGTGCAATGCTGTCAACACTTACCGTAAATATCACAGTCTTAAGTCCAAGACGCGCAGAAGCAAGCGCCGCCTCACATCCGGCATGCCCTGCTCCTATCACACAAATATCAACTTTTTCACGTATACGATTACTCATACCGATTATTTACCCATACAGAATCTTGAAAATACTGTATTGACCAGGTCCTCATCAACACTTTCGCCGATAACCTGTCCCAAAGAAGCATATGCATCCATAAGATCGATCGTCAACATATCCTCGGGAACCAGAGAATCTATTCCTTTTTTTACATTGGCAATACTTATCGCAGCTTTCTCGATTGCTTCTTTATGCCTGATATTGGTTAACATAATTTCGTTAGATTCTTTGATCGAACCGAGGTCATATAATTCTTTAATCTTATCAGTGATTACATCAATGTTGGCATTTTCTTTAAGTGAAACAGGCAATAGAGCATAATCGGCAGAATTATGTCCTTCATTAGAAAGTAGTTTACATAATTCATCAGTACCGACGCAATCCTTAAGATCTGTTTTGTTATATACTATGATCATTTTCTTTCCGACAGTCATTTTTATGATCTCTCTGTCGGATTCATCAATCGGTACGGAAGAATCTATCACATAGAGAATAAGATCTGCATCCTCTGCCAGGTCGCGACTTCTTGCAACACCAAGGCTCTCAACCTGATCATCTGTTTCTCTGATCCCGGCTGTATCAACTAACTTAAGATTGATATCTCCGATCCTTAAACCTTCTTCAAGAGAATCTCTGGTGGTTCCGGCGATATCAGTTACTATTGCACGATCCACCCCCAACATCTTGTTCATCAAAGAAGATTTACCCGCATTCGGCTTACCAAGGATTACCGTATTTAAGCCATTTCTGACGATTTTTCCTTTTTCGAAGCTCTGTATTAAGATTTCAAGCCTACTATATATTGTATCTATGGTTTTATCGAGCCCAAAATCGAATACATCGTAGATAATATGTTCGGGGTCATCATTAGCTGCTTCTATATGAGATACTTCATTAATGATCAAATTGCGTATATCAGAGATCTCTTCTGAAATATCACCCCTGAGTTGTAATGCACCGTTCTTAACCGCGATCTCATTTTCAGCCTGAATGATATCCATAACAGCCTCAGCCTGAGAGAGATCCATTTTGCCGTTTAAGAATGCTCTTTTTGAAAACTCACCGGGCTCAGCCATTTCGGCACCGGATCTTAAAACAAGATCCAACACTTTTTTTGTTACTAAGACACCTCCGTGAGTATTGATCTCAACAACATCCTCACCCGTATATGAGTGAGGTGCTCTCATAACAGAAACCATCACTTCATCTATGACACTTGTGTCATTTTTTAAATCATTAACTATATGTCCGTAATTGATCGTATTCGAATCACATTCCGACAATTTCTTCCCGGATGGACTCACAAATATCCTGTTCACGATCTCTACTGCTTCATCTCCGCTTACCCTGATTATCGCTATTCCGGAATTAGACAAAGATGTAGCTATAGCTGCAATAGTGTTGTTAGCCATATATAACCAAAAAACAAAATAAGGTCACTGAGAGCGTACTGCTCCCGGTGACCTGTAAATAATTACTTATTTCTTCAGTGTTACAACAACATGACGATAAGGCTCATCTCCCTCACTGTGAGTTGTGACATAACCGTCATTTTGAAGTGCAGAATGAATGATCCTTCTCTCATAAGGATTCATGGGCTCAAGAGAAAGAGGACGTCTTGTTCTCTTAACCTTGAATGACATGTTCTTAGCAAGATTCTCAAGAGTTTCCTTTCTGCGCTGTCTGTAATTCTCTGTATCAACTTTTACTCTGATATAATCTTCACTGCCCTTGTTAACTACAAGAGAAACAAGATACTGAAGTGAATCAAGAGTCTGGCCTCTCTTACCGATAAGGACACCCATGTCATCGCCTGACAGATCAATGCTGAGTTCCTTTTCATCTGCATTGTAATCAGCCTTAACTACAACTGTCATATCCATGGCTGCAAATACATCCTTAAGGAATATCAAAGCTGTATCTACCAGGGAAGACTTGGCTCTTGCTTTGATTGTTGCTTCCTTAGAACCAATACCAAGGAATCCTGAAGATCCTTCATCCACGATCTCATATTCAAGCTTATCACTTGTAACTCCTAATGTTTTACATGCTTCTGTAATGGCATCATCTACTGACTTAGCACTAAAAATCTGAAATTCCATATATACATAACCTCCTGAATCATTATTCCTTAGTTCTTCCTGTCATTGTACTCTCTTACGAGATTAGCTCTGGCTGCGATACTTCCTTTAGGAGCCGAACCTGACTTGGATCCTTTACTCTTACCTGAATCATCCGGATCATCTGAAGTATCAGTAACGGCAGTATCAGCATCGATATTGGAATAATTCGCTTTTTCGCTTAAACTCTTTTTAGGTGCCTGGTCAAAATCAACATTACGTGTATTGATATTGGCATATGCACTCATCTTTTCTATATTCTTCTTCTGCTTTTCGATCTTCTTGGCAGCCTTGTCTTTATTCTTTTCAATGATCTCATCAATATCCATCTTGTCTATATGTTTATTGATGACAACCTGCTGAATAGATCTGATCACAGCACCGGCTATCCAATAGATACCCATACCGATGGGAAGTGTATAGCAGAAAAATGCTGACATAAGAGGCATCATCAGGTTCATGGTCTTCATAGTCTGAGCCATTTGATCCTGATTACCTGAGCCGTTATTTGCCTGAGGCATTAACTTTGTATTGATCCACTGTGTCAAAGCAGACAGAAGCGGGATCATTATCGCACCTAATATAAGTAAATAGTGCTTATCAGCCCATGCACTCTTAATGGTAAAAGAAGGAGAATTGGCAATATTAAGTCCAAGAAAACTGTTGAACTTCTCAAACTGACTCATTGCTGTCTTTATCTCATTTGAAAGACCGCTGAATTTGCTTATTGCTTCATTCCACTCTGTTGTTGATGCTCTGTTAAAACTGTCTATTATGACATTCTTGACATAAGTGGCATCATTACTTATGTATAACTCATTCTTAAATTGTTTAGTTAAATAATTGGCATTAGATAAGCCTTCGATAAACTGCTTTATACCGGATTCATTGTAAAGCCCGTCAGCCATTGGCATAAAAATATCCTTTACCTTGCTTACATAAGCAGGAATAGAATATATTACACGGTACAAAGCCATAAGAATAGGCATCTGAATCGCAAGCTGTACACAACTGCCGGTAGGTGAAACACCGTATTTGGCATAAACTGCCTGTGTTTCCTGATTCATGGCAGCCATGGAATCCTGATCTTTACGATCCTTGTATTTTGCCTGAATAGCCTGGATCTCAGGATTCATTTTTGCTGATAGCTTCGAAAACTTCTGCTGCTTGATTGTAAGCGGCAAAAGAAGCATATATATCACTATAGTGAATATGATAATAGCAAGACCAATATTAGGAATACCTATCGCATACAAACCGTTAAATATCCATTCCATCAGATATCCCAACAGTTTGGCAATGGGTCCCAATATCGAGCCTTCGTACTGAGTAAGTAAAATACCCATTTCTAAAAACTCCTCCAACGATCAAGGTACGGGATCATACCCGCCCTTAGATAAAGGATTACA
>JAEEGL011975256.1_pt1 | contig 14348 bp, 8 predicted proteins | sample 9134231 | NCBI WGS metagenome assembly JAEEGL01 (sample SAMN16246548, study PRJNA631951) | gut metagenome | biome: gut microbiome; feature: rumen; material: fiber-attached | host: Bos | place: Iran: Karaj | collected 2018-10
AAGCTGGACGAGCTGATCGCCCAGTACGGCGGCTGGGTGGAGTCCAGCAGCGTCAACGGCAGCAACTACGCCGACCGCAGCCGCGGAAACGTGAGCCGCCGCAGCGCAAGCTACGTCCTGCGCTTCCCCAGCGACCGCTTCAACGAGCTGATGGGCTCCCTCTCCACGCTTGGCAACGTCCCCTACACCCATGTCTACACCGAAAACGTCACCGCCCAGTACTACGACGTGCAGGCCCGGCTCACCGCCTACGAGGCCCAGGAGCAGCGGCTGCTGGAGATGATGGAGCTGGCCGAGACCGTGGAGGACATCATCATCCTGGAGGATCGGCTCACCGAGGTGCGCTATCAGATCGAGCGCCTGCAGACCAGCCTGAACAACTGGGATCGGCAGGTGAGCTACAGCACGGTGTACCTGGATCTCTCCGAGGTGCAGGAGTACACGCCCGAGCCCCAGGTGCAGCCCAGCTTCGGTGAGAAGCTGCTGGGCGCCCTGAAGGACGGGCTGCACAGTCTGGGCGGCTTCTTTGAGGATCTGCTCTTCGGTCTCACCGAGGCGCTGCCCGCCCTGCTGCTGATCCTGGCACTGGCGCTGATCCCCTTCCTGCTGCTGCGGAAGGCCTGGAAGAAGCGCAAAGCCCGCAAGGCGGCGCCCCTGCCGCCGGAGGAAAAGCCGGAAGAAAAGAAGGAGGAGGAACAGAAATGAAACGCGTGCTTCCCCTGCTGCTGGCGCTTTTGCTGCTGGCGGCCTGCGGCACAGCCCCCGCGGCGGAGCAGGTGTTCCCGCCGGAGAGCGAACCCGGCGCCCCCGACGCTCCCTCCCCCACCCCCCACGAGGGGCCGGACGAGGATGAGCTGCCCATTCTGACCGGCGAGGAGAGCGCCGCCCCTGCGGAGGACGAGGGCGAAAGCCCCGCTCCCGCGCTCCCGTCCCGCGCTGTCACCGTCACCCTGGACGGCATCAGCAGCTACCTGCGCGTGACCCTGCCCGAGGGCTGGACCTGGGAGCAGGCCGGCGGGACGGTGGACGGCACTGTCTACGCCCTTTATCCCGAGGACGACCCGGACTTCAAGGTGGAGCTGCGCCTCTGGAACGACGGCTTTCCCGGCTTCTGCGGCACCGATATGAGCTTTTCGGAGTACACGCTGGCCGACGGTAGGAAAGCCTCCATCATCTACGAGGTCTCTGACGAGGAGATCTGGTGGTGGCTGATCCTGCCGGAAAGCCCCGACGCCTTCAGTATTCAGTTCGGCGTCCCCTATGCCCTGTACGAGGCCCACCGGGCGGAGCTGGAGCAGCTGCTCGGCACCATCCAGCTGGGCGTGCTGGCCAGCCTTGACGGCCCGGACGTGGTGGAGACCGAGGAGGCCACCGGCTGACAGAATGGAGCTGACATGGCCCAGGCCAATCTCTCCTGCTCCAAAGAAAATAATAATCTCCGGCGATCACGGGAAGAACCCCTGAATTCGCCGGAGATTTCTATTTATCTTGTGTTTCTCTGCCGGGACGTCGAGGGCGCCGTCCCCTACAACAGCGCATCATGGCAGCTCGCCCAGCCTGGTCACCTGGTAAGCGCCCTCATAGGGCTTGACCCAGGCCTTATAGACCCCGTCCGTGGTCTTGTGGCCGTTGTAGTAATAGTTGTGGCGATAGATGTCCGCGTTCACCCGCTCCGCGGGCTTCTCATACCCGCCCAGCTCCAGCGTGCCGTCCGCCCTGCGGGTGACGTTCTGGTACCGCAGCGAGTAATAGTAGCTCAGGCTCTTGTTGACATTTTCCTGGGGGATCACGATGGACACATCGTTGCGGTAGACCACGATCAGCATGTTCTGCACCTGGGCGTTTGCGTCCTTCGCCGTGAGCAGGTAGCAGCCCACATAGTCCGAGCCGGTCAGATGCTCCACATCGTTCCAGCTGCTGCGCACATTGTCCGCGATGACAGCGTCCATGGCGCTGCGCAGCTGCTGCTCGTCCCGGCTGTCCAGCTGGGAAATGTCGGTCAGAAGGCCCGTCTCCACCGGCGTGGGTTCGGGGCCGGGCGTTGGCGTCGTGATGATGACCGGCCCCGGCATGGGCGCAGGGCTGGGTGTCACGACGATGACCGGCTGGGTCGGCGGCGGCGTCGGGTCGGGCTTTTTCCCGGAACCGCTCAGCACGAGATAGAGCAGCTCTGCCACCACAAGCAGCAGCACGCCGCTCAAAAGGAGCCAGGGCCAGATGGGGCGCTTCGCCGCCCCGGCAGGCCGGGCAAAGCTGGCCTCTCCCTCCGTCATCTCCGGATCGGCAGAGCCCCCGCAGTTCACACAAAAGAGATAATCGTCCTGGTTTTCCGTTCCGCAATTGGGGCAAATCCACATCGTGCATCCCTCTTTTCTGGTTTATCGCAGCACCACGTTTTCCTCGCCCAGCATTTCCTTCAGCTCCAGGATCAGTCCCTCGTGGAGCAGGCACCGGGCGCCGATGCGCTTCTGCTCCCGCTCGCACCAGATGACCATCTGCTGATTGCCGGGGAACATGGTCAAAATCAGCTCGATCCGCTTGAGCGCCGGGTCAAAGCGGCTGGGCAGCTTCACCCAGAGCTTCTGTTCCCGGGCGGGGCTCGCCTGAGGCTCCGGCGCAGACCTTGGCGCGGCCGCCGGCTGTGCAGCAGGCTTTGGCGCGGGGGGCACGGCCGTATCCGCCTCGGACAGGGGGCGGATGCTGTCCACCATGAGCTGGGGCTCCTTCTCGTCCCGCACGGAGATGCGGCCGCGGATCAGCAGCCCGGCGTTTTCCTTGAGAAAGACGCCGCCGGTGTCCAGCGCCCGCTGGAAGGCGATGAGCTCCATGCTGCCGGAGTCGTCCTCCAGCTGGACATAGCTCATCAGGGCACCGTTTTTCGTGGGGCGGGTGCGGATAGACTCCACCACCCCCGCCACGGTGACGATCTGCCCGTCGGCAAAGCGCCGCGGGCCGTCCTCGGCCTCGAAGTCGCTGAGAATGGCGCCGATGGCAGCTACGCCCAGCCGCCGCAGCTTCTCCCGATACTCGTCCATGGGGTGGCCGCTGAGATAGAGGCCGGTGACCTCCTTCTCCATGGCCATCAGATCCCGCTTGGAAAATTCCGGCAGCTCCGGCAGCTTGATGCCGGTTGGCACGGCTTCGCTCTCCCCGTCCAGGCCGAAGAGATCCATCTGGCCAGAGATGTTGTCCCGCTGCGCCCGCTGGATGCCATCCAGCACCGCCTCGTAGACCTGCAGCAGCGCCCGGCGGGTGTAGCCCATGCTGTCAAAGGCGCCGGCGCGGATGAGATTTTCCACCGCGCGCTTGTTGAGCTCGCCCCCCACCATGCGGCGGCAGAAGTCCTCAAAGTCCTGGAAGGGGCCGTTTTTCTCCCGCTCGGCCACCAGACCTTCGATGGCGCCCCAGCCGATGCCCTTTATGGCCACCAGGCCGAAGCGGATGTTCTCCCCCGCCACGGTGAAGTTTGCGTCGGACTCGTTCACGTCCGGCGGCAGGATGGAAAGCCCCAGCTCCTTGCACTCGGCGATATAGGCCGCCACCTTGGTGCTGCTGTCCAGCACCGAGGTCAGCAGCGCCGCCATGTACTCCCGGGGGTAGTGGCGCTTCATATAGGCCGTCCAGTTGGCCACAAAGGCGTAGCAGACGGCGTGGGCCTTGTTGAAGGCGTAGCTGGCAAAGTCCAGGATCTCGTCATAGATGCTGTTGGCCACGTCCTCCGGCACGCCCCGGGCCACGGCGCCGTCGATGTGCCGGGCGGGATCGCCGTGGACAAAGGCCTTGCGCTCGGCGTCGATGACGGCGTGCTTTTTCTTGGACATGGCTCGGCGGATCATGTCCGCCTGCCCCAGGGAGAAGCCCGCCAGGCGCTGGAAGATCTGGATCACCTGCTCCTGGTAGACGATGCAGCCGTAGGTGACCTCCAGGATGGGGCGCAGCAGCTCGTGCTTGTAGCGCACCTTCTCCGGGTGCTGAGACCACTCGATAAAGCGTGGAATGGAGTCCATGGGGCCGGGCCGGTAGAGGGCGATGACGGCGGTGATGTCTTCAATGCTCTTGGGGCGCAGCTGGGTGCAGACGCCGGTCATGCCGGTGCTCTCCAGCTGGAAGACGCCCATGGTGTGCCCCTCGGCCAGCATACGGAAGGTCTCCGCGTCGTCCTCGGGGATCCGGTTCACCTGGAAATCCGGCACCCGGCGGCGCACCATCCGCGCCGCGTCCTCCAGCACCGTCAGGTTCCGAAGGCCCAGGAAGTCCATCTTGAGAAGCCCCAGCTCCTCCAGGGTGGTCATGGGGTACTGGCAGACCACGGATTCATCGTTTTTCGCCAGGGGGACGTAGGTGTACACCGGGTTTTCGGTGATAACCACGCCGGCGGCGTGGGTGGAGGCGTGGCGGGGCATGCCCTCCACCGCCCGGGCCACGTCGATGAGGCGCTTCAAGGTCTCGTCGCTCTCGTACATCTCCTTCAGGGGCTTGGAGAGCTTCAGCGCCTCGTCCAGGGTGATGTTCAGCGCGCCGGGGCCGTTGGGCACCTGCTTGGCCACCGCGTCCGCCTCCCCGTAGCTCACGCCCAGGGCGCGGCCCACGTCCCGGACGGCGGCCCGGGCGGCCATGGTGCCGAAGGTGACGATCTGGGCCACATGGTCGTGGCCGTAGAGCCGGTTGACGTACTCGATGACCTCGCTGCGGCGGTTCACGCAGAAGTCCACGTCGATATCCGGCATGCTCACCCGCTCCGGGTTCAGAAAGCGCTCGAAGAACAGGGAATATTTGATGGGGTCCACGTCGGTGATGTGCAGGCAGTAGCTCACCACGCTCCCCGCCGCGCTGCCGCGGCCGGGGCCCACGGGGATCCCGTTGCGCTTGGCGTAGCCGATGAAGTCCGAGACGATGAGGAAATAGTCCACAAAGCCCATCTTCTCGATCATGCTCAGCTCATAGTCCAGCTGCTTGTGTACCTCCGGGCGGCCGGCATAGCGCTCGGCGAAGCCCTGCTCGCAGAGCTTGCGGAGATAGGCCGCGCTGTCCGTCTCCCCCTCCGGGAGCCGGAAGCGGGGCAGGTGGTAGTGGCCGAACTCGAAGTCATAGTGGCAGCGCTCGGCGATCTTGGCGGTGTTGTCCGCCGCCTCGGGGTGTTCCGGGAAGAGGGCGCGCATCTCCTCCTCGCTCTTCAGATAGAGCTCCTGGCTCTCAAAGCGCATCCGGTTCTTCTCGTCCACGGTCTTGCCCGTCTGGATGCACATGAGCACGTCCTGGTAATAGGCGTCCTCTTTCTCGATATAGTGGGCGTCGTTGGTGACCACCAGGGGGATCCTGGTCTCCTCCGAGAGGCGGATCAGCTCCCGGGCGGCCTGCTTTTCCTCCGGGATGCCGTGATCCTGGATCTCCAGATAGAAATTCTCCGCCCCGAAGAGCTCCCGCAGCTCCAGGGCTTTTTTCTTTGCCCGCTCATAGTCCCCGTGCACCAGCGCCTGGGGGATCTCCCCGGCGAGACAGCCGGAGAGGCAGATGAGCCCCTCGGCGTGCGCATGCAGCAGCTCCCAGTCGATGCGGGGCTTGATGTAAAAGCCCTCGGTGAAGCCGCAGGACACCAGATAGCACAGGTTCCGGTAGCCCTGCTCATTCCGGCACAGCAGGATCAGGTGGGAGTAGTTGTTGTCCGCGCCGTGCTCCTTCTGGAAGCGGCTGCGGGGCGCCACATAGACTTCGCAGCCGATGATGGGCCGGATGCCCTCAGCGAGACAGGCCTTGTAGAAGGCCACCGCGCCGTACATGACCCCGTGGTCGGTGACGGCGAGGGCGGTCTGCCCCAGGGCCTTGGCCTTTTTGGCGATCTTGTCGATCCGGCAGGCCCCGTCCAGCAGGGAGTATTCGGTATGCACATGGAGATGGACGAACGACATTTCAATCAACCTTCCTTTTTGGCTCCCCTGAAAGGGGAATTGCGGGCTCGCGCCGCCGGTGGCGGAAGAAGCGAGCCCGGAATTTCCGCAGCGGTCGAAAAACGCAAGGAAAAGCGGGCTGCCGCTGCCAGTGGCAGATGGAGGCAGCACGCTTTTTCCGCAGCCGCGCCATTGGCGGGCCGTTGCGAAGCAGGCCCGGGAATGGCAAATGCGGCAAGGTGGAAAAGCAAAGCCCGCAGCGTTTTTCGGGCACCGCAAGGCGGGCAAGGCTGTCCGCGCAGCGCCTGAGGGGTTTTCCTCCCTTCGGTCGGAATCAGGTTTCAGTGTTCAGTTTTCAGAGCCCATTCTGAACACTGAACACTGAAATCTGAAAACTATTCACTCTCTTTCTCCGCCAGTTCCATCAGCTTGCGGAGTCGGTGATTCAGGCAGCTCTTGGTCACCGGTGGGTCGGAGAGGCGGGCCAGATCCGCCAGGCTCGCCTCGGGGTTGGCGATGCGGAGCATGGCCGCCTGCTGCAGCGGCTCCGGCAGCTCGTAGATCCCGCCGTATGCCCGGGCCACGGCGTGGATAGCGTCGATCTGCTCCTGGGCGGCCAGGACGGTCTTGTCGGCGTTGGCGGTGTCGCAGTTGATGCGCCGGGTGACCAAGTTTCGCATCTCCTTGTCCACCTTGGCGGTCATCACGTTCATGGCGGAGACCGGCGCGCCGATCTGGGTGAGAAAGTCCGCGATGGCGTCCGCCTTTTTGAAATAGAGCAGGCTGTTGCCCCGGCGCTCCGTCTCCTTGGGCTCAAAGCCCAGATCCAGCAGGATGGAGGTCATCTCACGGCTCACGTTCCGGTGGGGCGTGGCCAGCTCCAGGTGGCTGCGCTTGTCCGGGTCGGTGACGCTGCCCCCGGCCAGAAAGGCGCCGCGGACGAAGGCCTCCATGCTCCCCGGCTCCTCCAGGGCGCCGAAGTTGATGTGCTGGCTCAGGGCGGAATCGATCTCCCCGCCGAAGGCGTCGAAGATCCGGCGCAGCTTCTCCCGCCCGGTGACGGCAAAGCTCCGCTTGCCCCCCTCCTTTTCGGGGGAGACGCGGTCAAAGCCCAGGCCGAAGGCTCGCTTCCAAAGGCGCTGCAGCCGCTCGGCAAAGGCGGGGCTTGCGGTGATGATCCGCAGCTCCCGGGGGGAAAAGCTGTTGCAGTAGAGCAGCACCCCGTAGCACTCCGCCAGGGCGATATTCTTTTTGTCCAGCGGCAGCCTGCACAGCTCCGCCTTCACATCGGAAGAAAAGGACATTTCCGATCAACCTTCCTTATAGGCTCCCTCTCCGAGGGAGCTGGCACGGCGCGTCTCCCGCAAGCGCCGTGACTGAGGGAGTTAACGGGTCGCCTGCCTGTCATTGCGAACCAGCGTCGCAACGCTGATGTGGCAATCCGCGTCCTCGTCCCCGTGGGCGCGATGCCCTCATCGCGCCGTTTTTCGTACCTTGGTTCCGCGTCTGCGGCCCGATGAGGGCGAAGCGCAATTCAGTGTCATCTTGAGCGGAGCGAAGCGGAGTCGAAAGATCTCCTCCCGCGTCAAGCTCGCCTTTGTCCGCCACGGAAGATCCTTCGACTCGGCCTGCGGCCTCGCTCAGGATGACATAGAGGAACGGGTTGTCGAGGACGCCAACCCCTACGGGTGCGTGGTCGCCCCTACGGGTGTCATCCTAAGCGAAGCGCAGCGAATTCGAAGGATCCAAAAACCTTACCTTGCGCCGGGGGCGAGATCCTTCGCTCCGCTCAGGATGACACGCGGGACGTCCGCTGTAGGGGTTGGCGTCCTCGACAGCCCCTACAGAGCGAAGCTCTGTCATTGCGAGCCGTAGGGAGGCATGCCCACATGCCTCCGTAGAACATACAGCGGAGCGATCAGGGGGATCGCTCCCTACGGCGTGGCAATCCGTTCTCCCGTCCTCGTAGGGACGAGCATTGCTCGTCCGTCTCCGTCCCTGCGGCAGGCACCACACGGCCGACCGATGGTCGGCCCTACGGCTTTACCCCAGCGTTTTCAGCTCCGCCTCGATCTCGGCAAGGCGCCCTTCGATCTCCTTGCGGCGCTTGCCGGTGAAGAGACCTTTCAAATTGGCAAGCTCGGTCTGCAATCCGGCTTTTTCTTTGTTCAGGGCCGCGACTTTCACCTTGCGCGCAGCTTCCGCTTTTTCTGCGGCAATCCTTGCTCGCTCCTCGGCCGCTCTGCGCTCGGCTTCGGCTTTCTCCGCCGCGTCCTTTTGCTCCGCCTCGATCGTGTCGATGCTGTTGAACATCTTCCAGCCGCTTACGTCGCACTGCCCGTGATTGTTTAATCCCGCGGCGACCACTGTTCCGTCGGAGCGCAGCCCCACCGTGTGACTCCACCCGGCGGAGATGGCCACGATGTCCGTCCAGTCGCTGACTCTGCGCTGGCCGTAAAGATTACTACCCACGGCGACCACCGTGCCGTCCGCCCGCAGCCCCACCGTGTGAGAAAGACCGGCGGAGATAGCCACGATGTCCGTCCAGCCGCCGACATTGCATTGGCCTTTACTGTTATCGCCCACGGCGACCACGGTGCCGTCCGCCCGCAGCCCCACCGTGTGGTACCCTCCGGCGGAGACGGCCACGATGTCCGTCCAGCCGCTCACATCGCACTGGCCGTATTCGTTCTTTCCCACGGCAACTACCGTGCCGTCCGCCCGCAGCCCCACCGTGTGGTACCCTCCGGCGGAGACGGCCACGATGTCCGTCCAGCCGCTCACATCGCACTGGCCTTTACTGTTATCGCCCACGGTGACCACCTTGCCATTCGACCGCAGTCCCACCGTGTGACTGTACCCGGCGGAGACCGCAACGATGTCCGTCCAGCCGCTGACTCCGCGCTGGCCGTAAAGGTTACTACCCACGGCGAGCACCGTGCCGTCCGCCCGCAGCCCTACCGTGTGATTTGCCCCGGCAGAGACGGCCATCATGTCCGTCCAGCCGCTGACATTGCACTGGCCTTTACTGTTATCTCCCGCAGTAACAACCGTGCCGTCCGCCCGCAGCCCTACCGTGTAAGACAAACCTGCGGAAATCATCTTCCCGGCAGGGGCGTTTCGCTGCCGGATGGGGGCCAAACGCACAACAGCCGCCTTGCGCGCAGCTTCCGCTTTTTCTGCGGCAATCCTTGCTCGCTCCTCGGCCTTTCTGCCCTGTTCATCCAATTCAGCAAACCACTTTTCCAATTCCGGATCGAACTGCCTGGCACGGGCGGCGTAGCGGCTGTCGCGGAGAGAAGACCCCTCTTTCGTATAGGCCGCGGCGTAAACGCTGCGATCCCGAGCCTTCTCCTCCACCATGCCCAGGCCCAGATAGGCAGCGCCGCATTTGGCGTCTATATTCAACACTTGGTCAAAGAACTCCTTTGCCTTGTCCCACTCTCTGTCCTCCAGTGCCATGTTGCCCCGCTGGAGAAGCGCGGTCACATTCGGCCCGCCGCCTTGGATGACCTGCTGGATCACCTGCTGGGCGGGGCCGGGCTCCGCCTGCTTTTTGCCCAGGATCTTCTCCACGCCGTGGACCAGATCCTGCAGCGCGCCCAGCTTTCCCATGTCCAGGGCTGTGATGTTGTTGAAGGCCTCCGGCATATCGTAGGCGTCCATGTCCCGGAACACCGGGATCAGGGTCTTCTTCTCGCCCTTGGCGATCAGCTTCAGATAGCGGCTCCACTCGTTCTTGACCCACACCGCGTCAAAGTGCTCATAGTCCGTGCCCACCACGATCATCACCCGGGCGCTGTTCAGCGCGGCGAAGATATAGGGCTCGTACTCCGTGCCCAGCCGGTTTTCCAGGCTGATACGCGAGAAGAAGACCCGGTAGCCCTCCCTCGTCAGCTCCCGGTAGATGTCCTGGGCGATGACGCTGTCCAGGGTGCGCTGCCCCTCCCCGTCCGTCTCCTTGTAGGAGATGAAGACGTCGTAGGGCTCCTCCCTGCCGGAGACCTGCAGGATCGCCTGGCGCAGCTCCTCGATTGCCCGGGCCTCGTCCCGGTAGACCCGACGTGCGATGGCGTCGGCGTTCTCGCAGGCCTGCTCGAAGTTGGGATCCTTCATCACATTGTCGAAGCTGGAGCGGTGGCAGGTGGGGATCTTCTTCCCCGTGGACGGGTCGTCCACATACTCGATGCCGTATTTGCAGAGCACCAGGCCCCAGTAGGCCTCCGCCTCCTCGGGGAAGTCCGCCACGATGCTCTCAAAGACCCCGGCGGCCTTGTCGAACTCACAGCCGCGCAGCAGCCGCCCGGCCCGGTCGAAGAGCTTGAGCTTTTTCTCGTCGTCCGCCTTGGGGACGGTCTGCCGGGTGCCGCAGTATTCGCACTCGCAGACGCTGGAATCCTCGCTGATCTGCAGGCTCCCGCCGCACATCTTGCACTTGATGATGGCCATGGTCGTTCTCCTTTATGTTTGTTTTCTCTTTCTGTTTTTCATTAAGATCCTTCGACTGCGCCGCTGCGCGGCTCCGCTCAGGATGACCGTGGACCGCCGAGTAAACGCGGGCCGTCGAGGACGCCGGCCCCTACAGGTGCGTAGGTCGATGGGCGACAGTGCTTCGCGGAGCGAAGCACTGTCATCCTGAGCGAGCGGAGCGAGTCGAAGGATCTATGTGTCCGGCCTTGCGCCGGGGGCGAGATCCTTCGACTCCGGCGCAGGCGCCTCCGCTCAGGATGACAGGGGGGGTGGCCTCGCTCAGGATGACACGGGGCTGACGAGTAAACGCGGGCCGTCGAGGACGCCGGCCCCTACAAATGAGGAGCGGCGCTTCCCCCGTAGGGACAACCATTGGACGTCCGTCTGTCCGCCCCGCAGCGGGCTTCGCGGACAAGCGATGCTTGTCCCTACGCTAATTTTTCATTTTTCACTTCTCAATGTCCCGGTTGACGTTGATGCTGCTCATGCCCTTGGCGGTCAGATGCTCGTGGATGGCGGCGGCGATGGCCACGCTCCGGTGGCGCCCGCCGGTGCAGCCGATGGCGATGGTCAGGTTGACCTTGCCCTCCTCCACATAGTGGGGCATGAGGAAATCCAGCATCTCGGCGATCATCTCCATGAACTTCCGGGTCTGGGGGTAGCCAAACACGAACTCCTTCACCGGCAGATCCAGCCCGGAGAGGGGGCGCAGCGCCTCCACATAGAAGGGGTTCGGCAGAAAGCGCACGTCAAAGACCAGATCCGCGTCCAGGGGGATGCCGTGCTTGTAGCCGAAGGACATGACCGTGACCTGCAGCTCCCGCTTCTTCTGGGTACCGGCGAAGATGCTGAACATCCGGTTCTGCAGCTGCCCCAGGGTGAGCTGGGAGCTGTTGATGATATAATCCGCCTTCTCCTTGATGGGAGCCAGCAGCTCCTCCTCCCGTGCCACCGCCTGCTCCAGGGTGATGCCCGGCCCCGCCAGGGGGTGGGGGCGGCGGGATTCCTTGTAGCGCCGCACCAGGGTGCGCAGATCCGCGTCCATGTAGAGGATGCGCACGGTGCAGTCCATGGCCTTCAGCTCCTCCAGAGTGCCCAGCAGCTCCCCGAAGCCGTCCCGCTCCCGCACGTCGGTGACCAGGGCGACCTTGTCATAGCGGCCGTGGGCGTCCAGGCAGAGCTCGGCAAAGCGAGGCATCAGCGCCACGGGCATGTTGTCCACGCAGTAGTATTCCAGATCCTCCAGCACATCCGCCGCGCGGCTCTTCCCCGCGCCGGAAAGCCCGGTGATGATGAGAAATTCCATACAAGCACCTCTCTTGTAGAAATGAAGCTCGCGTCTTGTGCTTCCCCCAGCGGGGGAAGCTGTCTCGATGCGTCTCCCGCAAGCATCGTGACTGATGAGGGAGAATCTTGCTGTTTCGGTTGCGGCCGAAGATCATAGCTGCCGGGAATGCTCTCCCTCATCCGCCCCAGTGTGCGCACTGGGGCACTGGTCGCTTCGCGCCTCTTTTGCCTGCAAAACCTGCCCCCGGCAGCTTTTGCGGACGGCAAAAGTCCCCGCTGGGGGAAGGACAATGTCCTCTCACTCCTCCGCCGGCGCGTTGACCGTAATGCGATTCCGCAGCGCCTTGGGGCTGTGATCCTCCAGCTTGTAGTCCGGCGGGAGGATGATGATCTCCGGCTCCATCTGCACGCCGCTCTCCCGATACACGGTGTTGCGCACGTGCATCATGAGATCGTACACATCGTGGGAGGTGGCGCCGCCCACGTTCACCACAAAGCCCGCGTGCTTCTCGCTGACCTGGGCGCCGCCCACGGTATAGCCCTTGAGCCCCGCCTGCTCGATGAGCGCCCCGGCATAGTGCCCCTCCGGGCGCTTGAAGGCGCTGCCGGCGGAGGGCAGCTCCAGGGGCTGCTTCTGGCGGCGTTTTTCGTTCATCTCCCGCATTTTGGCGGCGATCTCGTCCTTGTCGCCGGGCTGCAGGCGGAACACCGCCGAGAGGATCACGCAGCCGGGGTGGGTGCTGAAATAGCTCTTGCGATAGGCAAAGGCGCACTGCTCCGCCGTCAGCTCATAAAGCCCCTGATCCGGCGTATAGAGGCAGACCACGCTCTCGACCGCATCCTTCATCTCCCCGCCGTAGGCGCCGGCGTTGATGAAGCAGCCGCCGCCCACGCTGCCCGGGATGCCGGAGGCAAACTCCAGCCCCTGCAGGCCGTTTTGCTGGGCGAAGGAGGCCAGCTTCGACAGGGATACCCCCGCCTCGGCGTAGATGGCGCCGTCCGGCAGCAGAAAGAGCTTCTGCAGCTTCTCGGTGCTGATCATGAAGAGCTCGCTCAAGCCCTCGTCCGGGGGGAGCAGGTTGGTGCCGTTGCCCAGGATGAAGGGCGCAAGCTCGTGATCCTTCAGGATGCTGGAGACCTTGGCCAGGGAGCTCACCCCCTCCGGCACGGCCAGCGCCCGCACCGGGCCGCCGATGCGGAAGGAGCAGTGCTCCGCCATGGGCTCATTCTCCAGCAGGGTCATGCCCGGCAGGGCCTCTTTGATTTTCGCAATGGCTTTTTCCAGATTTTCCATAGCTGTTCTCCTTAAAGATTCCCTTTGTCGATGGCCATATCGTGCTCGGCGGCCAGGGTCTCCGCCGCGTTGAAGCCCATCTTCTTCTGGCGGTTGTTCATGGCCGCCAGCTCCAGGATCACGGCAAGGTTGCGCCCGGGCGTCACCGGAATGGTCACGCAGGGTAGCTCCACGCCCAGAACGGTCTCCGTCTCGTTGGAAAGGCCCAGCCGGTCATAGGCCTTGCCGGGCACCCAGTTTTCCATCTTCACCACCAGGTCGATGCCGGTGCTGGGCTTCACGGCCCCCACGCCGTAGATGTGCCGGACGTTGATGACGCCGATGCCCCGAAGCTCCATGTAGTAACGGATGATCTCCGGAGCAGTGCCCACCAGGTGGTCGCGGTTGATCTTCTTGATCTCCACCGCGTCGTCCGCCACCAGGCGGTGGCCGCGCTTGATGAGCTCCAGGGCCGTCTCGCTCTTGCCGATGCCGCTCTCGCCCATGAGCAGCACGCCCTCGCCGTAGATCTCCACCAGCACCCCGTGGGTGGTGAGCCGCGGCGCCAGATAGTTGTGCAGCGCCGCGATGACGTTGGCCTGGAAGTCGGAGGTGTCCTCGTCGGTGACGAAGAGGTTCCGGTCAAAGCGCTCCGCCATCTCCACGCACTCCGGCGAGGGGGTGACCCCGTGGCAGACCACCAGGGCGGCGATGTCGTAGCCCATGAAGCGCTCATAGGCCCGGCGGCGCTCCTCCCGGCTGAGACTGTTCAGATAGGTGGATTCCACCCGGCCGATGATCTGCAGCCGACGGGGGTCGAAGTAGTTATAAAAGCCGGTGAGCTGCATGGCGGGGCGGTTCACATCCGCCGTGGTCAGCACCGCCTGCTCGTAGTCCTTGGAAAGATGGATCGGGCGCAGGTTATGGTCGGCCACAATGGTCTTGAGTTTGACGGAATATTTGCTTCTCATGGGCGCAGACCTCCAAAATAATATATGGTTTATTGTACTCATTTTTGCCCCGTTTGGCAAGCCTTTTCCACGCACCCAGGCGTTTAGTCTGCTTTCAAAGGCACAGGCCTTTGAAAGCAAGAGGATTCAGCCTGCTGCGCGCACTCGCTTGCGGGGGACGCTTGCACACTTGCAGGCTGCAAAGTGTCTTTTGCGAGGTACACGCCCCCGCAAAAGACGGATTGTATTTTCTTCGCGCCTGCGGGCGCGAACTCTGCGAGGCTATGGAATAACGAACAAAATCTCAAAAATAGCAAAAATTTTTCTTGCATTTAGGTCATTGGTCTGCTATTATATATGAGCTGTCTTTCTGCGGAGAGCAGCCAAACACAAGCAAGGAGGTGCTTCAACTTATGGCAAAGTGCCAGTTCTGCGACAAGGACGTGGCCTTCGGGATCAAGGTCAGCCATTCTCACAGACGCT
>JAEEGL015005304.1_pt1 | contig 14348 bp, 13 predicted proteins | sample 9134231 | NCBI WGS metagenome assembly JAEEGL01 (sample SAMN16246548, study PRJNA631951) | gut metagenome | biome: gut microbiome; feature: rumen; material: fiber-attached | host: Bos | place: Iran: Karaj | collected 2018-10
AGTACCGATAATCTCACGCATATTACCTTGTAATGAATCCTGAAGATCCTGAGTAATCTGATCTGGATTCTTATTCAAGAAGTTCTTTGCTGCGAGCTGAATTGCCTGTGGGTCAGTTCCGATTCTAACCTTTGCAACTGCATCAACATTTACATTGATGAAATCATTTGTAGGCACTGACTGCTCTGTTTTGATATCAACAGTCATCTGTCCAAGATAAAGCTTATCAACTCTTTCGAAGAAAGGAATCTTGATGCCTGCGCGGCCAACAAGAATTCTAGGTGTTTTTCTAAGTCCAGAAATGATAAATGCTCTATCTGGTGGAGCCTTTACGTAGCCTGCTACGATTACGAGCACTACTAAAAGTATTAGTGCAAAAATAGGTATAAGTTCCATATTAATTCCTCCCGTTTCTGTGATTGTTATCACCTTTTATAAACATATTATATGTCTATACCGCTATATATAATATACACGAATATGCAAATTGTGTAATTATAATTTGAAAAATTTGCAAAATAAAAGACTGCCTCCTAAGAGACAGTCTATATATTTTACATTTTCAAGTATTCCATTCCCTGTTTAACTTCATCAGGTACAACTCCATCGTTCTTCTCCACCTTATCTATTATGGTCTTCAAATGATGAAGTGCTTGAGATTGTTTAATCTCATGTCTTGATAATGCCTGTTCGAACATTGGATGACTTGAAACCTTTGCTCGATATGGCTTTGAGAACGTACAATATTTATTGAAAATATTTCGTTCTGCTTTATTAAGACGTATACTGCCCTGTGCCTCGAAGTTAACCCAAATGTTATATTGCTTTGTAAAAGCCTCACGCATATTGTTACGAGAAGATTTAAGCAAAGTCTTTACCTTTTCTTTATTCTCTGTTGTAAGATCTTTATTCTTACGATAGAAAGTAAAGTAATCGTAAAAGTCTGATGTAAGACACTCACTACTGATATCATTCCAACGAGCACCTTGTTCCTTACGACAGATTTCCCATCTGAAGGCACCACAGCAATAAACCATCATTTTATCAATGTCATCAATGGTGAACATTGGGAATACAAATCGTCCTGGGCTATCTACCTTAATTCCGCCGCATTCCTGCCACATCATGGCACGCATGCCTACATTAGGAAGAAGAATGATATCTGGCTCCACTCTCTTCAAGTAAGCCTCACTCTTAACGCCAGCTTCCATATCGGTGAAATAACCTTCTCGTAAGAAGATACCAAAATCTACTTCTTCAATCTTTGCCATTGCTTCCATAAGCTTAGTCTGTGTAATCATAAGACGCATTGGCTCAGCCACAAAGTCTTCCTTTGTAAGAACCGGACAGAAGGAAGTCATCTTACCTGAGGTGGTTCTGTTAGCTGATTTAAAGAAGTTATTAATCTCAAAAATAACCTTTTGTTCCTGATCGTTCATCCAATTCTGCATTTCAGATTCAGGAATATTACCGGATTTACGTTCCTCAAGAACGAAGCCACGATAATCTAAATCCAGCTCGTTCTTGCTAGGCTCTCTATCACCGGCATAAACAGCTCTAAGCCATTTATAGATTGTGTATAGATGCTCACTTTCACAAAGAGTATTCAAGCGATTAACAATATCAGCAAGCTCATTTGTGATTTCTTCATCTACTGCTTTGTAATCAATATATCCAAAATTCAAGAACATAAGGATGATGTCATCAAGCTCACCGCCATATGCCTCAAATTCTAGAGCTCTAAAGAAGGTCTTTTGATAAACATCATAGAATAAATCCACTGCCTTCTTACGAGCCTTACGCTCATTATCTTCCTTACCTTCTCTGTCAGAAAGAGCAAGATAAGCATCCAGCTGCTGTCTGTATTCAGCTGTCTTTTCTTCATCAACCTCAGCAAACTCACAAATATGCTCAAAGGCCTGTGTGAATTCAGCCTGCTTCATCATCTTTGCTTCATCAAAGGATGCTGCTGTAGCCTCAAAGTCATGACTATCGTACTCAGTCCAACGTTCCTTTATAAGCTTCTTATCATAAAGACCGCAGGTAGAGATGAATTTATAAAGCATTTTCATGAGCTTAATAATGTCATCCTGAGCAGCACCACGCTCTGCTGCATATATTCTAAGATTAAAGATAAGTTCAAACATATCTCCCTTATCTGCAGAAAGAAGGATAGGTGAGAATTCCTCTAAGTAAAATCCCATGGTCTCGGCGCACTCAATTGCACGACTCATATATCCACAAGAGATACCAATAACGCCATTTACAATTTCAGTGCGTTTACCATAGATATTTTCGATTTCTTTATTGTCAACAGAATTTAGACTATCGATGTAATCATGTTCCCACTTAAGGATTTCGCCCTTTAATTCAAGCGGCTCCATCTCCTCAAGCATTGGAATCTCAACAGGCATCATACCGCATGCAGGGCACCGCTTACGATATTCATTATTGATGCCACGACAATAATCAGTGAATTTATCAACTGTATCTTTTAAATCATCATAGATTTTAAAGACGTCTCGGCATTGTCTAAAAGCACCCTTGGCAAAACCAAAGATATAGACAGGCTGCGCTTCAAAAATCGCATCTAAGTCTGCCATAGTCTTGTATGGGCACTTTATAACTGTGGCATCCTCCGCCACTGTATAATCTGCCTCATACTGATGATTCAAGGCATCAGAAAGGCCAGCAACAGTGCCAGGCCCCAAAGTAAGGGTCTGTCCTCTCCATTGCTGGGTTATAGTTCCACCGATAACAACATACATGCTATCAACTGGATCGCCTTCGTTTATTAACTTTTCCCCTGCCGCTACATTGATAGGTTCCAAAGTTTATCTCCTTTATTTTGTACCGAAGATTCTGTCTCCTGCATCTCCCAAACCTGGGCAAATATAGGCGTCTGAATTAAGCTCGCGATCGATGTGACCAACATAGATCTGAACATCTGGATGAGCCTCATGAAGAGCTCTAACTCCTTCTGGAGCAGCGATGATAGCCATGAACTTAATGCGCTTTCCACCGTGCTGCTTAATAAGAGTGATTGCATCGATTGCAGAACCGCCTGTTGCAAGCATAGGATCTGTAACAACAATAAGACGCTCTTCGATTGGGCTAGGAAGCTTACAGTAGTACTCATGTGGAATGTGTGTCTCCTCATCACGATACATACCGATATGACCAATCTTTGCTGTAGGTACAAGTCTCTGGATACCATTTACCATACCAAGACCTGCACGAAGAATTGGAACGATTGCCATCTTACGACCAGCGATTACTGGTGCCATGCACTTTTCGATTGGTGTCTCACACTCGATGTCTACTGTCTGTAAATCGTTGAGTGCTTCGAAAGCCTCAAGCATAGCTATTTCTTCTACAAGAGCTCTGAACTCTGCTGTTCCTGTGTTCTTGTCTCTTAACATTGTGATTTTGTGCTGAAGTAGAGGATGTGTTAACTCTACTACGTTATCTAACTTTTCCATTAGATACCTCCTGATTAATTATTACTTATTATATTCCATCTTTATCAAAACGGTATGGTTCTGGGTCTCCGTATTCGTAGTCCCTACCTGGAATAATTGCATTTAATACAACACCTGCAATAGCTGCGATTGCAAGGCTTGTAAGAGTGATATCAGTGCTTCCTACTGTAAATGTAAGACCATCTGAAAATCCTAAGCCACATACTAAAATTACTGCGGCAATAATAAGGTTTCTAGAGTTTGTAAAATCTACATGATTTTCAACTACATTTCTTATTCCTATTGCACTTATCATACCATAAAGCATGAAGCTTATGCCACCCACTATTGCGCTTGGCATAGTTCCGATAATGTCTGCCATCTTAGGAATAAATGAAAGAACGATTGCATAGCAAGCTGCAATTCTGATTACCTTTGGATCATGAACCTTTGAAAGTTCAAGAACACCTGTGTTCTCACCATATGTTGTATTAGCTGGGCCACCAAAGAGTGCTGATAATGACGTAGCAAGACCATCACCAATAAGTGTACGGTGAAGACCTGGATCTGTAACAAGGTCCTCGCCTACTGTTGCAGAAATAGCTGACATATCACCGATATGCTCCATCATTGTTGCGATAGCAATTGGTGCCATAACAAGGATTGCCGAAATATTAAACTTGCAAAGGAAGAAATCTGGAAGCCCCACCCATGCTGCTTCTCTTACTGTCTCGAAGTTAAGAATTGCTGAACCATCCGCATTTGTCATTCCAAGTGCATTGAAGATCAAAGCACAAACATATGAAATTATTACACCCATAAGGATTGGAAGGATTTTGAAAAGACCCTTGCCCCAAATATTGAAGATAATTACAACTGCTAAAGCAATGATAGCAAGAAGCCAGTTAGAAGATGCATTGCTAATAGCTGATGGTGCAAGTGAAAGTCCGATACAGATAATAATTGGACCAGTTACAACAGGTGGAAGATATTTCATAACTTTTCGAATACCTACCATTCTAATTACAACTGCAAGAATTAAATATAAAAGACCAGCGACAACAATACCGCCACAGGCATATGGAAGCTTTTCGCCCATTGTCATGTCTTTGAAAATACCTGTATTAAGATTAGCTACTGTGTGGAATCCTCCAAGAAAAGCAAATGAAGAACCAAGGAATGCTGGAACTTTAAATTTAGAACAAAGATGAAAGAATAAGGTACCGAGACCTGCGAAGAATAATGTGACCTGAATTGAAAGACCTTCGCCATTGAAATAATTATTAACTAAAATTGGGACTAAAATAGTTGCTCCAAACATCGCAAATAGATGCTGAAGTCCCAAAATTAGCATTTTTGGCACGCCGAGCACTGAGGCGTCCTTAATCGGTTCGTGTGTGTTCATACATGACCTCCCTTTAAAAATATTCAAACTTTCAGTATTCTATCATTTAGTTTTATAGAATACAATAACTAATTACACCCAATATAAAAATGTGTGCTGGATAGAACCAGTAGAAGAATCTTCGAAGTGCCACACTGTCGGCACCGCGACGACCTTTATAAAAATACATAGGTATAAGCATTACAAATGCAAAAGCCTCTAACATACTAGACATAAGGAACAGCATTAAGATACCCATTCCAAATGCAACAAGTCGTTTCTTAGTATCTTCACCTCTTAAATAATACATAACAGAAATTGCACCAATACCTGCTGCGCCGTAATCTAAGTGTGTGTATTTGGCTATACCCATGCCTGTAAACATAATAGCTACGCGAATTAAAAAGATAAGTCTAACATCAATATTTAATTTGTCACCAAGGGAAAAACAATATAAAACAATGAGTCCTAGAAGCAGTTCCCAAAGAACATTATTATGTCTAAAGGTAAACCACTCACCAAAGAAAAGATAATCAAAAGGAACCTCTGAAACTATAGCAATCAAAAGCAATCTCAATCCATATTTCTTTACACTTCTTGTATGAAGAAAACCTTCCACAAGCATGTAGCAATAAATAGGAAAAGCCATACGACCTATACTTCGCAAAATTGCATCTGCCAACTGAATATTTTCAGTCATAGGATTCATATTCTCTAATAATCCTGCGCCAATATGGTCGATAAGCATAGTGATTACTGCGATTAATTTCAAGCCTGTACCAGTAATCTCAAGGTTCTTTTTTCCCATTATTTTCCCCCAATAAAAAATCTCCTTAGAATTTCTAAGGAGATTATACTACATTAATTAGCTAGTTTCCTAGTCGAAATCATCTTAATTACAAGAAGTGTGCAAATCATAAGCACAATACCGATAATCAAGCATACTAGCCAGTTTCTTACAAAGCCGGAAACAATGTATGAAACAAGTGAAACTGCTGCAACTGTCATTGCGTATGGAAGCTGAGTGCTAACGTGACTAATATGATTACACTCTGCACCAGCCGAGGCCATAATTGTCGTATCAGATATTGGAGAGCAATGGTCGCCACAAACCGCTCCGGCCATACATGCTGAAATGGCAATAATCATAAGCTCGTTATTAACATCACCACCAAATACGTTTACAACGATTGGAATAAGAATACCAAAGGTACCCCATGATGTTCCTGTAGCAAATGCCAGGAAAATACCAACCAAGAAAACAAGGGCTGGAAGTAAGCTCATAAGAGCTCTATTATCAGCAATATTTGCTACGATACCACCAACATATTCAGCTGCGCCAAGTGAATCAGTCATTGACTTAAGAGTCCATGCAAAGGTTAAAACTAATATAGCAGGAACCATTGACTTGAAACCTTCTGGAATAGCATTCATACATTCTGTGAAGCTTAATACTTTAGTTAATACATAGTTTGCAATTGTAATTACAAGAGCTACAACTGAACCATAAACAAGACCTACTGAAGCATCTGAATTTGAGAATGCATCAATAAATGAAGCTCCCTCAAAGAATCCACCTGTGTAAATCATTCCGATTACACAGCAAATGATAAGTGAAACAATTGGAAGCACCAAATGTGATACCTTACCTTTTTCAGAAATTGGAGGATGTGGCTGGTCCTCTGCACCAGTTAATGAAGCTGTATCCTTCTTCTTTTTAGCCTTAATTTCAGCCATGTGATTAAGCTCAGCAAGACTCATTGAGCCATAATCAAAATTCATATATGTAATAGCAAACATCATTACTAAAGTAAGCAATGCATAGAAATTATAAGGAATTGCTCTGATGAAAAGAGACAATCCATTAGCCCCATCTACGAAGCCTGTAACAGCTGCTGCCCAAGATGAGATTGGAGCGATGATACAAACTGGAGCTGCTGTAGCATCAATAAGATATGCAAGTTTTTCTCTTGAAATTCCATGCTTATCAGTGACAGGTCTCATAACAGAACCTACTGTAAGACAGTTGAAATAATCATCGATAAAGATAAGCATTCCAAGAACGATTGTTGCAACCTGTGCCCCTGCCTTTGTTTTAACATGTGTAACTGCCCATTTACCAAAAGCGGCAGAACCGCCTGCTCTGTTCATAAGCATTACCATGCTACCAAGCACAACCAAGAAAATTAAGATACCTACATTCCAGCTATCTGAAAGCTGACCAATCATACCATCTACGAAGATGTGCTCCATTGCAGCTGAAAGATTGAAGCCTGCGTAAAGAAGTCCACCGGCAAAGATACCAATAAAAAGTGATGAGTAAACCTCCTTTGTAATAAGCGCCAACACAATAGCAATAAGTGGTGGCAATAACGACCAAATAGTATTAGTAAATTCCATATGCTTTCATATTCTCCTCTAATATTTTCGAATTCTTTTCTTCCATTTCAGTAAGTGGTTTTCTAAGAGGTCCTACCTCATATCCCATAAGATTCAGAGCCTTCTTAACAGGAATAGGATTTACCTCTGAGAAAAGACTATCAATAAGTGGAAGAGCCTTAAATTGCATGTCTGCAGCTTTTTTATAATCCCCATCAAGGCATGCCTGGCATAAATCATGTGTCTGTTTTGGTGCAACATTTGAAAGTACTGAAATAACTCCAATACCACCAAGTGACATAATAGGAACGATTTGATCATCGTTTCCTGAATACACATCAATGCAACCATCTGCTAGCTGCATAAGCTTTGCAATCTGGCTAATATTTCCTGATGCCTCTTTTATAGCCACGATGTTTTTAACATCACGAGCTAACTTAACTGCTGTCTCTGGTAGAATATTACAACCTGTTCTGCTTGGAACATTGTAAAGAATACATGGAATGCTGATTGAATCTGCAGTGTCCTTAAAGTGTACGTATAAACCGCCTTGTGTTGCCTTATTGTAATAAGGTGTAACAAGAAGTACCGCATCTGCACCAGCTTTTTCTGCTTCCTGTGAAAGGTAGATTGCAGTCTCAGTGCTATTTGAACCTGTACCTGCAATAACTGGAACCCTATGGTTTACTGTCTGCACGCAGTGCTTAATTACATCAATGTGCTCTTCGTGAGAAAGTGTAGATGCTTCGCCTGTAGTTCCAACAATTACAATTGCGTCACTGCTGTTTTTTATTTGATACTCAATTAGTTCATCAAGCTTCTCATAATTAACAGAACAATCCGCATTAAAAGGTGTTACAATTGCTACTGCTGAGCCAGTAAAAATACTCATTTTATCCTCCTTACAATTAAAAAAGCTGACCACATTAAATGGTCAGCTCGTAATAGTTCTACGTGATGATAGCTCCCCATTTAAATGAATTAAATGACAGTCATATGACTATTAATCATATGCCCAGGACAAACAACGTCAGGCATTGCTCTCCTTCGGCGAAATCCCCTTTCATCTCATCTCAAATGGGCCTGTCCCATCAATGAGATTACTAATGTCTTTCGCAACCTCTATCTTTTATTAAGTTGAACACATAGTACATCCACCGACAGGTGATGTCAACTAAAAATTGATAAAAAAGCTAAATCTATGTTAAAATTACGTTAATTTATACGGAGGAATTTAGATATATGAAGTTATTTTTAAAAAGATTCTTAAGCTTATTTTTAGCTTTAACTTTTGCAGCTCTTCTTTTTACAAGCAATTCTCTTACAGCAGAAGCAAAGAAAAAAGCAAAAGCTACACCTAAGAAAAACATAGTTGTTGTAATTGACCCAGGTCATGATACAACTCACCTTGGTTGCCACTATGAAGGTTTTGAAGAAGGTGTTGCTAATCTTATGATTGGTTACTATCTCATTCAGGAGCTTCAGAGATATGACGGAGTTACCGTTTACTGCACTCGTGGCACATTAGAATGTCCTTACGGTGCTGATCCTGATTCTGCCAGCAAATGTTTAGCATCACGTGTTAATTTTGCTAAAAACGTTAAAGCAGATGTAATGGTGAGCCTTCACAATGATTACGATCCTGATTTAGATGTTACACAAAACGGAGCAAAGGTCATCGTACCTAACCAAAACTACCGTGCAGATATTTGTGTTAAGGGCACCACACTTGGTCAATCAATTCTTACACAGCTTACAACCACAGGATTAAATATCAATAATTGGAAGCTTAATCCTACAGGTAATGGTATCGTAACTAGAGATGCTACAACAGCAAAATATCCAGACGGTTCAGCCAGAGATTACTACGCAATTATCAATCAGGCAAAAACATCTGGTTTCCCTTGCATTATAGTTGAACACGCATTTTGCACTAATGCATCAGATAGACTTAACCATTTAACAACTCCAGAACAGCTTCAGCAACTTGGTGTTGCAGATGCTACTGGTATTGCAAACTATTACGGACTTAAACTTAAAAAATAATAAAAACTTGGGAGAAATGTTTTGAGTAAACAGAGGGTTTTTAACATTATTCAAATTGGAAATAAGGACGACTATGTTAGTAGAGCATTTGATATTTTTATCACTATTGTAATCTCATTAAACATACTTGTGATGGTCCTTGGCACTTATAGTAATTTGCAACAATATTTTCCAATATTTGATGCAATTTCTCTTATTACAATTATTATTTTCTGCATTGAATACATACTTAGAATCTGGACCGCTGATTTGCTTTATCCAGATATGAAAAAGAATCAAGCGGTCTTACGATTCCTTATTTCTTTTGATGGAATTATAGACCTATTCACTATTCTTCCATTTTTCTTTTTATCGGGATTTGTTGCTTTTAGAATCCTAAGAATCATTAGAATTTTTCATTTATTTAGAATCAATGGACAATATGATTCCTTCGCTGTTATTTTTTCAGTATTAAAGGAAAAGAAAAATCAAATTCTTTCTTCTGTTTTGATTGTGCTCATTCTTATGCTTGCCAGTTCAATAGGTATATATTACGCAGAACATGAAGCTCAGCCAGAAATATTTCAAAATGCTTTTTCTGGTATGTGGTGGTCAGTATCTACTCTCTTAACCGTGGGTTATGGTGATATTTATCCTATTACAGTACCCGGCAGAATTATGGCTATTTGCACAGCTTTCTTCGGTGTGGGTGTAGTGGCTATCCCAACTGGTATCATAAGTGCAGGATTCGTTGAGCATTATTCCCGTGTAAAGCTTATGGAAAACTTTGCGCGAGATGAACACATTGATATGCTTACAGTTCATATTACAGAAGGACATTGCTGGAATGGCTTAACCGTCGATGAACTAGGCACACCAGAACATTTTCTTCCAGCAATTGTTATGAGAGAAGGAGAAGCTCTCATACCTGTTTCAAAAATGACAATAAAAAACGGCGACACAGTAATACTGGCCGCCGAAGGTTATTTTTCACACTCTTACTAATCGTTCAACTGCATCTCTGAATTTTCGTTCTTCATCACTAAAATGAAGAACTGCATCAGCTTTCAATTCCTTTGCCAACGCCTCTTCACTATCGGTATCAACTACTGCTAGGACAGAGGTTGCAGCAAAGGATTCTCTTGTTTTAACGTACTTCATCAGGAATACTCCCAAATTCGTCACATCATCTAATTCAACGCAAAGTAATCCAACTTTATCATGGTATTGACTCAGAATCTTAATTGCCTCTTCATCATTGTTAGTTACAATTATATCCATCCTCTCACCTTCACCATTTTTTAGGAGTTGAATTCCAGGATGTTTATCAGCGCTCAAACATATAAGTATGGTCTTATCACGAATTGTATCATCATATAACCATGTGGTGACATTATTCTTGCCCTGAATCTTTGACTTATATAAGGCATCATCTGCCATTGCAAATATCTTTTTATGATCTGTCACGCCCTTACACAGGATTCCGCCAATACTAACTGTAAAAGGTTGAATATTTCCAAAGTTCACTTCTGAAATAAACATTTGCAAAGCCTTGCATCTAGTCTCTAATGTATTTAAATCACCCATACGTGGCATTACTACAACAAATTCGTCTCCGCCGTATCTACCAATTATATCGTAAGCTCTGAAATTATCATTCAAAAGTTGTCCAACTTTTTCCAAAAGCAAATCGCCGGTATGATGCCCAAGATTATCATTTACAAACTTAAAATCATCTATATCTATCACTATCATAGCGCAAGATTCTTCATCAGATTTTGTATTGAAATAGTTTTCGATTCTTGAAATCAGAGCCCCTTTGTTTAACACATGTGTTAGCTTATCAAGGGAACTAAGTCTTGTAACTTCTCCCATTGCAAGAGCTTCGCTTGCACGCATTTCAAGGATAATTCTTGCAGCTAAAAGTGAAATAAAATACGCTGCACAACAAATGTAAGCATCCCGAAGAAAATGCTCTAAAGGGTTATGAATATAAGATTGAATAAGCATTATTGTTAAAACAACCAATTCTTCAAGGGCATACTTGTAAATTCTATCAATAAAAATCATAGGTAAAGCCATTATAGCTATAGGTAACCATACTGCCTGTCCTGCTGGTGTTACGTATACATCAATAATTCCTAAAATTACCCCTAAGAAAAAATAAAAGGTGCAGCAAATAGCAGCTGTTTTCCCAGTAGAAATCTCCCCCCTATGTTTCATCGTGTAGAGATTAATATGAAAGTATATGAAAATCAAAGGGATTATCAGCAAGTATGCGGTGGTAAGCTTAAATCCTACTAACAAAAGCTTTGCAACACCAACCATTACAAAATAGACCATAGAAATATACATGCATACCTTTCTAAGCATGTATAAATTATTATCATTTATCGTTGGAATACACTCTTGAAAATACTGGCGTATTCTCAAGTTTTCTTCCCTATATGTAACTACATGTTTTGAAAAGTGCTCAAACATTTTTTCACCTAAAAAAGCCCCAAACTGGAGATTTCCCACCAGATTAAACTACTACAGTTTAACTCTAGCAAAAGAATCTCACAGAATGGTGCTTTTTATGTGAAAAAGATATGAATTATACCGATAAGTAATTCTCCATAATCCATGCTGTAACAACATAGAATACAGCAGAAAGACCAAGGTTAACGCAAATCAAAATATAGTTTGTGGCTGCAGCGCTTTCAAGACCTGTAGCAATCATTGTCTTACTAACAATGTAAGAAACAACGCCGGAAATTACTAGAAAAATAATAAAGCTAAGTAATCCATTATGCTTTCTTCCATTAAGGAATGTTGCACAGATAACTACTGCTAAAAATGCCACAGTGATTGTATAAATCCAGCTAGAAATCATTGTAAAGATAGCAGTAATCACAAGCTCAGGAGTAATATACTGAAAATCCTCAACTAAATATGTGGCAAGCTCCATAACATCCTTTATTGATCCGTACTTTGCAATTAATAATGAAATATCAATTCCACCTAAAACCACGAAGAATGCGCCGCCAAGAAGAAGGGAAAGACTATTCTCAATTACCTTTGCTCCAAGAATCTTGTAGCTGTTATTTGGTGTCATAAATAGCATATAGGATTGCTTTGTATTCAAATCCTTATTAAGAAGATGAACACTATAAACACCTATCAGTACAAGACCAGCGAATGTGGTAAGCACGAGAAATGACATTGCAAATGCTAATGGGGTCTCCTTGTCAGCAAATAATCCAAATAAATATACTAATTCAAGAATTCCTATAATCACAAGGATTATTCCCTTTAATCCAAGTGTTTTTCTAAGTTCGTATTTAATAAGATTTAACATGTTAAGCCTCCCTTACTAATCCGCCAAAAACTTCTCTATATTTGTCAGCCAAAGAGATTCCTTCGTTTATACGAAGTCCCTCCACATCAAACATTCCAGCAAAATGAGCTTCCTTAATGAAGATAGCTGTATCAACAACCTGCTCAAGTTCTTCTACTAAATGGCTGGAAACAATCATGATTTTATCAGGTGTAATGCAGGTAAGGATTGTCTTCATCACCTCATCACGAGCAAGTAAATCTATTCCGTTAAGAGGCTCATCAAGCATATATACAGCTGCATTTCTTGCCATAGTAACTGCAATCTTAAGCTTTGCCATCATACCTGATGATAATGTCTTTACTCTAAGCTTCTTATCAAGATCCATACCGGCAATTAAATTATCATAAGCATCCATTGAGAAATCCTCAAAGAAATCCTGATAATACTTTCCAACATCACCGATTGTCATCCAATCATAGAAAAATGGTTCTGTGGACATATATGCAATAGTCTTACGGCTTGCCACATCTATTGGTGCATCGTTAAACAAAATGCTTCCAGAAGATGGCTTTATTAAGCCAGCTACCATTTTCATCCATGTTGTCTTACCACTTCCGTTAGGACCAAGCATTGCATAGATGTGACCTGGTTCAAGAATCATTGAAACATCCTCAACAGCAACCTTGCCTACAAACTTTTTTGTTACGTTTACACTTTCTAGTTTCATTTGTGCTCCCTTCCTACAAAATACATATATCATTTGCTTGGTTAATCATATCTATTGCTTCCTCTTTGGAAATACCAAGCTGCTTTAAGCTAACCAAAAACTTATTCAAAGTCTCATTAGCCATTTCATCACGACAGGCTTTGATCCTCTCTAAGTCTTCTGTCGCGTAGGTGCCCATACCCCTTTTTGTGTAACAAATACCTTGTGCTTCAAGTTCTGCATATACTCGAGCTGCAGTATTAGGATTAATCGTGTATTGTACAGCCAAATCCCTTCCTGAAGGTAGCTTATCACCTGGGCCAATCTTCCCATTTATGATATCTAGCTTTATGGCGTCCACCACTTGCAGATAAATGGGTGCATTTGAATCGTATTTCATGGCTCCTCCTTTATCTAATGTATTAGTGTACTATCTGAATAGTACACTAGTATTATATATCTGTCAACCTTTTTTGTAAAAAAAAATCAAGGTGCAATAATTGCACCTTGAAACTAACAAACTATCCATTGTAGCCATTGCCACAAGACTATATTAAATCTTTCTAAAACTTTGAAATAAGAGATCGTAGCAAATCGGATAAATCAACCAACACTACCCCCTCTAGTGCACTCTTCGGTGCTTCGCCATAATATCTACTGTCATATGATACTTCTGAATTGTCACCTAACACGTAATACCCGTCTGTTGACTTTGACGCATAGTATCTTTTGATGATATGTTCTCCATCCTCTTCATATCCTTCGATGTAAGAGGTGTCCAATATTATTGCGTCATTATCTTTTGGCTCTACCCAATCAGTTACGATAATGTAATCTCCATCTTTATATGTTGGATACATAGAATTCCCTGCAACCATCTCTAATCTTACATGCGTCATTAGCACAATAACAATCAGTACAACTGCAAGAAATACAAAAGTCTCTTTTAGTAGTTCTAATATATAATGAAAGTCCATCTTATCCTACTGCCTAATTTTAGTTTTCTACATAATAGACGCGCCTAGAGCCTCCAGCTGAGTCACCTTCACCAGTTTCTCTAGCTTCTTTTAA
>JAEEGL015454111.1_pt1 | contig 14348 bp, 12 predicted proteins | sample 9134231 | NCBI WGS metagenome assembly JAEEGL01 (sample SAMN16246548, study PRJNA631951) | gut metagenome | biome: gut microbiome; feature: rumen; material: fiber-attached | host: Bos | place: Iran: Karaj | collected 2018-10
CATAATCTTGCTCTTGCCGTCGGGTTTGATTTCGCCTTCGGTGGTCATGGAGCCTCCTTCTCCGCTGGTACACATGAAATCGGTCGATACGAAGAATTTGTCGTAAAGGCCAAAGCCCACCTTGGCGCATGGCGTGTTCTCGAACTGCTGTCCTGTGAGCGACAGAACGACATCTGCCATTGTCAAGGGAATATGTCCGTACAGCATACCCTTCGTATCGAGGTTGCCTTCTGCGTCCACAACCTCATCATTTAATTGGAAATCGATGAAGTCTGTGGTCTTCTTCCATTCAGAATAATCAGGATTATAAGAGCGCGTTTCCGTCTCACCCGTCTTAGTGTTCTTCACCACGTAGCCGTTGTCAAGCTGGTTGGCCTTCTGCAAATCAGGGTCATCAACTACACAAGGCTCTTCTTCCGACTTGATTTTGACGGTAGCAGAGCTTACTTTACCCCAAGGATCGGGATCCTTGCCTGAAGTAGAACCTGTAACTTTACCTTCGGCAGCTTCATCCTCAGGAGTAAAGGTAATCGCAACGGTACCATCTTGTGCAGTCACAGCAGACGTTGGAGCTACTGTACCACCCGTCGCCTCAAACTGTATGGTCTGACCTCCGAAACCTGTCCATTCGCCGGTCTTCGAAGTGTAGCGTTCCAGCTTATAGATGATAGCTGCCGTCGTGCCCTTTTCGATTTCCTGAGAAGCGGGCGACGGTGTCAGACGATGGTCGATAGCAATGGCCGTCCAGTCGTCAGCCTTAATGCCGTCTTCTTCATCGACAGCTGCACCTTCTTCTGCTTCCTCGCCTTCTGCTCCGAGTACTACCTCGGCCTTTACCGTTCCACCCTTCAGGTCGTTCAGAGTGAAGACTGCGCTGACGTTACCGTCCTTGTCAGTATAGCCATACTCATCTTCCAGTTCGCCGCCTTCAGCCTCGAAGTGTACAAGGACACCTGGAGCATTGTAAGTCTTGCCTGTCAGGTTGATTTTATTGGTTACGTGATACTTCACCTCGCGCTTGCCGTTGACGAGTACTTCCTCTTCAGGCTCGTTAAGCAATTTTATTTCATCGGGCAGGCTTACGATTGGCAGGTCGAACACGTTGATAGGATCGATGTCAGCAAGTTCCCACTCCCAGAAGAAGAGGTCGAGGGAAAGTCCCAGTCCGAGGTCAACACCAGTGCTGACGCCAGCATTCCATGCTACGTACTGATTGTCAACCAGACGGCCGTCGGCTTCCGCCTTTATATACGGTTGCGGGCTGATGGTAGGACAGAGAACCTTGTAGATACCAATCTTGATTTCCGGATAGCAAGTGGCACGAGCCTCAGCATGTGCCTTGATATCTACATCGGGGCCTACCAACTCCAGATTTTTCTCACACTCCGCAATCTTAGAGACAGTATTATCCTTGGCATCCCACTCCACACCGTAAGTCACAGTGTTAGAAGCCTTGATGCCCGACGTAATGCTGGCCTCGCCAGATGCGCCGAGACTGACCTCCGCCATGAGGTCGGCGCCGACGGAGATGTAAACAGGTACAGTACCGACCATAAAGGTGTATTTCGCCTTGAAGACATCTTCCTTCAGTGTCCACTCCTTCTTCCATTCCACCGAGCTGGAGATGAGATACTTAAGCACCATTTCCATATCGAAGCCACCCTCAAGGGCTATCTTCAGATGCTGGAGGTCGCCCATGCGTACCTTCTCAAAAGGAATGTCGCCAAAATCGAACGAGAATAGTCCTTTTAATCCGATGTTGAAATTCAGCTTGTCCCATGAGAGCGACTGCATGCCACTTTCCCAAAGAACAGCTCCATCTTGATTATAATCCCAGCTGAAGAACTCGTTCTGGACATCGACAGGCGCCTTACGCCTATCGCTGGCCGCTCTTTCTGCATTGTACACTTCCACGTATTCGTCGCCCGTAAATATTTCCACCTTCGTAGGCAGATAGACGGGGGAGTCGTCAAAGGTCGATGGTGCGTGACGAGAGGCCGGCTTGACGCCAGTTTCAGTGGCAAGTGTAAACTTCGTATTCTTGAAGAGGTTGCCCATCAAACCTTCGCGCGTGGAGAGCGTGACGCTCTTGCTGCCTTCGGTCTGTTGAACCTGATCAATCAATCGGATGGTGTAGTCGCCATCCTGAGGCAACAGGACAACATCGTAGTCGCCCATTACAGGCACATCGCCTGTGAATGTCAGTTTGGCCTCACCTGTCTGCTTGTTGTAGCTATCAAGGGAGGTTGTGGTCCAGTCTATCGCGATATACCGGGAATCGTATTTCCCTGCCTGTACGACCCAGAGTGTATCTTGAAGGGCTTTGTTCTCGCTCTCGAACGCGATATAGCCTACGCGTCGTGCAGTCGAGGGATTCATATCAGAGACGAACTCAAGAGAGTCGGTTTCCTCGATTGCTTGTGAGAAGTTAAGCCAGGTATCGCTAACCTTGTAACGATAGTCAACATTTGATCTGAGCTGGAAACGGAAAAATTCCGTCTCACCACCCACATACACCGTATCGGGATGTGAGAATAGGAAGTCCGGAGCACCGGCCATACTCACCACATCTTCGAAAACGAAGGTCGTCGGCTCAATAACAGGTTCTTCGGATTGAGAGGTCCCCTCCTTCTCTTCATAGACCGTGAAAGCCGGAGGGTTATCCTGGAACGTGACTTTTTCAACCTTGCTGACGTCGTAGGTAATTATATTACCGTCCTTATCCTTAATTACGAACGTCTGAGCAGTGGCAACTATGCTGAGCATCAGCAGCCACAAGGAGATAACCAGCTTTCTCATTTCTTCACCACTTTAGTTGTTACACTTCCGTCCTTCAAAATATATGTCCCCGTTGGGAGTTCAGAGAGTGAGTGTATTTCCTTCTTGAGGAGCCTGCCGCTGAGGTCGTAAACGGCGCAGCCATTCACGATGTCGAGCTTTGGTTTCTGAGTAATCCCCACATCGATAGGGATGGTCGGAACAGAGGGTGTCAGGTTTTCGAAGGTGAATTTTTCCAGATTTGCCAGCGGCCACGACAGCGTTGTCAAGCCGTTTTGGACGGAGACGTTGCCGTCCGCATAAAGGAATTCCGGCATCTGATTGAATAAGATAGCCGTTGTGTTTCCGTCCTTCTGCCACACGATAATCTTCGCTTCGGCAGTTTCATCCTGTGCCCAAACGTTCAACCCGAAGAGGGCGAACAGTAGGCTTAGAATAGTGAATTTTGTTTTCATAAGCGTATTTAATTATAATAGGTTAGTTGTTCATCGGGTTTGTATTGCTGCGGCACTTGTTCGCTAAACAAGCGGCGCAGGCCTTCCTCGTAGGCTCTCAGAGCTTCACGCCCCCGATTGGTAATGCGGCATATAGAGCGTGATGCGGAGCCGCTGCCACTCTTTCTCACCTCCATGTATCCAGCATTGCGGAGCATCGTGATTTGCACGCTTAGGTTGCCACGTGAACAGCCTGTGATTTCACACAAGTACATGAAGTTGGCGCTTTCCAGCGAATCGAGAGCCACCATGATTTTCAGCCGCAGCTCGTTGTGGAGCAGCGGGTTGATGACGGGGAACTTGAAACTACTCATATTCACTATTAACTTAAGTTTATGATGTTTTATGATTCATCGAGCATTTTCCTTACATATCTTCTGAACAAATGTCCGGGAATGATAAGGGCAATGGTGACGATGACGGCAGTAATGAGCAGCTGCCACGGCCATAAGTTACCCTGAAAGAAGAGGGGCACGGCAGAAAGCAGTGAGGCAATGATGCCGCAGATGGTCTTCGGGCGAAAATGCAGTATGATACCCGTCATGAAACACCCCATGCCGCAGAGCAAGCCAAGCAGAGAGAAGAAACTCTGATGAAACACGCCGCAAAAACCCATTGCAGCCCCGCCTATACAAGCTGCTACTCCTATGAATATCCACATCATCAGAATTACGTTCTGATCTAGCGTACGGCTACCGGTGCGCTCGTAGTCCTTCTTCAGGAAATATATCATCAGTGGCGTTCCTAACAAAGGTATTCCTATCCATAGCCAGTCACACAAATCCTCGTTACACATCATCAGTGCCACATACTCTGCGAGCAACACTATGACGGTAGGGTAGCCCCAGGCCAGGAATAGGTTCTCGCCCGTAATCTCGCGTCGGCTCATCACCTTGCTCCGCATACTATTGATAATATTAAGTTCCTGCTCTATCGTGCTCGTGCTCGTGCTGACCTTGTCAAATGTACTCATCTGTTGTGTTTATTTTATAAACATTATGGTGCAAAGGTAATTAAAGATTTTAAGTAAACAGAAAAAAACAAATTTTTTTTCAAAAATTATTAACGCTATGACCTACCATCTGCACGTTAAATAAGCGACACATCCAATCGGATCTGTCGCTTTCTTCGTGTTCTTTGTCGCTTTCTTATTTTTATTCTCCACCTTGCAGTCAAAGGGCTGACGGCGCGCGTCGTCCGCGAAGTCCGCGTCCCCATCATCGGCATCGGCGGCTGCCTTGCCGACGGACAGGTGCTCGTCATCGACGACATGCTCGGCAAGAACAAGGACTTCACGCCCAAGTTCCTACGCCGCTACGCCGATCTATACACCGTCATGACGGACGCCATCGGACAATACGTCGCCGACGTAAAAAGCTGCGACTTCCCGAACGAGAACGAGCGGTATTGACGTTCGCCCTCGCACACATATACACAAATAAAGCGACACATCTGCAGGTGTGCCGCTTTTTTTGTATATGTTGATGTTCGGAACTTGTATGAAGTATTTTGCTGAAAAAGCATTTGTTTGCCCATTTTTTTCTGCTTCAATGATGCGGTATTATGAAAAAAGTGTAAATTTGCAGCGTTCTTCGAAAGAGACACTGTTTTAATTGTCAATTCTCAGCCGAATCGGAACCTCGAAAGAGAATTAAGAGCAATATCTAATGCACGTTGAAGTGTACGTATAGAGCGTAGGCTTCTCCATAGTGCATTAGGGGCAGTTCCGAGCCCGGCTGAGATATGGCAGACCTGCGCTCTCTTCATGCCCGAAGGTTGTGCGGTCTATTGAAAGATAATGGCAATATTGCACAACTTAAAATAAATGTATTATGAAAAAAAGTGTTTTGATTTCCGCCTTAGCATCTGGAATGCTCCTTAGTTCCTGTGGTGCATTTAAGAGTTATGTCGCAAGTTACTCTGTAGACCTAACTGCAGTAGAAAGTCCTGCTGACGCTAAAGTACAATTCGGCGACACTAAAGTGGTGTCTTTTAAAGAAGGTGAGATTAACAAGTATCGCTATGAAGATGACTATATTGATATTGTCTGGTATGTTTCTTCTAAGCAGTTTAACTTCACGTTAAAGAACAAATCGAATCATACCATCAAGATTAATTGGGATGATATTAGCTATGTTGATTATAACGGAAGCACTGGTCGCGTCATGCATGCAGGAGTAAAATATACTGAACGTAACAACAGCCAACCCGCCTCTACTGTTCCAAAGAATGCAAGCATATCTGATATTCTTCTTCCAACTGAGAATGTTTATTATATTTCTGGCCAATACGGGGGCTGGCAAGAGAAAATGCTTATCCCAAGTAGGTATCAAACTCCAGAAGCCTTTGCATTAGGCGCAAGCACTTATGTGGGAAAGACAATGAAGATCCTCATGCCCATCATGATTGAGAACGTACAAAATGATTATACGTTTGAGTTCTCTATTTCTTCGTTACTTAATCCAGAAGTAGGTAGAACAACAAAATAGACCGTTATTGTTATGCCGTTCGAATCGCCGTGAGCACCCCATTCTTAGGCGTTCATATAGCGGAAAGACAATTTGTATGTAGGCTCTCTGAGTTAGGCATAAAAGTAAACAGGCCTGCTTGCCGCCGCTTTGAGGAATCGAACAATAATCCCAAACTCCTACATCGCAGATAAGATATCGGGAGGACATGAGCGATTTACGCATGTCCTCCCGAATGTTGTTCTCGTTGATGTCGTTGTTATATTATGTATGACAGGACGTAGCGGGGCGACTGGAAGAAAAGGCCAGTATCGGGGTTGGAGAGCTTCTCGTAGATGGGCGAGGTATAGACGCGGTCAATGGCGTCCTCCAGTGAGTAGCCTTGCTCCTCGATAAGTATCTGAATCATGCGAGCTGTCTGTTGCTCCTTCAGATGCTTGAACTCCTGCGGCGTAACGTTTGGCCTGGTCATATCTTGGAAAGTTTTGCAAGGGCGCGCTCCGTACCGAAGAAGTATTGGAAGGTGACGCCCTTCATGTATTTCAGGTTCTCAAGGAATTGGTCGAGGGTAATGTCGCCAGCCTCGTACTTGCCTATCTGCACGCCCACGCGGTCGTTGGCGATGGGACCGTAAACGATGTCGTAGTCGTGGGTGGGTGTGGCGTTACGGCTGTTGCGGTTGAGGAATATAAACTCAGCCCACTCGCGGGTGTAGCTCTCGAATGTAAGCACGCGCAACTCGCCAGAGGTAAGCGTAGCCTCATCGAAGAGATATGTGTTCATAATGGGCGTGCCACCCTCAGTAAGAGCCTTAAATTCGCCCATACGCCACGCTTGCTGACGGTCGGCAGAGAGGTAAAAGCCACGTCCGAAGTCCTTGTTGGGGCGGGACTTCTGAAGGTCGATGCGGTCAATGTCAACCGTAGAGCCGTGATAGAGATATATCATAGCTCGCCTCCTTTCCTTTGGCAGTAGGAAGCCATGCTTTGCACCATGTCGTCGAAGGGCTGCGTGTGCATTACGTCGTAGAAGTCGTGGGCAACTTTTATGGCTCCGTAGCGGCTCAGGTAGCGGTAGGCCTCAGCGTCAGTCATATTGTAGTGGCTGGCGAAGGCGGCGATGAGCAGTACGATGTACTCGGATATGTCCTTGATGCTAAACATGGTCAATGTCTTTTCGGGCACAAAGTTATAAAATCTTTTCAGAGAAATCCAAGTATTTTGATGCTTTCTTAATCATTCATCGTCTCCATCCAAAGGGCTGACGAAGCGTCGCTCGGCATGCGCCAGTCGCCGCGGGGACTGAGCGAGACGCTTCCCACCTTCGGCCCGTCGGGCAGGCAGGAACGCTTGAACTGCTGGGCGAAGAAACGGCGCAGGAAAGTCTGCAACCAATGGCGAATCTCCTCGTCGGTATGTGCGGCCGTGAGTTCCGTAGGTTTGCGGAAGGCGACGCGAGCAAGTTGGAAAATCTTTTCCGGGCGCCGTCCGTGGCGCAGGAAATGGTAGAGGAAGAAATCGTGGAGTTCGTAGGGTCCTACGAGGTCCTCGGTTTTTTGTGTTATGTTGCCTGCTTCGTCGGCAGGGATCAGTTCTGGACTTATCGGAGTATCGACAATGTCGAGCAGCGTTGCGCTCACGTCCTTGTCCGTCGTGGGCAGCGTTGCGAAATAGCGCACGAGATGTCGCACGAGCGTCTTCGGTACGGAGGCGTTTACGCCGTACATCGACATGTGGTCGCCGTTGTATGTTGCCCATCCCAATGCGAGTTCCGAGAGGTCGCCGGTGCCGACGACGAAGCCGCCCGTCTGGTTCGCCACATCCATGAGAATCTGCGTCCTTTCGCGAGCTTGCGAGTTTTCGTAGGTGACGTCGTGCTGCGAAGGGTCGATGCCGAGGTCGCGGAAGTGGACTTCGCAAGCTTCGCGTATGTTTATTTCGCGCATAGTCACACCCAATCCGCGCATCAGTTGCAGGGCGTTCTGGTATGTGCGGTCGGTGGTGCCGAAACCAGGCATCGTAATGCCGACGATGCCCGTGCGGTCGATGCCGAGGATGTCGAAGGCTCTGACGCATACCAGCAAGGCGAGCGTCGAGTCCAAGCCGCCGCTGATGCCGATGACGGCGCTCTTCGCGTGCGTGTGCTCCAAGCGTCGTACGAGGCCGAGCGCCTGAATGGAGAGTATCTCCTCGCAGCGACGCTCCAGCTCCGTTCCCTGCGGCACAAAGGGTAGGGGATTGACGGGGCGCTGTGGCAGCTCGTCGGGGTCGCTTTCTGCAGGCACCTGCGGGATTTCGATGCGCCGGATGTCCTTCTGCGAAACCGCTCCCGCAGCTTGTGCAAAGGTGGTATTGTGAAGGCGGTGGTGGCGGAGCTTCTCTACGTCCACGTCTGCGACGGTGAGTGCTGCGTCGCGGCTGAAGCGCTCAGCCTCTGCCAGCATGCGGCCGTTTTCAGCTACGAATCCCAATCCTCCAAAGACGACGTCCTGAGTACTCTCGCCGTAGCCGCATCCTGAATACACGTAGGCTGACAGCGTGCGTGCGCTTTGTCCCAAGACGAGGCTGCGCAGGTAGTCGTGCTTGCCGACGAGCTCGTCGCTCGCGCTCAGGTTCAGCACGATGTCGGCACCCGCAAGTGCGAGCGACGTCGAAGGCGGTTCTGGTGCCCAGAGGTCTTCGCATATCTCAATGCCGAAGTTATAGGTGTCGGTCTCGAAGACAAGGCCCGTGCCGACGGGGACGTTCTGTCCGCAGAGGCGCATCGTGGCGCCCGCCTCGATTTGTGCGCCGCCGCTGAACCAGCGTGCTTCGTAGAACTCTCCGTAGTTGGGGATGTACGTCTTCGGCACGATGCCGCATATCTTTCCTTTGTGCATGACGACGGCGCAGTTCAGGAGCCTGCCGCCATAGCGCAGCGGCATGCCGACGACAGCCACGATGCGCAGGGCGCGGTTTAGTTCAAGCACTCCGAGCAGCGCGGCCTCGGCCTCGTCAAGCAGTAGTTGCTGCTGGAAAAGGTCTTGGCACGTGTATGCCGTCAGCGAAAGCTCTGGGAATACTACTATGTCGGCGCGCGAACCGTCGGCCAGCACCATAGCTTGCCCGATCTGCTCGGCGTTATACTTGCAGTCTGCTACAGAAACGGCGGGCGTTGCAGCCGCCACTTTTACGAATCCTTTCATTTTTTCGCGGTAGTGTATCGTTTTCAGCCGCGAAGGTACGCTTTTATTCTGAGAAAAGCCAAATAAATGGCGGAAATGGCGGCGATGGAGGCATTTCGACGCACGAACTGAAGGCGTGGATAGCAAAAAAGCGTGCTTTAAAGTTTCGTCGTTCACTTTGGATGTTGTACTTTTGCGCCGTTCTGTATAGAAATCTGACGCTATGGTGCTCATAAAGAAGTTAGACTTGTTTATTCTGAAGAAATTCCTGCTGGTTTTCTTCGGCGCCTTCTTCGTGACGCTTTTCGTCTTCATGATGCAGTTCACGTGGCTTCAGCTCGACAAGCTTGTCGGCAAGGGACTCACGGCAGACGTGCTTGCAGAATTTTTCTGGTACATGGCCATTACGCTCGTGCCGATGTCGCTTCCGATGTCGGTGCTGCTGGCTTCGCTCATCTCCTTCGGAAACATGGGCGAGAATCTCGAACTTCTTTCGATGAAGGCTGCAGGCATATCCCTGGTGCGTATCATGCGCCCTGTGGGTGTGCTGGCTGTGGGCTTCATGGTGATGCTATTCTATTTCCAGAACAAGACGTCGCCCGACGCGCAGCTAAAACTGCGCACGCTCATCTTCAGCCTCAAGCAGACGTCGCCGGCGCTGGAGATACCCGAGGGGGTGTTCTACAACGGCGTGCCGAGCTTCAACCTGTATGTGGAAAAAAAGAACGTAGCCACAGGTATGCTCTACAACCTCATGGTCTATAAGACCGACGAGGGGTTCGACAAGGCGCAAATCGTTGTCGCCGACTCGGGACGCATGGAGATGACGGACGACAAAATGCACCTCGTGCTCGACATCTGGGGCGGCGAGCAGTTTGAGAACCTGAACGGCGGACAGGCGGGGCAGATGGGCGTGAAGAACAACCCCAGCGACCGCGAGACGTTCCGCTACAAGCGTTTCATCATCGACTTCGATAGCAACTTCGACCGCATGGACGAGGAGCAGTTGCGCGGCATGCCGTCGGCGAAGAACCTCGTGCAGCTCGACGAGAGCATCGATTCCGTGAACGCCGAGCTCGACAGCATCGGGCGCGCGTACTACAAAGAACTAATCCCCCGCGCCAAGCCGCTCGCGCAGGTGAAAAAGAATAAGATGAAGCTTGCGCCCTCCGCGAGCGTGCAGGAAAATGACTCCGGCGACGCTGCGGCGCCCTCCGTTGAGGCGAGTGCTGCGAGCGCCCGTGTTCCCATAGCGAACGCCAAGCCGACGGAGACGGAGAACGCGAACGACAAGCTCGCAAGCGCGCTGCGCATGGCACGCAACGACGTGTCGCGGGCAAAGGCCGAGCTGGAATGGCGCAGCAGCCTGACCGAGGACGAAGAGCGCTACGTGCGCCGCCACCGCATGGAGTGGCATCAGAAGTTCACGCTCTCGCTGGCGTGCTTGTTCTTCTTCCTCATCGGTGCGCCCCTGGGAGCCATCGTGCGCAAGGGTGGACTCGGCATGCCGGCCGTCATCAGCGTCGTCATCTTCATCATCTACTATCTCATGAACACTCTCGGTTCGAAGATGGCGAAGGACGGCACGTGGGACGTTGTGTTCGGAATGTGGATGTCCACCGCCGTGCTCGCGCCGACGGGCATCTGGCTTACGTACAAGTCCAACCGCGACTCCGTCGTGTTCAACATCGACGCCTACATCGCTGTTGTCAAGCGCTTCTTCGGCATACGCTCTGCGCGCCACGTCACGCGCAAGGAAGTCATCATCGACGACCCCGACTACACGCGCCTCGCTACCGACATCGACGTGCTGCGCGCCGACTTGCAGGGCTATGCCAAGCTCCATCGCCTGCAACGTCCGCCGAACTACCTGCGCCTGTTCTTCCGCAACGAGCCCGGTGACGCCGTGGCAATCACGGAGCGCGTGGAGGCCGTCGTGGAGGAACTCTCCAACACCGACGACCTGCGTATCCTGAACCAGCTCAGGCGCATCCCCGTCATGTACACACATTCGCACGCGGCGCCCTTCGACCGCCCGTGGCTGAACAAGGCGTGCGGCGCGCTGCTGCCCATAGGCCTTGTGTTCTGGATGCGTTCGTGGCGGTTCCGCCTACGCCTGCTGCGCGACCTGCGCCAGACAAGCCGCACTTTCGAGAAAATCCAGGAGTACGTGGCCGAGAAGGTGGTGCCCAAGGAGATTAACGACTTTAAGGAATATAGCGACCCAATAGCCCCTAATAACCCCAACAACCAATCATGACAAAACTTGCAACAATAGAGGAAGCTCTGGAGGAGATTCGTAACGGACGCTTTGTGATTGTCGTCGACGACGAGGACCGCGAAAACGAGGGCGACCTCATCATGGCGGCGCGCTTCGCCACGGAAGAAAGCGTGAACTTCATGATGCGCTACGGCCGCGGCGTGCTCTGCGCCCCCGTGACGATGGAACGCTGCCGCCAGCTGCAGTTGCAGCACCAGGTGGAGCAGAACACGAGCATGCTTGGCACGCCCTTCACCGTCACCATCGATAAGCTCGAAGGCTGCACGACGGGCGTCAGCTGCCACGACCGCGCAGCAACCATACGCGCCCTGGCCGACCCCGAGAGCACGCCGGAGACGTTCGGGCGCCCGGGACACGTCAACCCCCTGTATGCGCAGGACCGCGGAGTGCTGGTGCGCGCAGGCCACACCGAGGCCGCCGTTGACCTGGCGCGTCTGGCAGGCCTGGAGCCCGCAGCGTGCCTCATCGAGATACTGAACGAGGACGGCACTATGGCACGCATGCCGCAGTTGCAGGTGTTCGCCGAAGAACACGGCCTGAAGATTATCACCATCCGCGACCTCATCGCCTACCGACTGCGCGAGGAAAGCCTCGTAGAGCGCGGCGAGGAAGTCGATATGCCCACCGAATACGGACACTTCCGCCTTATTCCGTTCCGCCAGAAGAGTACGGGGAAGGAACACGTGGCACTCATCAAGGGCGAATGGCAGCCCGACGAGCCCGTCCTCGTGCGCGTACATTCATCGTGCGCCACGGGCGACATCTTTGGCAGCCGCCGCTGCGACTGCGGCGAGCAGCTCCATCGCGCCATGCAGATGGTGGAGGCTGAGGGCAAGGGCGTCATCCTGTACCTCAACCAGGAGGGGCGCGGCATAGGCCTGATGGCGAAGATTGCCGCCTACAAGCTGCAGGAGGAGGGCTACGACACCGTGGACGCCAACCTGCACCTCGGCTACAACCCCGACGAGCGCGACTACGGCGTGGGAGCACAGATACTCGGACAGCTCGGAGTACGCAAGATGCGGCTTATGACGAACAATCCCGTGAAGCGCGTGGGACTTGAAGCCTATGGGCTGGAAATCACGGAGAACGTGCCGATAGAAGTAGCACCAAATCCCTACAACGAGCGCTACCTCGAGACTAAGCGCCACCGCATGGGCCATACGCTGAGGAGCGTGAAGTAAAGTTTTACCTTAGCATTTCAGAATCATGCGCCGCAAACTGCATATTCCGTCATACATCCTTCAGATTTCGCTCCTTTGCCTGCTTCTCTCCTGCCAGGGGAACAGCGTAGCGAAGGACGAGCCCGCCGCATCCGCCGACACGACCTGCCGCATCACGCTGCTGTTCGGCGGCGACCTCATGCAGCACATTACGCAGATAAACGCCGCGAGCGTGGCAGGCGGCGGCTACGACTACAGCAGCTACTTCGACAAGGTGCAGACGTACATCGACAGCTTCGACCTGGCCGTGGCGAACCTCGAAGTGACGCTCGGCGGACGGCCCTACACGGGATATCCGCAGTTCTCAGCCCCCGACGAATACCTCTACGCCATACGCGACGCAGGATTCGACATCCTCACCACGGCCAACAACCACTGCTGCGACCGCGGGCGCAAGGGCATCGAGCGGACCATACAGATGCTCGACAGCATAGGCATGCCGCACCTCGGCACGTACAAGGACTCCGCGGCCTGCGCCCAGACGTATCCGCTGCTCGTCGAGAAGAACGGATTCCGCATCGTGCTCCTAAACTACACCTACGGAACTAACGGGCTACCCGTGCCGCAGGGTAGCGTCGTCAACCTCATCGACCGCGAACACATGGCGCGCGACATAGCAAAGGCGAAGACGATGGAGCCCGACGTGCTGATAGCCATCATGCACTGGGGCATCGAGTACGCAATGGTGCCGAACGCCGAGCAGCGCGAGCTGGCCGACTGGCTTTTCCAGCAGGGCGTGGATCACATCATTGGCGGACATCCCCACGTCGTGCAGCCCGTGGAAGTGCGCACCGACGCCGAAGGCCGCAAGCACCTGCTGGCATATTCGCTCGGCAACTTCATCTCGAACCAGATGATGGAGAACTCCGACGGAGGCATGATGGTAAGCATGACGCTCGAGAAGGACAGCACCGTGCGCCTCGCCGATTGCGACTACTCGCTCCTTTGGGTGGCGCGCCCAGTAGTGTCGCACCAGAAGAACCACCGCCTCTATCCCATAGGCTATCCCGACAGCCTGCTGAACAGCGAGGAGCGACGCCTCATGGCGCGATTCGCACGCAACGCACGCGCACTTTTCGAGAAGCACAACCGGGGCGACATACGCGAACATCGTTGGTAAAACGAGCAGCGCAGCTCGCAACCTTGAGCAGCGCAGCTCCGTATCTTGAGCACGGACCTCGACGAATCCCCGAAGCCGGAAAAAACGTCGAAGTCCGTGCTCGTCATATAAAAGGTGCGTGCAGAAAATCTCGAGCTGCGCAGCTCGTTGCACGCGTGTTGCGCGAAGGGCGTTTTTCATCCCGCCACCCAGCACTTTGCCCCCATTATTCAAGGTCTTGCACGGGCTTTTGTCCTTTCCTGCCAATTTTTATCGCGAAATGCCACGATATTATGCTTTTCTTGTGTATTTTTGCAGGCTGAAAAAAGTAGAAACGTAAAACTAAAAGGAAATAGAAGATGTTGTCCGACTGCATCAACAGACTTTCTCCCTCCGCAACGCTCGCAATGTCGCAGCGCAGTGCAGAACTGAAGGCGCAGGGAATACCCGTCATCAACCTCTCCGTAGGAGAACCCGACTTCCCCACGCCCGACCACATCAAGCAGGCGGCGAAGGAGGCCATCGACCAGAACTACACGACCTATTCACCCGTCCCGGGCTATGCCGACCTGCGTCAGGCCATCGCGCGCAAGCTCGAGCGCGAGAACGGCTTGCTGTATGCGCCCGAGGAGATTTGCGTCTCAAATGGTGCGAAGCAATGCGTGTCGGGCGCTGTGATGGCGCTTGTGAATCCCGGCGACGAGGTCGTCATACCTGCTCCATACTGGGTGAGCTACCCGCAGATGGTGCTCCTCGCCGGCGGAACGCCTGTGTTCGTGGAGGCCACCATCGAGCAGGACTTTAAGATCACGCCCGAACAGCTCGAGGCCGCCATCACGCCG
>JAEEGL015721766.1_pt1 | contig 14348 bp, 5 predicted proteins | sample 9134231 | NCBI WGS metagenome assembly JAEEGL01 (sample SAMN16246548, study PRJNA631951) | gut metagenome | biome: gut microbiome; feature: rumen; material: fiber-attached | host: Bos | place: Iran: Karaj | collected 2018-10
ATGGGGATGCGGTAGGCCTGCAGGATGCGCTTGATGTAAGGCACGGCAACGAGGATGCACTCGGGCGTCTTCTCGCGGTTGGCCTTGTAGGGCGCGTAGTTCTCGTGGCGGAAAGTCTTGCCGCCGGGCGGGTCAAAGCACACGGCGATATGGCTGGGTTGCTCACGCTTGAGCAGGTCCTGCAGGGTATTGACAAAGCCGAACACGGCCGACGTGTCGATGCCTGTCGACGTGATGCGAGGGCTACGTATCATAGCATAAAAAGCCCTGAAAATCAGTGCATAGGCATCGAGCAACAAAAGCTTCTTGTTAGTATCCATCTTGTAACGGTTTTTTACAGGGCATAAAGGTAATGAAAAGTTTTCAGTTCTCAGTTGAAAGTCTCCAGTTTTTTGCACGAAGTGCAAATTATAAAAAATACTCTCAAAAATGGTGACACACCCGAGAATTATTGTTACCTTTGCAGCTTGATATGGGAATATCGTTAGAACACATACAGGAACAGTTGCGCCCCGAGTTGGACGCGATGAACGACATCATCACCTCGACGTTGTCTAGCAACAGCGAGTTGACCAATGGCATTGTGACCTCTTATCTCAAGAGCAAGGGTAAACTGTTGCGACCGATTGTGACGCTGTTGAGCGCCAAGTTCTTTGGCGGTATCAATGAAAAAGCGTTGCAGGGTGCTGCTGCCTTAGAGATGCTGCACAATGCATCGCTCATCCACGATGACGTCATCGACGAGGCAACCGAGCGACGCGGTCTGCCCACCATCAACAACGTGTGGAGCAACCACGTGGCAGTGCTCATCGGCGACTTCTTTGTCACTGGTGCCCTGCGCTGCGGTGTGGCAACAGGAGACGGACGCATCCTGGGTGCGCTCGCCGACATGGGACGTGACCTCTCGTTGGGCGAGATTGACCAGGTGGACATCGCCCGCCATCGTAGTATCGACGAGGCCACCTATATGGAGATCATCCGTGCCAAGACGGCATCGCTGTTTGAATGCTGTGCCGTGGTGGGTGGTTATGCCAACAATGCGCCCCAGACCGCCATCGACGAGTTGCGCCGCTTCGCGCGACTGTTGGGTATCTGTTTCCAGATTAAGGATGACACCTTTGACTACTACAACGATCCCATCATCGGCAAGCCCACGGGCAACGACCTGCGCGAGGGCAAGGTGACGTTGCCACTCATTTATGCCTTGAACCGTACTGATCTGCCCGAGCACGACGCGATGCTGGCCCTGGTCAACAAGGAGACGCTCACTGGCGAGGACATTGACAGCCTCATCGAGTTTGCCAAGCGTGCCGGTGGTATTGACTATGCCTACGAGGTGATGCAGCGCCTGCGCGACGAGGCCAATGACGTCCTGTCGCCCTATAGCCCCCACGAGACAGTGGACCAGTTCCGCGAAATCTTTGACTACGTCATCGAGAGGAAACTATAGTCGCTATAGTTATTATAGTTACTATAGTGTCTCTATAGAAACTATCACTTGACACTATGCTACAACAGTATCTGATAGCTGGACGCGTCGAGGCTGGCTGTGATGAGGCCGGGCGAGGCTGCCTGGCAGGTCCGGTTACGGCGGCTGCCGTCATTCTGCCGCCTGATTTCCACAATGACTTGATCAACGATAGCAAGCAGCTCACCGAGCGGCAGCGCGAACAACTGCGCCCCATCATTGAGCGTGACGCGTTGGCATGGGCTGTCGCGATGGTCTCGCCCCAAGAGATTGACCGCATCAACATCCTGCGTGCCAGCATCACCGCGATGCACCGTGCCCTGGACCAACTCGCTGTTCGTCCCGAGGGTATCCTTGTGGACGGCAATCGTTTCTTTCCTTACCATGATATCCCTTACACCACCATCGTCAAGGGTGATGGGAAGATGCTCTGCATCGCTGCCGCATCCATCCTTGCCAAGACTCATCGTGACGAGCTGATGCGCCGCTTGGATAAAGAGTATCCCCAATATGGTTGGGCTAAAAACAAGGGCTACCCCACGCCCGAACACCGTGCGGCAATCAAGCAATATGGCGTGTCGCCCTATCATCGTCGCACCTTTCAGCTGCTCCCGCAGCCAACCCTCTTTGACGGCATGGAGTTGTAAACCAAGCGAAATCAAATAAACTATTGGTGTCTGCTAAAAAACGGATAATGCAGGCCGAAGGTTTGAGGGTGTATCATAATTGCGACACAATAATATAACCGTGCTATCGCACGGGAACCTTTAGCTCGGCGAAGCCAAATTAAACAAATTAATTATAAAATTATTATTAATATAAACAATATACTAATTTTATTCAAAAATTTGTTTAGTTTCCCGCCCGTAGGGCGGTTATAATTCTAGCAATTGAATTATGACACACCGCCAGGTCGAAGACCTGCTCGCTCGTTACTCGAGGGATTACAACTTATATCGATTTATTACCAGGGCACTAAATAAAAAAAACAGGACCTTGATTCAAGGTCCTGTTTTTTAGTTAGGTTTCTAATCAATGATGATTATTCCCATTTGCCACTCAGCAAGTAGTTGATCAGAGTGGTAACGTCACTGATCTTGATGAACGTATCCTCATCGGTGTCGGCAGCCTTCAGGTCGATGCCGGTTGCATCATTGCTCAGCAGGTAGTTAATCAGAGCAGTTACGTCACTGATCTTAATAAAGCCGTCCATGTCAACGTCGCCACGGGTGTACTCGTCAGCAACCTCGGTCATGTCAAGGATGTAAACCTGAGCCTTGCCGCGATAAACGGTAACGATACCGGTCACGTCATAGGTCTTGCCATCCTCGATAGTGGGCAGCTCAACATTGAACTGGTTGAACAGTACGAGGCTGTCGTTGGGCAGGTCAATGAAGAAGCGCTTGTCGCTGTTGGAACCATTGGTGTTGTCGGGCAGAACGGTCTGGTCCTTCAGAACGATGTACTCATGAACGTTCATGATGTCGATCTGCTCGGGATTGCGCTCGAAGGGAGCAACCTCGCGGGTGTCACCGCTGGCAGCGATGCCCTGAGCATTGGTGAACTCGGGGGTGTTCTGGTAAACGGCGTAGGTTGCACTCCAACCATCGCTCAGTACATCACCCTTGCTGAAGGTGGGCGCACCCTCAAGCTCGCCGTAGATCATACCGCTGTTGTCGTCGGTGTCGCGGATGAACAGGCGGTTGCCAACGGTGTCGTGATAGGTGACAACAACATCATTGTACATCTCAATGAGAGTGCCGGGCTCTACTCCTTCATAAACCTCAGCGATATTGTTAACGCTGGTAGCCTCGGGCACGTAGCCAGCGATGCTGAGGATCATCAGCTGCATGCCGTTGTGGGTGCTAACGACACCTTCTACGGTGTAGTTGCCCTCCTCGGTGGGGATGGCCTCATCAAAGCTGTTGTACATTACCATGGTGGTGCCATCAGACATGGTGGCGGTAACGTTCCTGCCATCGACAGCGAAGCTCTTCACATTCAGTACCTGAACGTAAGCGTTCACCATAGCGGTGTCAAGCTCGGTAATCGTCTGGATAGCAGCGAGGGTGGGATTGGTACCATTAGCGCTAACGTTGTTAGCCTTCTCATACTCCATCAGACCACTGTAAATCTTGGTCTTGGCGGTCCAGCCCTTGCTCAGAACAGTACCGGCATCAAATTTCACGTTAGTCTGACCATTGATGTTGCCATAGATCAGACCGTAGCCAGACTCATCGCGCAGCCACAGATAGGCACCCTTCTGGGCAGTAACAACAGCATCGCCATTGAACACAAACTCTTTGCCATTGCCAATAACGTTAACCTCGGCGAGCGTGTTGTACTCGGGAGTGGGCTCGTTCTTGGTGTAGGTAGCGGTAACAACGCTGCTCTCGTACTCACCCTTGACAGCCTTAGCCTTCAGGGTAGTGGTCTCGGTGAAGGTCAGAGCCTCGTTGTAAGCGGTGAACTCACCATCATTGATGGCGTACATAAGGGTAGCACCTTCCTCGTTGTTGGTGATCTCAACAGTGATGCTCTCATCAAAGTTCTGAGAAGCGGGAATCGAGGGAGCAGCAATGGTGATAACAACCTCGCCGTCAACATAGACGCGAATCTCGCTGGCGCGGGTCTGTGCACCGGCAGTGAAGACAACCTCGGTAGCTTCACCAGTCCAGAGGCCACTGGTAGCGGTGGAGTAGTAGGTGCCAGTCGGAGTTGTGAAGTTGGTGAGGGCATAGCCACTCTGGGTAACGCCGTCAAACTCGATGCGGGTGATGTTACCAGCGTTCGAGGTGAAGGTTAAGGTCTTGTCCTTGTAGATGCGATAGCCTTCATCATAAACACGACCTTCGGTGCAAGCGATGGTGACACCGTTTTTCTCAACAGTCCAAGGACCAGTTTCAGTGCTTGAGCCATTGCCCTTGTCAGTAGCGCTGTTGAAGGTGATGCAGGTGCCGGTAGCGGGCTCAACCTTGGTGAAGGTTGCGGTGATCTCTTCACTGTCATTATAGCCGTCCTTAGAAGCGATAGCGGTAACAGTGCTGGTCTCGGTCAGGGTGAGGAAAATGGGAGCCTCATCCATCTCAACTTCGCCGTTATTCACCTGATAAAGGATGGTAGCACCCTCGGTCTCGCAGTCGATCCTGATGGCGAGGTCATCCTCGAAGGTAGTGCCACTAGCGGGAGTGAAGGTGGGATTAGCAACGGTGGGCAGCACCTTGGTGAAGGTAGCATAGGTGTAGTCACTCACTTCGTTACTCTTGCTGGAGAATGCAGCAAAGGTTTTGGTCTCGGTTACATAGAACGGCTCAGTGTAGTAGTGGTAGGTGCTCCAGTCGATCTCATGGGTCACGGGATCACACTCGTAGTACTGAATTTCAGCGTTGGGGGTAGCGCAGGTCAGGCTAACCTCCAGGCTACCGGTGAACTCACCGCCATTGGGATGGAAAACGGGAGGAACGAGCTCGTCGCTGGTAGCATCTGAGATGGTAACCTCAATCTTGGCAAATCTGCGGTGGCCAGTTGTGCCACCGATAGTGAATTCAACGGCCGTGGCACTGCCAGTCCAGTTGGGTGATTCAAATGTGCCCTCATCGCAGGTGATAGCATTGCTGCCATCGCCAGAGCCAAAAGTGAAAGTGATGCCAGTGATAGCATCTTCGGCCGATACGGTAAGAGAACCACCGCCATACAAGCGAACAGCATTGCCAGAGGTGTAGTACTTGGGCGTGTTGTTGTTGGTGCCCTTGTCAAAAGTTACAGTCACACCATCAATGGTGAGAGAGGTAACTTCCTGACCATTGGTGTAACCTTGAGCTGTGAGGTCAAGGGTCACAGTCTTAGCGGCCCAAGCCGACATGGTCAGCAGGGCAAACATGAGGAGAGAAAAAATTTTCTTCATAAAGAACTGTAATGAATTAAGAAGTTAATGAAATATGTTAATAAACAAAAAATGTTCATTCTTAGCGCCTTAGACAAGCGAGGTTCATTTCACGCCGCAAAGGTAATCATATTTACTAGAATCTGCAATTTTTATAGACAAAAAAAGAGGCAACCTCAGGATGAGGTTACCTCCCTTTTCAGATAGTTTCTAGTTGTCAAGTAATCACTTGCGACCCTTGAGACGCAAGATTTTGCGTCACTACACTAGTTTTCTCAACGAACGACCTTGGTGGTGCGGGTTGAACCGTCACTGTAGCGGGTGATGACGATGTTCATGCCATCGAAGGGCTTGTCGCTCTGCATACCCTGAGCATTGATGTAGGTCTTGGAAACCTCGCTCATGGCGCTGATCTCGGCAACGCTGGTGGGAATCTCATCCCAGAGCATCGAGGTCTCGACTACATAGTACATGGGTTCGCCGTCGCGGCCGTCATCCACCTTCTTGTAGTAGAAGCGTACCAGGAACTTGATCTCGGTGTCCCTGAGAGCGCCGAAGCCAATCGGGTTGGTCTGATAGTCGCCGCCCACCTCAAGGGTCAACTTGTCGCCAATTTCCTCGATGATGAGTTTGTGCGGGTCGCGGTCGGCGGTCACATCGTTGACGGGCTTCCAGTCATCCTGGCGGATGAAGCCGCGGATGCCGTCACAGATTCTCCATACGCGGAACATCACGGGCTCGTACTCAACACTGGCACCCTCGGGCAGGAAGCCGTCGGCAGTGATTTCGGGATAGTAAATGCGGCAGATGGCGCCGTTCTCGTCTCTCCAGATACCATTCTCGCCATAGGTGCAGTAGCCGCCGATAGCACCAGATACAGTGCCCACGCCGGTCTTCCAGATCGGGCTACCGTAGCTGTTCTCACCGTCATGGTTCACGCGCTTGGTACCGAAGGTCCAGATCACGGGAACATAGGAAACGAAGTCGCCGGGAATACCATAGAGCATGTCGTTGTCCAGCAGGTTGAAGGCACCCTCGTCATAGATCTCGCCCTCGTGGCCCAGACGGTCCAGACCCTCGATGAACTTACCGTTGTTCATGCGCTGCAGCTTGGAGATGGCATCGTTGGGAGCCACGTTGTCACCACGCTCGAGCGTGTAGTAATAGATAGCGGGATTGTTCACCAGCGACATCTTCACGTTGGCATTCTTGACGTTGGCAGGTAGCTCGGCGTCAACATCGTTCATCACCTCGTCGAGGGTGTAGAAGCCGTCGATGGTGGATTCGGTCTTGGGTACCGATACATGTACGGTGTTGGAGGTCTTGTTGTTGTCGGGCTGCAGGGCGAGCAAGTAGCCGTATTCTACAGGATGGAGGTTCTCGGCAGTGCTGGCGTTGAACTGATCCACAAAGGTGATCGGGGTGAGGTCAACGATGCCGTTTGCACCGACGGGCAGGTTGCCGGTCAGGGTGATGGGCACGCTGTAGCCAGCCAGCGGTTCCTGATTCTCGTAGGTGATTTCATAGGTGACCGTGTTGGCGTTGGCGGTCAGGGTCATCTGAGCTACGGGGAGCATCACGTCGGGCATAGCAGCGTCAAAGCGATAGAGCGTGAAGTTGTTCTCGCCGGCATTGATGCGGGCAACGGTCAGAGCGTTGAGCATATCCTCGTTCTGAACAGTCAAGAAGTTGCGGTAGTAGTTCAACTCCTCGGCGCTCACATAGTCGCTCTCGCTGTGGTCGAGATCGAGGCCCAGGAAGTCGTTCAGACCGGGAATGATCACGTCGTCGATGTTACTCCAGGTCTCAAAGGCGCTGTTCTCGGTTGCCATGCCGTGGATCACATAGTGGATGGTGTAGCTGTGATCCTCCTGGGGTACCTGATAGGTATAGGTCGTCTCGCTCGTTGTAGCCAGCAAATCATAGGACTGGTTGCCCTGCTCGTCGGTGGTCACGATGTAGATGTTGTAGGTCTGAGGAACCTCGGAGCGTGCCAGCTCGTCGAGGGTCGAGGTCCAGTTGAGCGTCACGTCATAGGTCTTCTCGGCCTCGGCGGGAGCTGCAGTGGCATCGAGCTGGATGACATACAGGCCGACGTAGGGCTGGTGGTTGACGTCATAGTTGCGACTGTTGTACTTGTTGCGGTTGTCGGGAATGAAGAAGACCATGCTGTTCATCGACTTCTCTTCGGTGCCGTTGTTGCCCGACATCGAGAAGAAGTGCTTGAAGTAGGTCACACTACCGCAGTCGTGGATCACGGGATAGGACTCGCCGTCGTTCATTGACTCATAGAAGTCAGTGATTTGGGCGCCCTCATTAGTCGTCGTGGGACTGTATTCCTCAAACATGTTGTAGAACGGTGCCAAGGGAGGGTTGTCAGAGTTATACTGGGGCTCCCAGTAGTAGGATTTGCCCTTACCGATGATGTAGAAGCGGTTGAACGTGCCGCTGATGTTGAACATCGTGCCCACGTTGTTGCCCTCTCCACCGCGCATGCCGTCGGTGAGCAGACGGACGGACTCAATATACTGCGAGAAGTAGTTGATGATGTCAGCTTTGGTGCTGGTGTACTCATTGGGTCTCTCGCTGTAGTTCTTCACCTTGATCAGGAACAGGGTGTGACCGTCCTCGTTGGGGGCGGTGACATTGTCGTTGGTGATGCCCCAGCCCGGATCGACGTGGAAGTAGTCCCACCACAGGAAGTTCCACTCACGGTCGATGAGGTACTGTTCACCATAATACACATTACCACCGGTCACCGCGGTCGTCTTGATGCCGGGGATCTCGGGGTTGCAATAAACCCACTTCAACAGGTCATACATCTGGTAGGGGTTGGTCACTTCGTCAACCATGCTGGCCTCGTGAGTTGCACCCGATGCATCGGTCCAGGTGTAGGTCTTGGCGGCATACCAGTCATAGTCATGGGTGACTGTCGGGGCCTTGGCCGGAGCTTGGTTGGCATTCAACTTGGGGGTTGTGGCGGGCAGGGCATCCTCCGTGATCCTCTGGGCATGGGAGGGTGCTGTGCCGAGCAACACAAACAGGGCTGCTGTCATGAGCCCAAGAATGTTTTTAGTCCTCATAATTAGTTAATATTAAAAGTTAATAAAAAATACTATTGTTCTCATTGGTTAATTCTTGGCTTCGTTTTTGTCTTGTTTTCCCATCATTTGGACCAGCTCATTATGGAGTAGATAAAGGGGAAATATTATATAATATATATAATGTGCTATCCTGGATAGACTAACAAAACAGCAAAAACATTTTCTTGCTGCAAAGAAAAGAAAAATTTCTGAATTATGCAATAATTTTTTATTATTTTTCTGTTTTTGCTTTCAATTATTAGGGAAAAAAATCACCTAGCGCTAGCTGGCCACCCCCATGTCTGCCGTTAGTCGCCGTGGCAGGGTCGTTCTATGTCGCCGCTCCTGTGTCAACGAGTTCTCGCTTTTTCCCCTTCTGTTGTGAAAAAAAGAGGGAGGCGCCCGCCGGGGTGCCTCCCTCAATCTATTGGTGATTAGTCGTTAATGACTAATTCCTTGCTTCACTTAGCGAATCACCTTGGTGGTGCTGACCTTGCCGTCGCTGTAGCGGGTGATCACGATGTTCACACCATCGAACGGCTCGTCGCTCTGCATACCCAGTGAGTTGACATAAGTGCGGCTTACTACCTCGCCATCGTAGCTAACCTCGCTAACAGCAGTCCAGGGGCTGGGAGACTTACCGGGAGACTCGGAACCGTTACCGGGACGGCTGGAGTCACCAGCGGCGCGTCCGCTATGAACTTCATGTTCATCAGCACTGCCCTTAATGACATAGTAGAAACGTACGAATACGTTCAGGTCATCTTCAGTAATATTATTGTAAATAGGATTGCCGTTCTGATCGTAGCCCGAGATGGCCAGTGCATCCACGGCAGCGAAGATGGCGTTGGTCTCATCCTGATCCCATTCACCGTCAGGTTCGCTCCTTTCCACTTTTTCCTTGCGGAAGGTATAGACTGTCTCACCACCTTCTTCATGCTGGCCGAATGTTTGACCGTACGTATCGTTTTCAGCATCGGCGATGTAGCCGCTCCAGATACAGATCGGTCCATGAGTGTCACCGGCAATGCCCTCGTAGTGGTCACCGGTGGTGACGCCGTCGCCATCAACCTTCTGGAAGTTGCGCAGCAAGCCATTCTTACTCTCGACGAATACGCGGAACATGTAAGGCTCGTACTGAACAGTTGCAATAGTCGACTTCGGCAGCTTGCCGTCGGCCTGGATATTGTCAAGGATATACAGGCTGCAAGCCTGACCCTCATACTCCCAATTGGTGGAGCCGCTGGCACCGGTCTGGAGTTCTGCCGTAGGCACACCTCTCATTTCCACGTAACCAGCACCGGTCTTCCAGATGGGAGCACCATAGGTGTTGTCATAACCATCATCCTCGTAGTAGCGGCGTGAGATACCCCAGGTCGATACCGAGGGTGCATAGCTCACGAAGCTGCTGCCATAAGCACCCGTCAGGAGGTTGTCGGTGCCAATGAAGTAGTGGTGCTCACCGTTGGGATACTCATCACCCTTGTTGGGATTGGTTTCCTCCATCTCCACGTAGGTGAAGTTCTGGGTCTTCTGCAACTCGGTCAGGAAGTCTGCCTGATAACCGGGAAGTCGGTTCTCGGCACCTTGCAGCAGGTAAGCGTAGAGAATGTCATTGTCGTCCGACAGGTCGTATTCCACGTCGGCGGTGATGGCATTCATCGTCATACCCAGGTTGTGATTGATCGTATTGGTCTCGGGATCGTAGGCACCGATATTCTTATCGTTGTCTACCTCAGCAAGGGTATAAGCACCCATTACCTCGCAGTCTGCCTTCTGGATCTCGACCTTGACAGAACCACTCTCCTTCATGCCAGCGCCATTGGGACCGTTAGGCTCATACCTCAGCACGTAGCCATAAGCATCGGGATGACTGTTGTCGGCGGGAATTTCTTCCTTCATCTGGTCAACAATCAGCAGGTGCAGGCGCAGCAGACCACTCTCGGGATTAGTCGGGGTGGTGTTCAGCGCAGGAATGGTGATGGGCTGGGAAGCGGGATTGCTTTCCAGAGCACCGTCTTGCTGAGCGGTAGCGGTGGCAGTCACGATGCGGTCCTCAGGAGAACGCACTACGGTAGCGGTCACAGAGCCCTCGCCTTCGTAGGTAATGCCGTCAACTACCAGGGTCACGTGACCTTCACCAGTAGCGGTGATGACAACGGTACCGTTAGTTACCTCGTAGGTAATGGTAGGCGTCGGGGTCTTGGCCTGGATGGTGAATGTGTTGGAGGGCGTAGCTGCCGATTCAACATTACCAGGATAAACTGCGCTGACAGAGGCGGTGTGCTCTCCACCAGATACATTACTGATGTCATAGGTGAGGGGATCGTTGGCATCCACACTACCTACAAGAACGCCATCCAGATAAATGTTATAGGATACGGGTGCGATAGGAACATCATTAGCTTCGTAGGTGAAGTCGTCAACCATCATGCCAAAGATGTTTTCAGAGATGTGACGGATAGCAAAGTACTTGGTGCCGGCAGGCAGAGTAATTGTACGCTGGAACCATTCTGTCTTATCAGATTCAATGGTCGCCACAACCGTGAAACCTGAAGAAGGATCGGTATTATCGATATCGTTCGATGAAGCCAGTACCTCATAAGTTTCATTACCATATTTCGTGGTAACAATACGCTCATAGAATGTAATTGTCTGGGCATTACCACTCAGCTCGGGCGAAATCAGCCAGTGGTCGGCAGCACCACCGTTATAATTCGTGTTGACCAGCGGGCAGATTGACTCCATATACTGCTCGGGGCTATGAGGAGTAACGTTGATACCTGTTGCCTGTGAAGGATTCATGACAATCCAAGCGTGCGGTGCGCTCATGTTGGGGAAGTCTCCATCCTCCACGCCCCAAACAGTGGAACCTGTGGGGTCATAGAGGGTCCAGCCGCCATTAGTGCCTATATGATCAGTGGCAGTGATGTCACCGATGCTGAACGGTTCAAATACGGTTTGATCGTCAAAGCCCTCGGCAACGGGTCCGGTGCCAATTGGCAGAATACTGGGGGCATCCCAGGTTACGGTAGCGCTTTGATTGTCACTATCACCTGTTGCCACTACATTCTCGGGAGCGGGCATGTTGATGATTGACATCGATGCCGTGGCATTGTTGTTGGTAGCATCGCCGTCATCCGAGCACGCCACGTTGGCAGCGAAGTTGACGGTGTTGCCAACTTGAGCAGCGGTGGTGGCGTATTCGGCATTGAAGGTTGCAGAAGCACCAACTGCCAGCGTCTCGTTCACCGTCTGAGTCAAGATGGTGTTGCCATCTGCGGTGATGGTCACCGTGTAGCCCGTTACAGGCGTCTCACCAGTATTGGTCACCGTAGCGGTCACAGTGGCGTCATTGCCGCCAACAACCTGTGCGGGAGCATCCAGGGCAATCGCTAGGTCAGGAACCATCTTGGTAATCGTGAAGGTGCCGTCGTTGGCATTGATGGTGACGATGTAGGAGCCGGCAGTCTGAATCTTGATGGGATGATCGCTGTAGAGATCCAGGGTGCCGTTGCCGTTACCGTCGACGGGCAGCCACCAGTCGCCGCCGCTGTTAGGACCGAAGACATAGCGGGTTCCCCAATCCACATCATTACCCAACTTGCGGGCAAACAGGATATAGGTGTTTGCAAGGTCTGCCGTGAACGTAGCGGTATAGATGCCATCGTTGTTGGTCATCTGGGTACCGTCGGTGAAGATCCAATTGCCCTGTACGCCATTGTCGGTGACGATGTACAGGTCTGCAACATAGTTCACGGTGAATGTTGCGCTAGCACCTGAGTTGTTGCCAAGGGTCACGGTGTTGCTAGCACTGAGTTCACGGCCATTGTAGTTCATGGCAATCGTACCGTTTACAGAGCCATCATCGGGAGTGAAGCCCCAATAGGTGCCACCATCGTAGTAGGTGCCTGTCGTGGTCGAAAGCGTGGGAGTGAAATCGTTGTTTGTTTGGGTAAGACCCACGTTATCGGTACCCAAGTTGGAGCCTTGTACCGTGAAGGTGTTGTTCGTGCCGCTGTCATTGATGGTCAGTGTCTCAGGAGAAACAACAATCTTGGGACCCGATTCCTCAAAGGTGAAGGTCACCTTCGGCAGGAAAGCCTCAACATCACCATAATAGTAACGATCATTGGTCAATGACGTGTTAGACGAGGATGTTCTACTGTAGAAACCAGTATTTGTAGATTGGCTCACACCATAGAATGAAGTGCTTTCATAATCACCAGTGGTGGTTATTTCCTCGAAATCAACAAGCAGTTTGCCACCATTATAGGGGAACGGCGTGTCAAATGTTACGGTCAGTTTATTGCCGTTGATCGTCAGAAGACCTCTATAAACCTCTTGAACGTCAGTGGGTACAAGACGACTGACATTATCGAAGGATGACCCGAAGTCCGTCTGAGTGGTGGTACCCAACTTGACTGCCCATGTGTCGTCAGCAAGTTCAGAACTAATCGTAGCATCGGCATAGAACGTCATCGAAGTAATCTCCTTGCCAATGAGGCTGTTGATTTCGGGATAGATCATCTGGTTGATCTGTAGCTGTTCGGCATAGTTACCATAGATGGGCAGGTGATAGTTTCCGCCAGTGCCGTCGCAGATGGTAAGGTCGTTCGTGCTGGTGCCATTGACCGTGATGGTCACATCTTCAGCACCTGTGCTAGACAGCGTGATGGTAGCAGTGTGGGTGCCTGCAGCCGTGGGTGCATAGCTGATGGTGAGTTCACCACCGGTGGCGCCCATGCTGGTGGGGGAGACACTAAACAAGCTGGCATCCTGGCCGCCCACCGTGGCAGTGATGCTACCAGTCAGGTTCAAACCAGTGACGGTCACCGTTTGGGTCACAGTAGTGCCAGGAATACTGTTCATGTTGACAGTATTCTCATCTACCTGGATTGTGGGATCGGTGTTATCTGTATCGATAACAAAGTTATCAATATCCAGATAGTACTGATTGGCCGTTGAGATACAGTGAAGACCAATGTAGATGTTCCCATTTGAGGTAGCGGTAAAGCTCTCACTGAAGGCACGGTTACCACTTACCGTTGTAGATGAAATTATAGTCGTTCCAGCAGAAAGCGCTACATCGGTGTTGGCAGAAGCAAACTTAACCTCTAATGTTTCAGGATAAGATGACGATGCTGATGCATCAAAGGAAATCGTGTAAGTCTTTCCAGCTTTGACAACAATAGGTGCAGTAATAAGCCAGTCGTCAGCAGCGGCATTACTAAGATAATAATAACGTGCTTTGTTGCTATATAAACCCCAACCTCCATAATAAGTACCATATGAAGTATATGCGTCACTATTAACGTCGATGGTCTCCCACCAGCTCCATTCATCACTTGAATTGAAGCTGTTGGAGTATGGAGGGGTCACCGGAGTGGTGGAAGCCCTTGAAGGACCCATGCGGAAAAAGCCGTCAGGTTTAATGTCAACCTTTCCTGTTTGTGATTTTGGAGGCATCACATTGCCGTTCGGGTCGACTTTGTTTTGCGCGTTAAGCGACAGAGCGAGCAGTGCGAAGACTGCTGTCAAAATATATATCTTTTTCATCGCTTATCTTTTGTTAGATTTGTTAATAAGAACATTGCTGTTGGTATTACTATTGCTTGTGCCCACGGGTTTGCTTTTGGGAGGCGTGGGTAAAGCATTAGGCGTGGAATTGCTTCCATCGTTGTCGTGCTTGGGTGCAGCGTAGGGCGAGAGGGGACGCTCATTTAAACCGTTGCCGCCCCAAATGTAGGTGGCTGCAGCACCATTGGCGATGGTTTGCTGGCGATCGTTGACAGTAATTCTGGCCACGGAAGCGCCGTCACCATAAGCTACGATCTCCACCTTATATTTTTCATAGTTGCTGTTGTTGACTATGTTGGGGATAGCGATGTAGCCACCACCCTCCATGTAACCA
>JAEEGL015819166.1_pt1 | contig 14348 bp, 2 predicted proteins | sample 9134231 | NCBI WGS metagenome assembly JAEEGL01 (sample SAMN16246548, study PRJNA631951) | gut metagenome | biome: gut microbiome; feature: rumen; material: fiber-attached | host: Bos | place: Iran: Karaj | collected 2018-10
AAATTGCCAAGTTTTACGGAATGGGACTTTGCGAACGCTTCCTATTGTATCAAGGTTGAGAATAACAAGCTGACGGGCTTGCATCTCGGAAACAACCTGTATCTTGGTTTGCGTATCCCTTACGATACTCATGTGTTGACGACATATACATGGGTGGAGGTGAAACAGGTAGAACCAACGGCTATTAATATCAAGAGTGACCATCAGTCTGTTTCTGTCTATGTCGATGAGATTGAGAAACTTACTAAGTTTTTGTTTGAGGCTTATGAGATCGTGCCTTCGAATGCCCCTGCTAATGTGCGTTGGAAAGCAGCTGACGAGAGCATCGTGAAATACGAAAACTACTGGAATAATATGCAGCAGTTCGTAGAGGAGTATCAGCCTCTGAAAGCTGGTACTACGACGATGACAGCTCAGGTTTATGATATTGATGGGAAATTAAAGCTGACTTCCACCCAGACCGTGAAGGTAACGGTGTTGCAGCCTGTGGAAGATTTAACCATCAATAGTAATAATAATCAAGAGGAATGCAATGTCGGCGACGACCTGACTTCGTATTTGAATTCCATAGTAAAGGTTTATCCGGATAATGCTTATGACAAGTCGGTTAAGTGGTCGATCCTGAGAGACGGCGATGCTGTGACGATTTCTGCCGATGGCAAGATTAAAGCCGTCAAGCCTGGATTTGTGCTTCTTGAGGTTGAGTCTGTGAATAATCCTGATGCCACAGCTATTGTCTCTGTGCAGGTGCATAATCCTGCATCGGATATCCGATTCGCTTCAGAGACTATCAGTGCCGTATATGTGACGGAGCCTGTGGACATCAGTCAGAAGATAAAGGACAACATCTCTTTCCTTCCTTCGGACTATGAAACTCTCGATGGATTCACTGTCTCCTCAGACAGGCCCAATGATGTCGTTGCCATCGACAGTTACTCCTATAATCTGAAAACGAAGGATCTGAGTGTGAAGGCCCGTGCCATTGGTGTTGGCAAGGCAACGATCACCGTCAGTATCGACTATGCGGACTATCTGGCAGACTATGCCAATCCAGGAAAGACAGGGCAGCGTAAGAAGGTCTCGAAGAGTTTTGTGGTAAATGTGACGCAAGGCGATATCCCAGTGAAGTCGCTCCGCAATAAGAGTGGTCATAACCAAGAGGAGTGCAACGTCGGAGATAATCTGACATCCTATCTGAACAGTCTGATTACCGTCGTTCCAGAGAATGCTGCTGACAAGACTTTCACTTGGAGCATCCCTGCAGGAAGTGTTACTGATGTGGTGACGATTGGTTCCGATGGCACCATTAAGGCCGTCAAGCCAGGTAGTACGACGCTTCTTGCCACCTCAAATAATAATCGTGAGGCAACGGCTACCGTCTCTGTGCTGGTGCATAATCCTGCAACGGATATCCATTTTGCATCGGAGAAGATCAGTGCTGTCTATTCAACGGAGCCTGTGGACATCAGCCAGAAGGTAAAAGACAACATCTCATTCCTCCCGTCTGGCTATGAGAGTGTCGATGGATTCGCCATCTCCTCAGACAGACCCAATGATATCGTTGCTATCGACAGTTACTCCTTTAACCAGAAAACGAACGAGTTGAGTGTGAAGGCCCGTGCCATTGGTGTCGGCAAGGCAACGATCACTGTCAGCATCGACTACCATGACTATCTGTCAGACTATACCAATCCTGGTACAGCTGAGCATCGTACGAAGGTGTCGAAAAGCTTTGTGGTGGATGTGACGCAGGGTGCTATCCCAGTGAAATCGGTTCGCAACACGAGCAGTCGGGACTATGAAGAATGCAACGTGGGAGACAATCTGACTTCCTATTTGAAATCCCTGATACAGGTATCGCCGGATAATGCTTCTGACAAGTCGCTGAAGTGGTCTGTTGTTCGTGGCGATGCTGTGACGGTCTCTGGCGATGGCACCATGAAGGCCGTAAAGGCAGGGACAGCTGTCGTTCAGGCTGCATCAGTGGATAATCCTAATGCCACAGCCACCATCACAGTGCTGGTGCATAACCCCGCATCGGATATCCGTTTCGCTTCAGAGACGGTAGGTGTTGTCTATGTGTTGGATCCTGTCGATATCAGCCAAAAGGTGAAGGACAACATCTCGTTCCTTCCTTCTGGCTATGAGAGTCTCGAAGGATTAACCATCACCTCAGACAATACTAATAATGTTGTGACGATTGACGATTACTCCTATAATCAGAAAACGAACGAGCTGAGTGTGAAGGCCACTGCCATTGGTGTCGGCAAAGCCACGATCACTGTCAGCATCGACTATCGTGACTATCTGGCTGACTATACCAGTCCTGCTGCTGCGGGGCATCGTACGAAGGTGACGAAGAGTTTCGTAGTGAACGTGACACAAGGAGAGATCCCAGTGCAGTCGCTTAGGAACACGAGCAGTCATAATGTAGAAGAGTGCAATGTCGGCGATGACCTGACATCCTATCTGAACAGTCTGATTACCGTTCTCCCAGAGAGAGCCGACGACAAGACCTTCAGGTGGAGTGTTGCCGTGGGCAATGCCGTCGAAGCTGTGACTATTGGTGCCGATGGTGCCATCAAGGCTGTGAAAGCAGGTCAGGTAACACTTGTCGCCACCTCAAACAACAACCCTGATGCCACTGCTTCGGTTTCGGTGCTGGTACATAACCCTGCAACGGATATCCGGTTCGCCACTGATGTCCTGGATCTTGAATATTATGGACGTGAGTTGGATGTCAGTCAGAATATGAAAGACAACATCACGTTCCTTCCCTCCGGCTTTGAGAGTATTGAGGGACTGACTATCGTTTCGGACAGGCCAAACGATATCGTGGCGGTTGATGACGTGTCGTATAGTCTGGATTCCAATGAGCTGATGATTAGGGCACGTGTCCTTGGTGAAGGAGAAGCAACGATCACTGTCAGCTTCAACTACCGCGATTACCTGTCGGACTATACCAATCCGGCAACGACGGAACATCGTATCACTGTGACCAAGTCGTTTAAGGTTAGCGTCATTGAGGTTATCCCGCCCGTTTCGTCAGTGTTGTATCCAGATGAACTGACCCTCTCTCGCTATCATGACGTCATGCTCCAGTTGACGGTGGAGCCGGAGAACGCCATCCTGGATCCCGCTTTGGTTGAGATCCGCATTGGCGAGTCAGCGAACAAAGGCTGGGGCTCTGCAGCAGTGGCAACGCCGTCGGCAGCAGCTGCATCGGCATGGAATCTGCGTGGACGGTTTGTGGGTGATTATCCATATCAGGTGTATTATGACGGACAGCTTCAGCCTACGGCTAACGGTGGTCGTCAGGGTGTCATCCATATCCCTGCCGAATATCCTCTGGCACAAGGCTGGGACTGGATCTCATTGTATGCTACAGGAAAGTCGGGCTCCTTACCGTTAAAAACAAAATCGGACTGGATGGCCCCCATGGAGATAGATGATAATAACTATGTACAGGAGATCCGTTCTCAGCACGAGTTGCTCTATAAGGATCCGGAGACAGGTTTCTTCGGAGATATCGAACAGCTCAGTCCTTCGGATGGCATGTATAAGGTGAACAGCCATTATGAGGCATCCATTGCCAATCAGATGATCCTCAGTGTAGGCAGTGAAGGACTTGTCAGCTCCTTCGAGCAGCGTTTGCCTCAGGCTCGGAAGGGCTATACGTGGATAACTTATCCTCATGAACTGAATCATTCGCTTGAGGCGTTGGCTCCCTATCTCTTACAGTCAGCTGCCGACGGTGACATGATTATTGGCCGTGATATGGTTGTCGCCTATAATGGCAGTGAGTGGCTTGGCGCAGATGACTGTGTCTTTGAGGCAGGAAAGGGTTATATCTACTATACGGAAAGCGACACGCCGAAGACGATCAACTGGGGTCCTGTCACCTTGGCTCCTGATACAAAAGCTTCCAAGACCAGAGGAGAACAGGCTTCCGCCACGCCCTGGACTTATAATCCTTATGCCAATCCAGACTGTATGGCAGTCATCGCCAGAATTAAAGGACTTGATCATCCGCAGGACTACTCGATAGGTGCTTTCGTCGGCGACGAATGTCGGGGCCAGGGAAAGGCCTCTGCCGAGGGCCTGTTCTTGGTTCCTGTGTCAGGACAGTCTGGCGATCTGGTGTCATTCCAGCTGTATCATAAACCATCACGAAGCTATCTGACGACAAGCGGACAGTACCGTTTCGTCTCTCATATGGGTAGTGTCTCGAGTCCTTTGATGCTGAGTGCCACCACCACGGCTATCAGAACGGTTGGTGATGGGAAGCTCTCCATAAACGTCAGCGATGATGTCATCATGGTGAGTGGAGCCGTCGGCGAGACCGTGCTGGATGTGACTGACATGCAGGGAAAGTGTGTCGCAGCCTGCCAGGGTGCGACGCTCTCCATAGCCAGTCTTCCCTCTGGAATATACATTGTCCGGGTTTCCGACGGTTCAAGGCAGATGATTAAGAAAATAAAGAAGTAATAACCGATGCGTATGAGATATAAAATACTAAGCCTGCTCACAGCCCTGACCTTGACGGTTCAGGCGCAGGACATCAGTCAGATTGCCAAGAGCGACCCGCTTATCATCACAGGTGCCGTGGGAACTCAGAATACCTACTACCACTCGTCGATAGGTAACGGATACTCGTCTCCGCTCAGCAATATGGTGTTTGTCAATCTGAACATCAGTGTTTACGGTTTCAGCATGCCGTTCTCATTATATTATAGTAATGATAACCTCGACTTTAACTATCCCCACATCTCCTTCAACCTGAATCCCCGTTACAAGAACTGGACGGGATACATCGGACGAGGAGCGATGGCATACAGCTCTTATGTGATGGATATGTCGTTCAATGGTATCGGTGTGGAGTATAATGACAATAAGCGTTGGCGCTTTGGTGCATTCTATGGTCAGTTGCGCAATGCCATCAATGACGATCCTACCGATCCTTTAGCCCGTAGTCCTCAGTACAAGCGGTTAGGATGGGGTTTTAAGGTCGGATATGGAAACAATGCCAATTACATGGATCTGTATTTCCTTCGTGCCTATGACCGTCAGAGTTCACTTGACGAATACTGGCGGGATTATGTTGCTCCGCAGGAGAATATGGTTGTCGGCCTGAAGGGAAATGTCCAGCCGGCAAGGTGGCTGAATGTCACGGCTAATGCAGCGATGTCGCTCTTCTCCACAGATACCCGTTCAGAGATAGTGGAGAACAATGCCGCTGCCGACCGTTGGGGTAAGGTGTTCGATGTCCGTTATTCCTCTCTTGCCCGATTTGCCGGTGATGTGAGTGCAACGGTCTCGCTGATGGGTATCAACGGTAGTATCTTCTACAGGATGATACAGCCAGACTATACCTCCTTGGGTACCTATTATATGTCTAATAACTATCATGCCTTGGGTGTGAACTTGTCTACGGCCCTGTTCAATACCGTATCGTTGGCCGCCACGTTCTCTGGTCAGGCAGATAACCTGACAGCACGCCAGCTCTATACCACCCGTGGCTATGTGTATTCAGCCATGGCTGCTTCACGTATTGGAAGGAACTACAATCTGACGGCCACGTATAGCGGCTATACCCAGAGTCAGGGTGATGGAACGGCCAAGGTGAACGACACGACAAAGGTGGACCGTACGATGCAGAGTTTCTCTCTGACACCTTCGGCCTTCTTCGACACAGAGCGACTCTCACATACCATATCCCTCTCAGGAAGCATTACGAGTAATAAAGACCATAACAAGTTTGCGACGGGGGAGAGCGATGTCACCTCTTGGGCATTGGGCTTGGGCTATGGCTTAGGCGTCAAGTCTTGGGAAACGGATATCACTGCCAATCTCAGTCATCAGGTGAGCGACGGCTATCAGACGACATACTCCAGCGATGTCGCATCGATAGGTATCTCCCGCTCGTTCCTGAAAGAAAAGGAACTGAGTGTTGGCGCGACCTTGTCGTTATGCTATAACGAGATTAAGAACAATTCGAAGAACTTGTCTATTGGCGCTGACGTGTCAGTAGGATACACTTTAAAGAAGGTCCATGTGTTCTCGTTGGCTGCAGGTGTTAATAAATATGGTGACGTGAATATCGTGCGTCGCCGTTCGTCACTTGACCAGACCGATGTGAACGTAAGCCTGAACTACATATACACCTTCAGTCTGTTGGAGTTGAAGAAGAAAGGCACCAGCTCTCAAGGAGATAATTCAAAGTAGAATATAAAGGAACAGCATAGTTATGAAAGACGGAATGAGAAGATTATCCTTATACCTGGTCCTGTTGGCAGTCACTTTGGCTGCTGCTGCTCAGGAAGTAACGGTCAACGTGATGCCCATCCAGCGCATCCTGCCGCCGCAGGTGATGCTTTACATCAATAACCCGGGGAACTATTTCAATGTCCAGCTGATCAATAACAGCCAGGTCACACAGAATGTCTATATAGCCATGACGGTGGAGCAGATTCATCCGTCATCCGGACTGTATGTCATGGTACCTGCCAAGCGCCAGCCTCAGATGCCGTTTACATTGGCCCCAGGACAGGTGCGCCAGTTGACGATGGTAGAACTGAAGAATATGTTCAACCATGTGGTGAAGAGTGAGGTACAGACGACACCAGGTCTGTTCGACAGTTATACCGACGGCACGTTCGGACTACTGCCTGAGGGACAGTATGAGGCCAAGCTTACTGCCTATAAATGGGATCCGGCATTGGCTAACCCTGTACCGGTAAGCAATCCTGTGAGTGGCAAGTGTCAGTTTACGGTATGCTATAAGGCTCAGGCACCTCAGTTTATACTGCCGATGGCCATGGGTACTGATTTGCGCCATATGAGTGTGGCCAAGTTAAGTCGTCAGAACCCACAGTTGACATGGCGAGAGCCGGTATTGGCCTGCAACCCATTGGCTCAGCGATATACCTATGACATTAAGATCGTGGAGCTGATGATTGGTCAGCAGCCTGATGATGCCATGGATCATAATCCGGCCGTCTATCAGCAGCGTGGCATCATGACACCCGTTGCCACTGTTCCCAAGGTCGCCCTTGACCGGATGAAAAAGGACAAGACTTATGTGGCCCAGGTAACGGCCCGTACGTCGGGGGGCTCATCAAGGATGCTGAACTATACGCTGATTGAGAATCAGGGCAAGAGTCCGTACCGTCTGTTCCGTGTCGTTGATTCGGAGATAGAACTGCCAAAGGTTGATAAGGAAACCCCCAAGGAACCAGTTAAAGAGCCGGAGCAGAAGCCGAAAGATAACGATAAGGATGAAAGCGGAGCCCAAATAGAAGGCAATAGTGATAAGTATCTTTTCAAAAAGCCTAATATTCGGTATCCGTTATTTGAAGAGGGAATGGCTCGCAAACTCTTTATCAATGAGAATATTGGTGTTGAGTGGCTCCATCCTAAATTCATGGGTGGTACTGGTGAACGTCAGGATACTTTGCAGTTCAAATATGACGTGGAACTATACCGCAGCGAATCTGGTGTAGAATTTGAACAGGTATTCAAAGGTGGAAAACCAATTTATTCTACCTCGGTTAAAGAATTATATAATACAACTATCCCTTGGTCTGAACTTACCAAGAAAGATGTTCGTCCTGGTGATTACTTAGTTTTACGTGTCAATCCAGTTTGTGTCAACGATAAGGATGTTAAGTATTTGGATGGCAATGAAAATGTTATCGACTTTGCCATCGCAGAACATCTGGCAAAGACCTATTTCCAGTGTTCTGAGAAGGTTGAGATCACGAATACAACACCAACAACAGCTTCTGATGCTCAGCTAAAGGATCGTACCATTGGTATTGGTCAGTATCAGATGAAAATTGACGAGATCAAGAAGGTTAGTGGAAAGGATTACTATGAAGGTAAGGGCCATGTCGAATGGAAACCATTAGGTTTCAAGTGTATGGTGGCTGTGAAGTTCGACTCTTTGAAGATTAATTCTGATGATATCGTTTATGGTGGTCGTGCTGTGACCTATCAAGCAGAAGCCGAGAAGCAATTGTCTAATAGCGAAGTCGTCGACAAGTTGTTCTCCGATTGGGGTATTGACAATCTCATTGGTGATATAAATATCCCTTATTCAAAGGATATACAGCAGAAGGCTACTAGTGAGGTGAAGAGTATTGCTGAGAAACTGGATGTCTCAAAATACTATGCCTGGATCAAGAAAGGACAGTCCGTATGGGATCAGTTCCTTAAGGGCGAGGTAAAGGACTTGCATTTGCCTGTAGCAGTGCCAAAGGACTATAATAGTTCGCCGGTTGATATACAGATTGTGTCGATGAAGTTTTCACCTACCAGTGCAACAATGGATGTGCTGGGTGAGTTTACATTGCCCAACAGTAAGTATTACGAAAACGATATCTTGCTACTAGGTGCACCACGGCTTTGCATAGGTCCTGATCAGTTGCTGCCAGAGTCTGGGACCGTAGCCTTGCTGGGTGATTTTACCGTCAATGATCCCGAGTCCTCATTCGATATGACGTTCAAGGCTCCTACCAGTGTTCTGGAGCCTAGTAATGGCTGTTTTGTTAGTTGGCATGATAACAAGTTTGAGATGTTCGATGTCGATGTTGACATGACCATCCCAGGACTGCTGAAGGTGGATAAGTCGGGTAATCGTACAGAGGAACACCCCATCCTGAATTTCCATGCCAGCATCAGCGAGTGGGACGACTGGTTCGCTGAGGCAAAGATGGACACCTTCGAGCCAGAAGACCTACAGGACTGGACGTTCATGCCAGGCGACCATATCGTTTACGACCACTCCAAGTATCGCAATGCCGATGGCATGAAACTGCCAGTAGGCTTTGATAAGACGAAGGCAGGACTGGAGGCTTCCGACCTTGATGCTGCCTGGCAGGGACTGTACGTCAAGAAGATGGGTATCATCTTCCCAAAGATGCTCTCTGTGACAGACAAAGGAAAGAACTGGAACGGACGCCTGAAGCTTGAGGGCGACGATATGTACTTCGATGCCTCTGGCTGTTCCTTCCAATTCGGTGCCAATAACATCTTCAACTTCAATACCGCTTCGATTGGCGGATGGGGAATCTCCATGAAGGAGTTGAAGCTTGATGTCCTTCAGAATTCTTTCGTGAAGTCATACTTTACCGGAGAGATACAGACACCTCTGGAAGGTAAGGTCGGCTATCGTTGCGACATGTATGCTCAAGGCAAGGATGCCAATGGAAAGGTGGATCCAAACCGCTCTGCCTATATCTTCAAGACCCAGCAGATTGATGGTCTGAAGTTCGACTTCTGGTTAGGCGATATGACCTTTAATAAGGATCAGACCTATTTCCTTGTTGAGGCAGAGAAGGAGAAGAACAAAGAGACAGTCACCAAGGTGGAACTCTGCATGGGTGGAGACATGACCATTACGGTAGGTCGCTCCAAACTGAAGAGTATGGGCAAGGTGGGCTCGTTTGTCGACTCTAAGATTCCGGGCATCAACATCAACGGCATGCGTATCGCCAACTGCGAACGCTGGAAGTCACATTATACGCAGAATCAGTACGAGGCTCCTGACAAGGGCAGTAGCTATAGTGTCAACGACTTCTTTGGCTGGAAGAGCGAATACAACATCAAGGCTGACAAATTCTACTTCAGTCTTGGACGATGGTCATTGTCTACATCTTCTGGAGCCAAGAGCTCTGCTTATGCACCACGTAACCAGATTGGCGATGACGACTGGCTCCTTGCACAAAACACCGTGGGACACGGTCCTTCACCTGATGTCAATGCCGTTCAGGCTGTGCAGGCTAGTGGCGATGCTGCCTCATGTTCGCTTGGCTGTTTCGATTTCAGCCTGACAGACTTCAAGTTCGACTATGATACTTCCAAAAAGCAAGCCATCCTTACCGTCGGTGGTAAGATCGGACTGATGGGAGGTCAGTTGTCTGCAGGTTGCGGCCTTGACTTGGTGGCTAACGTCAATATTGAGAAGCTGAGTCTCAAGTTCAATACCGTGAAGTTTGGCAAGGCCGAGTTCAATAGTGAGTTCGGTGGTGTCACGGTAAAGGGCTCTTTGGAAGCTTCTAACGGTGACGACGACGGTTATAAGGGAGAGTTAGAGTTCGCCTTGCCAGGTGGATTCCTCGCTTTCCAGGCAAAAGGTGGATACTTCAAGCGTACCACTGGCTCCGACAAGTTCACTTGGGGTTACTTCCTGGCCACCGTTCAATCGGAAACAGGACTGAGACTTGATCCTATTGTGATCACCAAACTGAAGGGTGGATTCTATTTCAACTGTAAGGCACCGACGAAGGTTGGTGATACACCCTCATCCAGTCTGGCTACTAAAGGTGTCTATGGTGCGATGCTCGGCGTAGGACTGGCAACCTCTGGTGGAGAAAAGATGCTTTCTGCCGATATGGATCTGACGGTTGTATATGACTCGAACCGTAAGAAACTGTCGCAGATCCTGATGAACGGAACACTCGATGCCCTGAAAACATCATCGGGTGGTAAGGGTATGGTCAATGCCAAGTGTCAGCTGGCATACGTCAACGATACCAAGAAGTATATTGAGATTAACGTGACAGCCAGTGGCGGTGCTTCGCTCGACTCGGAGATGAAGAACAAGATGAAGGAGTTGACAGGCAAGACCTTCGAGGCAGGAAAAGCTGTGAAGAAGGGACTTGGCGACCTGACTGCCGATGAGAAGGAAGGCAAGAGCACTGAGGCGAATAAGAGTCAGAAGAATGAGACCTTCAAAGCCAGTTGTGGTTTCGAGGCCACTCTTAACTTCAAGGTCACGATGAACAAGGGCAGTCGCTCGAAGTGGCATCTGTATATCGGTGAGCCTCCATACGAGAAGCGTTGTAAGCTGACGCTCATCGACTTCCAGGCAGGAAAGAAGAAAGATGCTTTTGCAGCGTGGGCATACCTTGGAGCAAACATGTATCTCTGTCTGGGTAATGAACTGCCTAATAATGGTGCTCTGCCTGATCCGCCACAGGCTGTCCTGGATTTCCTGAATGGTAAGGACGTCAATGGCAGTAAACAGTCGAAGGGCTCGGAGGCCAAGAGTGCCAAACTGAAGACGATCGAAAAGATGAAGAATATCATCAACAGTGCCAAGGTTGATGGTGGTCTGATGGTAGGTGCAGGTGCAGAGGGCGACTTCGGTGTGAATGCAGGTATCGTCTATGCCCGTGGTGCTTTTGCCTATGGTTTTGATTTGGTGTTGGAACACTTCGGTGACGGCGCCCACTGTCAGGGTGGTAAGAAGATGGGCTACCATGGATGGTATGGCATGGGACAGGCTTACGCCATGCTGAAAGGTGATCTCGGTGTCCGCATCCGTCTGTGGTTCATCAAGAAGGATGTCTCGCTCATCAGTGTCGGTCTGGGTGCCATGCTGCAGGCAGGACTGCCCAATCCGACATGGGTCTATGGAAAGGTCCGTGCCCGTTGCTCTCTGCTTGGTGGTATCTTCAAGTTCAACCATGCCATCGAGTTCAAGGCAGGCAGTGTCTGTATGCCAGACTACGGCAACCCGTTGGATAATATCAAGATGTTCGCATCGGCCACACCTGGCGACACACTCTCGTCTGTTGGCTATAAGAATGAGGTGTCTGTCTACTCAGAACCGAAATTCGTGACGAACTATGTTATGGGTAAGACAATCCGTCTGGTAGATGAGAACGCTGCTCAGGATCAGATCCAGAACAAGGGCGCCAATGAGAGTGAGGCCCGTGCCAACTGTGAGCGTGTTTACAAGTTTGAACTTGGTAAGCAGATGATATATAATGTGGAGAATGGTTCTTCGAAGGAGATGAGCTACTCTACCAGTAATTATACTGACTATCAGTGTTATGCTGGTGCCCTTCAGCCGAAGACGCGTTATAAGATGGTGCTCCAAGGTTATGCCAAGGAGTGGAACAAGAAGAAGGGTATATGGGAGAATCCTGAGATAGACGGAAAGAAACAGGAAAAGATAGATAAGGCTACCTATTATTTCAAGACGGGTGAACTTGATCCGACGATCGATAAGGATATTGCGGTCTATACGCCCGATCCTCGTGATATATTGTCGACGGTACGTTGGGAAGATGCCGTGTATCCGCACATCTCATTGAACCGCCATCGTACTGACCTGACTAATTCTTCGAAGTATGACATCCAATGGGAAGTCTGGAAGAATGAAAAGAAGATCTACTCCTGTGGTAACGACGTGTGGACAGGTAACGGAGACTACGAGTTGTGGAGACCGCAGTACAACTTCTCCAAGATTATTCCTTGTGGCGTGAAGGCTGGTTATCAGGGAAGCTGGGAAGGCGACTGGGGCTATGGTTGGCAGATCAGGTGTGTTCGCATAGAGAAGGCCCTGCAGAATGCCAAGATGTCGAAGAAGCAGAAAAAGGTGAATAAGTCTTCGAAGCAGGCTAACAGCAAGGGCAAGAGCGCCATTGGCTCTCAGCCATCCTCTCAGGCAACGTCGAGCATCGCTGCCAAGATGAATGATTTCTTTGCTCAACAGGAGAAGGAAGAGCAGAAGAACAGCAGTACCGTTGAAGAGCAGACGAATAAGATGACGGCTCAGGCAGCGCGTCAGGATGGTCGTCTGGTGCTGTTCTCCATCGACTTTGGCAATACCGTTAACTCTACGTTCGCCAACGAGACGTCGTTCTATCAAGAGAATACCAATAGTATAGATGGAACCTATATCTCTATTCATGATTTCGAGACAGCCAATCCTTCTAATTACAACTATGCTCCGACAGATGAAAGCAGTAGTATGATCGGTGGATTGACCTATAACGAATATGGTGATCCGACGAACCTGACGACCAAACTCAGCAATCCGTACTATGCCGCCTCGTTCTACGCTAACTACCTTGGTCTGGGTGGCAAGACGCTCAGCAAGTTCTATCTCTATGGTTATGAACAGAACCGTATTCCTGGTTTCAGTTTCACCTTTGGTGATGGCGGATTGAGACAGGCCATCTTCGCTGACGGTCTGTTGCAGGTAAATTCGAGTTCTGCTAATCTGGCTTCGGCCTTCTGGCGCTATCTGCCATTGCGTCGCCGTGACGGATCTTACTTCACACCGTCGAACAAGGGAAAGGAAGCCAGTTGGATCGGAACAGAGGTACTGCGTGGTGAACAGAACAACCCGAACACAGCACCGAGTGGTTATCTTAACGACGGCACAAAGGTGACGGGCATTCAGAACAGTCACTTCTTCCGTTACGAGTTGGGAGCTGCCATGATTGGTGATGCAGAACTGATCGACCTGTTCTCTCATGACCTTTATGAGTGGTCTTGGTTCTTCTACAGACTCTGGTACACTGACTTTGTCAGGGTTAAACAGGAGGATAAGAGCCTGAAGGACAAGGCAGCAAGGGCTACGGTTGAGTCGAATCTCTGTAGTTATTTCAGACAGTATATGAATGTTGTCAAGACGCGTTGGACTGCTCAGAATTACTGGGAATATGCTTATTCCGGCGACAAGCATTGGGGATCCTATTACCATAAGGGGAGATATGAACTCCCATTGCGACAGGTGATGCTGATGCTGTGGATGTCGGAAGACCTGGGTAAGATCCGCGGAACCAAGCTCTATAGCGATCCTGTACAGAACTTTAACAAGAAAAACCATAAGCATCGATACCAGCATCAGTTCGAAGCATGGAGGACGATGCTGTACGAAAGGTATGATGCGAATAGTCTCTTGCAGAACTGGAAGTCGCTGACCTTCGAGAAGTATATGCCTGATGCTTTCAATATCAGGACAGGAAAGTTGGATGTGCTCTTTGATCGTCACAGGAATACGCATAAGTTCAAGGTGACCAATCCATTCAAGGATTTGAAGATCTATAGGTATAAGAAGGCTGATTATTAAGAATAAATAGTTTTCCAATATGATGAATAAAGTATATATCAGACTATTGCTGCTGGCTTGCCTCTTGATGACAGGCACTGCAGCCCTGGCTCAGAAGAAACTGCCCAAGGGTGGGGTGATGGACAAGGACATTACTGATCCCGACAAGTTGAATGCTCAAGAGCCAGAGACCATTGAAGAGATTGATACGCTGACCTTCAGGCATATCCTTGAAGAAATGGCGCGTCGCGACACGATCATGCCCGAAGATGCTCCGGAGCCATACTCTATCGGCATGTTGACGAGGGCATACAATGACCGTATCGTCCTGCGCTGGGCACCCAGTGAATACGTGCCATGGCATGTGTTGAACTCTGCTGGCTATGTGGTCAATCGTATTGGACTGACAAAGGATGGCGTCACCAGTGATACGCTGGCTATTGTCAAGCCCTGGCCATTGGAGGAGTTCAAACAGAAGTTCGCCCAAGAAGACTCGTTG
>JAEEGL010383935.1_pt1 | contig 14347 bp, 9 predicted proteins | sample 9134231 | NCBI WGS metagenome assembly JAEEGL01 (sample SAMN16246548, study PRJNA631951) | gut metagenome | biome: gut microbiome; feature: rumen; material: fiber-attached | host: Bos | place: Iran: Karaj | collected 2018-10
TTGTCCATAGCGCCTCTTGATGCGTTTTCCTCGTGAGGATCGTTCCACATAGCAACAAAGCAGCTGCCGATAGCTGTGATAATGGGAAGAACATAAAGAATTACGCTGAACACTTTAAATGATGTTCTCTCAGTTATTGCGTGTCCCCAATTATATAAATTATATGCCCATTCCGAAGCGAATGAATAACCTGTTTCGTCAAGACCGAGTGTAACAGCAAAACGCTGAGTTCCGTAAATGATTGCCATAGCAAGAGATATGCCGACTATAAGGAATACGCAGACTGCACCGAAGCCAACCTTGCCGTAGGTTGCGATAATGCCCTTTATTGGCTTATCCTTATATTTGTATCCGTGCTCTGAATGTCTCCATGTCCAGCTTGTATCGGTATGACCTGAAAGAACTATTGTGTAATCATAGTTGCCGTCCTCGGGAAGAAGTTCACCGTATGTATTCTGTGAAATCTTCTGCGGGAAAAACATATCAAACCACTTTCTGTATAAAAAGCAGCTGGAAACAAGCCAGAAAACAAATATAAGACCTGCAAAAGCCATCAAGAACCAGAGGAACTGATTGTTAAGCGCAAAGTAAACAAGTATGCTCATAATTACGCCGAAATAACCTGCATAAGGCAAACCGCCTATGCCTGCTCTCGGAGAAACTGCAAATTCCTCTTTTACGGGCTTAATGCCTATTTCACGAAGCTTGTCAGCCATATAATCGTGAAACTTTCTCTCGCCTTCAGAACCAGGAAGACGGGAGCCTATTTTGTGTGCGGCGTCGTTAACTATTTCATTAGCGGCGTCATAGTATTTTTTGTTTTCTTCGTTCATTTACCTAACCTCCGTATATAAATAATACATTTATAAATATATTGCATTTTCCGTTAAAAATCAAGATAATAATTAAAAAAGAAACAAATTTTTGCAGGTTGTTTCATTCAGACTGCGCTCAGAATATTAAGATTTCGTATTTCATTGTCTTTGATAAAGTCATTAACCGAATAGGCGTGCTTTTCAAGGTCGCCGCAGACAGCCTTTGTAATGCCTTCATTTTGCAGTTCGGTAATTACCATTGAAGCAATATCTTCAATAATAAAGTATTTTGTCTCGGCAGTTTCATTATCGTTTGCGCTTGTCAGTAAGAATTCAAAGCTGTCGGCTAAATTGCCGAGCCTTTCAAGCCCTCTTAACGCTCTGAAGCTCCATTTGTAATAAGGCATATATTTTTTATTGAGTAAAAACACGGTTTTCATTGCGCTGTTTACAAATTCGTTTACGGCAAGCTGTGCCGCCGCAGGCTCTGAGTGGTCAAGACAGCGCTTGAAATTATACTGCCCCGACTGCGCCATTAAAAGCAGATTGCCTGCAAGCTTTTTGAGCCTTATATCTTCAGGCATATTCAAAAGCTTGTTTCTTATAAGCGTAAATGCGCCGCAGTCATCACGGAAAACCTCGCCGTTTGTAGCCTCTGCAAGATAAAACTCGGGTGTGGTAAGCCATTGCGAAACAGTTAAATCACCGTTTGCGCTTCCAACCTTTTGAGTGTAAAAGTCGCTCATTCTGATAACGCCGTGGCGGTTGCTTCCGACAGGACTTAAAATACTGCGTTTTAAGCCCATATATTCCTTCGGGAGCTTTGAATATGCTCTTTCAAGCTGAAAAGCCGTCTGTCTGTCAATAACATCCTCATCGGGAATAAACAGGCAAAAGCCTGCTTCAAAATCATGGTCACGGGAGATTTCGTCGTCAAAGCCGAAGCACTCCGAGCCGCTTCCGACAAGACCGACTGCAATCAGACCTTCGTATTCGGGAAACTGCTCTGACAGCATTGCTTTGCCGTACTCTTCATAAAAGCTTTTTGCAATTTCAAGCCCTTTCATATATACTTTTCGCCCTTTCCTTTAATTCCTCTGCAAATGCAAAATAGCCGTAATACAAAAAGCTCGGCGCACATTTTTCGCACACAAAGGCATAATAGCCGTTTCTTTCAAGGCTTTCGTCATCAATAAGCTCCTGCGCCCTGTCAACACATTCGGCAATGCTTTCTGCGCCGCCGTCAAAGCCGTCCCTCTCTCTGTAAAGGTCAGCCATATTAAGATATGTAATAGCCTCGTCAAGCTTGCCGCCGGGGATTTTTGACATAATATCTTTTGCCCTGTTATAGCAGTCCATAGCCTCGTCAAAACGCTTTAAATCAGCAAGCGCAAGTCCCATATTATTGTAAAGACCTGCGAACTTTGCGTCATCATTTTGGAGTCTTTTTTCGTATGCCTTTTCAGCCTTTTTATAGTATTCAAGAGCCTTTTCGGACTCGCTGAAGGTCTTTAACACGGTAGCGGCATTTAAAAAGGTAGTGCCGTAAATTTCTGTACCCTCAAGACCTATTTCGTCAAGAAGAGATACAGCCCTTTCAAGACTTGCGTAAGCCTCTTCCTTTTTGCCGATTTTACGGAAAAGACCCATTTGTTCGTTTCTTATTAAAAGCTCGCCCTCTTTGTCGTGCCCGAACTGAGCTTCGGTAAGCCAGAATTTCAAATGCCTTTCTGCGCTTTCATAATCGTTATATGAAAAATACTCGTCAAGCTTTTTCAACATTCTGCCTGCGTCAATTCTTGTAACCTTTTCCTCATCCTTTTTGTGCGCATCCATACACAAAACGCATCTGGGCTCCTCATAATCTTCTCTGTCGAGATAAGGCTTGTCAGACATAAAATCACCTCGCATTTTTATGTAATTATTGTAACATATAATTTCAGGATAATAAAGAATTATATTGCCATTACAATTAAAAAGTATTAAAATAATCATTGTTGGGCGGTGAGATAATGTCAGAAGAGCATATTATAAAACCTATAGCTCATATTTATACGGATTTCACGGAAAAATTCGGCATACCCCGTCAGTCAGGTCTTGTTGAGGAATTGACGGGCAGAATTGTTTTTGAGCCTGAATACAGAAAAGCCGAAGCTTTAAAAGAGCTTGACGGATTCTCGCACCTATGGCTTATCTGGCATTTTTCCGAAACTGAAACAGATGCTTTTTCTCCTACCGTCAGACCTCCGAGACTCGGCGGTAATAAGAGGGTAGGCGTGTTTGCCTCCCGTTCACCGTTCAGACCCAACAGTCTCGGACTTTCGTGCGTAAAGCTTGAAATGATTGATTACGAAAGCGAAAATGCTCCCGTTATTTTTGTATCCGGAATTGATATTCTTAACGGCACTGCGGTTTTTGATATAAAGCCGTACATTCCGCTTTCTGATTGCAAAAAGCATGCAAAGGAAGGATATACGGCTCAGACAAAGGATTATTCCGTTGATGTTGAATTTCCGGAAAACCTTTTAAAGCTTATTCCCGACAGTAAGCGGAAGGCGCTTGTTGAAATTCTTAAGAATGATCCCCGTCCTTCTTACAAGGCCGACGAGAGCCGCAGATACGGTTTGAACTTTTCAGGATTTAATGTTATTTTTATAGCGGAAAACGGTAAATTAACCGTTACTGATATTCAGAAACTTTAAGGCAGGTAAACTATGTCAAACGCATTAGGACATTTTAAGACAATTACAAAGCATCGCCACACCGTGATTAAGCACTGTTTCAAGGCGGGAATAGGCTGGCAGGGACTCAGACACGACCTGTCAAAATATGAGCCTATAGAGTTTATTAACGGAGTCAGGTATTATTCTGACGGTAAACGCAGTCCGAATGAAGCAGAAAGACTTGAAAAGGGGTATTCAATAGCGTGGATGCATCACAAGGGCAGAAATAAGCACCATTTTGAATACTGGCAGGATTATAACCCTCATTTAAAACGGAATGCGCCCGTAAAAATGCCTGTAAATTATCTTGTTGAAATGTTCTGCGACAGAGTTGCAGCAAGCAAAATTTATCAAAAAGAAAACTACACCAACGCTCATCCTTACGATTATTTCAAAAGAGGTCATGCGGCTGATTATATGCATGAGGAAACTGCCAAAAAACTTGAAGAGCTTTTGATAATGCTTCGTGACGAAGGCGAAAAAAAGACCTTTGAATATATAAAAAATGTTCTTTTAAAACAAAAAGATTATTAAAAAGCAGACCTGAAACTAAATTCAGGTCTGTTATATTTTTTTATTTAAACTTTTTCCGATTGCTTTTTTGCCAGCTCTTTGAATACTTTTTGCTTTTTCAGGTATATTATTGCAAGCGGAATATCAGCCATCAGCCAAGCGGTCGGAGCTGCAAAGCAAACGGCAGGGAATCCGAAGATTTTTGCCATAACGGTTGAAATGAAAATCCTGCCTACTAATTCTCCTATACCTGCAACGGTGTTTGCGTAGGTGAATCCGAGCCCTTGAAGTGTGTTGCGCAGAATAAAAAGAATTGCAACAAGACTGTAACAGCTTGCGATTGAGAGAATATACCTTCCTGCCGCCGCAAGCATAGCCTCGTTAGGTTCAGATGTGAATACGGACACGAGCGGTTTGCCTATTGAAATAAGCAACGCACTCATAAATACAGATACTATAAGTTCCAGAACAAATAACCTTCTGACTGATTTAATAATTCTGTCATAGTTCTTTGCACCGTAATTCTGACCGACAAAGCTCTGCGTAGAAACGCCCAGAGCACTCATTGAAATATTAGTAATGTTTTCAACTCTGCCCGCTGCAGTCAGACCTGCCATTACATCGGGACCGAAACTGTTTACTGCGCTTTGCAGAAACATAGTGCCGATTGAGGTTATCGTAAACTGCAATGAAACGGGAATTCCGAGTTTAAGCTGATTAAGAGCAACTGTTTTCTTTAATTTTAAATCCCTTAAATGAAGCTCAACATCTTTATTGATTTTAACAACATAAATGCCCGAAAGTGTCATCGCAACTATGTAAGAGGCGAGGGTAGCCAGCGCTGCACCTTCAACACCCCAGCCGAAATGCTTGACAAACAGCAGGTCAAGCGTGAAATTAACTATTACGCTTACAGTATAAAAATATAAAGGCTTTTTACTCTCTCCGACAGCTCTTGAAATAGCCGTAAAATTATTTGAAAGCATCTGAAACGGCACACCGAAATAGAGTATGTTTACATAAGCGGATGACATACCGATTATACTGTCGGGAGTGCCGATAAGCCTTAAAAGCGGAGTCGAAATTATATGTGCGACAACTACTATTATAAGACCGATAATCAGCGCAAGCGAAATACTTGAGCCTGCAAAATCTGAAAGCTTCTTTTTATCTCTTGCACCGAAAGCGTGTGCTACGGGAATTGTAAAACCGCTTGTAAGACCGAGAGCTGCGCCTATGATAAACGAATTGATAGACCCAACATTACCCACAGCGGCAAGTGCGTCTGAGCTTACATATCTGCCGACAATTATATTATCGACAAGAGTATAATTAAATTGTAAAAGTGAAGAAAGCATAATCGGCAGACCGAAAAGTATGATAGTCTTTACGGCGTTGCCATGCAGCATATCGGTTTTTTTAGCCATGTCATTACCTGCGAATAAAAATTTGTAAGTATTATATACCAATACCGACAAAATTCAACACTAAAACCGAATAATCTGCATAATATTTTATATTGGTTATTAAAATAGAGATTGTGAGCTGAGATATCGCTTATTAACCGACACATTATAATAAAAATTTTAAAAAGTCCTCAATTTGTTACACAAAAACCGCACAAATACCCCTTGTTAGAGCTATATATGGAAGGGTTTATTTACAAAATAATTTAAGGAGTGTTTTTATGCTCAGGGTTTTCATAAATATTCAGCCAAAAATAAAAAGCAAAAATATTTTTGAAAAAATATTAAAAATCGGACATGGTTTTGAACATTTAAAAGTGCAGTAGAATACGCTTTCAATTATGTTTTTGAACATTTTGAACAACAAACGGTCGGCAAAGCTGTGACAAACTTTGGCGCAGAAACGACAAACACTTGGCAACAAACAATAAAGAAATAAAGAAAGAATGAAATAAAGAAAAAAGAAAAAATATCTACTACTACTAAACGCTGCGCTTGAAAAATTTTTCTTTTGCTTTTATTTTTTTCGCAAATATATTTGCGTTAGCTTTAAGTAACCCGATTTGTCTTGTTGTGTTTTATTTCAAATTATGATAAAATTTTGTTATTAAATAAAAAGGGGAATTGCTATGCTTGAAAAAGATAAGGTTGCCTTAACTCCGCCAATGGGCTGGAACAGCTGGGACTGTTACGGAGCAGCTGTAAACGAGGAACAACTTTTGGGTAACGCCGAATATATGCGAGATAATCTTAAACAGTACGGTTGGCAGTATGTTGTCTGCGATATTCAGTGGTATGAGCCAAAGGCAAAGAATAACGATTACAATAATTTTACCGAGCTTTGTATGGACGAATATTCCCGTCTTATTCCTGCTGAGAACCGATTTCCGTCTTCGGCAGGGGGAAAAGGCTTTAAACCGATAGCTGACAAAATTCATGAAATGGAACTTAAATTCGGCATACATATAATGCGAGGTATTCCCCGTCAGGCAGTACATCAAAACACTAAAATACTCGGTACAGACAAAACTGCCAGACAAATTGCCCATCACTTCTCCGTATGCCCATGGAATACAGATATGTACGGCGTAAATACAAATGCAGACGGAGCGCAGCAGTATTATAATTCCCTTTTCGAAATGTATGCTTCATGGGGTGTTGATTTCGTTAAGGTTGACGATATAGCAAATACCGAATTCAAACCTTATGACCCGTATTCAGCTAAGGCTGAAATTGAGATGATAAGAAGAGCTATTGATGCCTGCGGCAGAGAAATGGTGCTTTCGCTTTCGCCCGGACCAGCGCAGCTTGAGCAGGCTGAGCATTTGTCACTTTATGCAAATATGTGGCGTATGACGGGCGATTTCTGGGATGTCTGGGACAAGCTTTATGAAATGTTTGACAGAACAGAAAAATGGTATCCTTATGTTAAAGAGGGCTGCTGGCCCGACTGTGATATGCTTCCGCTCGGAAATATTTCGAGAAACGGCACCTGCCACGGTCCGCAGGACAGAATGTGTCAGTTAACACATGACGAGCAGATTACTCTGATGACGCTTTGGTGCATATTCCGTTCTCCGCTTATGTTCGGCGGTGAATTGCGAAATAATGATGAGTGGACATTATCGCTCATTACCAACGAGGAAGTTCTGAATATAAATCAGCATTCACACGGAGCACATCCTGTTTCCGAGTATAAAGGAATTAAAATCTGGTGTGCCGAAAGCGAAAAAGGCGAGCCTGTAATTGCAGTATTCAATACAGCAGAGAAAATGCAAAAAATCAGTCTTGATTTTGCACCTCTCGGTATCAGCGACAGTTATACCGTCCGTGATTTATGGCAAAAAGAAGATATATTTTTTGAAGCAAAGTCGATATGTACCAATATTAACCCTCACGGCGCCGTATTATATTTATTAAAGAAATAAAAAGCGGGTAATAAAAATGTTAAAATTTGTTTTCGGCAGAAATTATGCCGGTAAAACCGGATATGTCAGACAGCTTGTCGCCGACAGAATAAACGGCGGTGAGGAAGATTTTATTATAATTGTACCTGAGCAGTTTTCTTATGCAACCGAAAAAAGCATGCTTGAAAAAGTAGGCACAAACGGCATGCTTAAGCTCGAGGTGTTGAGCTTTTCAAGACTTGCAGAGCTTGTGTTCGAAGCAGCAGGAAAAAAGAATAATAAACCTCCCGTTGATGACGGAGTAAGAATTCTTACTATGAGCCTTGCTCTCGAGAGTATGAGCGACAAACTTAATATATTCAGAAAATATGTTTCCCGTCCTCAGCTTACCGCAAGTCTTGTTTCGTTTGCTACTGAGCTGAAACAATGTTCCGTAACGCCGGACATGTTATCGGAGTATGTTTCTTCAAGCGAGCCTTCATCGCTTACGGGCAAGCTCGAAGAGCTTTCTGAAATTATGCGTGTTTATTATGAAATGCTTGAAACATCTTATTTTGACACGAGCGATTCACTTAGTATTCTGTCAGAGGTACTCAATGATTATAAATTATTTGAAGGCAAAACCGTAATCATTGATGAATTTTCCCATTTTACAAAGCAGGAGCTTCTCGTAATAGGAAAAATACTTGAACAGAGCGCTGAAACCTATATTGCATTTGACGCAGATGTTAACGAGCTGGATGATGAATTTTCTGTTTATGCCAATGTAAACGAACAGATAAATACGCTTAAAAGAATTGCCGGTGAACGCAAGGTTGAAATAAGCGAACCTGTTTTGCTGAAAAACAATACCGACGGAATCAGTTCGTCACTTGCTTGGCTTGAGGAAAACTTTTACAGAGCCGGCAAAAAAGCAACTGATATGGATGTTAACGGTGAAATTACCGTATGCAGCGCTCCCAATATTGTTGATGAATGTAATTTTGTTGCACTCAGTATTAAAAAACTGATGCGTGAGCAGGGGGTTCGCTGTCGGGATATAGCCGTTTATCAGAGAAGCAAAGGAGTATATGACAGAGAACTTGCCGCAGCGTTCGGGCGCTACGGCGTACCGTACTTTGAAGACAAGCGCCAGCCTGTTTTAATGCAGCCGCTCATTGTATTTATCCGTTCTCTTTTAACTCTTGCTTGCCAGGGTGTAACAACCGAGCTTTTAATGCGTTGGTTAAAGACAGGTCTCACTTCATTAAAGGAAGAAGAAATATGTGAGCTTGAAAACTATGCATTTGTATGGCAGATAAAAACATCACAGTGGAAAAACGATTTTTCCGAGCATCCTGACGGTTTCGGAAAAGAACTTGACGATTTTGCAAAGAAAAGACTCGGATATCTTAATGAGCTCAGGAAAAAGGCTGTTTTGCCCATTCTTTCATTTAAGAAGAGTTTTGATGAAGCACAAGGCCATAAGAAAACTGCCGTACTTTATGATTTTATAAAAGAAAACAAGGTAAACTTAAGATTAAAAGAGCTTGCGGACAACTTTACAACAGAAGGCAGAGATTATCTGTACGAAGAGCAGAACGCTGTGTGGGAGCTTGTAATGAATATGCTTGACAGGCTTTACAGAGTTACCGAAAACAGAAGTATATCAAGCAAGCGTTATCTTGAATTATTTGAACTTCTTTTAAGTGTAGTAAGCTTTGGCGAGCTGCCGCAGGGACTTGACAGTGTAACAGTCGCTACTGCTGACAGAAGCAGAATAGGTTTAATGGATTATGTGTTTGTTATGGGTGCAAACGAAGGACTGTTTCCTCTCAGACCTTCAACTCAGGGCTTGCTTAACGATAAAGACAGAGTTACTCTGCATAATGCAGGCATAGAAATTGCGCAAACTGCCGAATACCAGAGCGCAGAGGAAGAGTTTGTTGCTTATAAAACGGTGTGCTCTGCAAGAAAAAGGCTTTATGTCAGCTTTTGCAGTTCCGACCTGAACGGCAACAATTTGTCTCCTTCGGGAATTGTAAGCGAAATAACATCGGTATTTTCTGACTTTAATATTATTAACTACAACGATATTTCACCTGTTGACAGGATTGAGAGCGATGCTTCTGCTTTTGAAATTATGTCCGGAAGCATAACCGAAAATCCTGAATTGTTTTCAACTCTTGAAGAATACTTTAAGGACAATCCGTCATACGGCGGAAGAGTGGAAACACTGAAAAACGCCGTTGACAGAACGCCGAAACAGATAAAGGACAGCAAAACGGCTATTGAGCTCTTCGGAAAAAATATGTATTTTTCCGCTTCAAAAGCTGAAACATATCATAAATGTCCGTTTAAGTTTTTCTGCCGTTACGGTATTGATGCGTGGGCGAGAAAGACTGCAAATGTAGATTCTGCGCTTAGCGGTACAATTCTGCACAGAATTTTTGAAAAAATGATTTTTGAATATAAAAATCAGCTTGAAGATATGACAGACGAAGCGCTTAAGACTGAAATTGATTCAATACTTGCAGAGTACCTTGAAGAAAAGATGGGCGGCAGGCAGAATAAAACGCAACGCTTTTTAAAACAGTATGATGCTATCGGGCAGAGAGCATTTTCAATACTAAAAAGAATTATTGAGGAATTCAAAACATGTGAGTTTATGCCTGTCGATTTCGAGCTTAAAATAGGCTCGGACGGTGATATTCCTGCCTATGAGCTTAAGCTGGATGACGGCGGAGTTATCAGTTTGAGCGGCGTTGTTGACAGAGTAGATGTTATGGAAAAGGACGGTAAAAAGTATCTGCGTATAATTGACTACAAATCAAACGGCAAGACATTCGATTTAAGTGATGTTTTCTGCGGATTGAGTATGCAGATGCTTATATATCTTTTTGCAATTTATGCAAACGGAAAGGATAAATACGGAGATGTTATTCCGAGCGGAATATTTTATATGTCTGCAAAACCTCAAGACCCGTGTCTCCCGAGAAACGCAACGCAGGAGCAGATTGACAAAATCCGTCAGAAATCTTCAAAAAATAAGCTTTCCGGTATGTTAATAGACGATATTACAGCAGCCGCCGGAATGGAAAAAGATCTTGAAGGCTTGTTTATTCCGGCATTTCTTGATAAGGACGGAAATCTTTCCGGCAAGGTTATTCCTTATGAAAAACTGTTGAAACTTAACGATAAAATCGACTCTATTCTTAAAGAAACCGCAATGTCCTTGCACAGCGGAAAAATAGAAGCCAAACCCGACGATAAGCATACCTGTGATAACTGTGAATTCAGGAGTATATGCGGTTTTGAAGAAAACGACCCGACGCTTGAAAAAACTGATATGGATTTTGATGAAGCTGTGGAGGCTATTGATGCCGTAACCACACAGAAATCCGATACCGAAGGCGGTGAATTGAATGGCTGAAATTAAATGGACAGACGAGCAGAAGGCTGCTATATATACCGAAGATAAAAGCATAGCCGTTTCAGCTGCGGCAGGTTCGGGAAAAACATCTGTGCTTGTTGAGAGAATTGTTGAAAAAATCTGCAACTGTGAAAAACCCGTAAAAGTTGAAGATTTGCTGGTTGTCACTTTTACCAAAGCCGCTGCCAATGAAATGCGAGAGCGTCTTTATAAAGAGCTTGAAGAGAGAATTGCCCTTCAACCCGATAACAGATGGCTTTTAAGGCAACGTTCCATGCTGCCTGTGGCAGAGATTAGAAATATGGACCAGTTTTTCAACGCTCTTGTCAGAGATAATTATCATCAGCTCGGTATTACTCCCGATTTCAGAATAATAGACGACAGTGAAAAAATACTTCTTGTTAATGAATCGCTAAATGAATGCGCCGAGGAGCTTTATGAGCAGAATTCATACGAATTCAGAGAGCTGCTCGATATTCTGAACTGTACGGGCGACGATTTGAAACTTACTGAAATTATATATAATCTCAGTAAGTATTCCGATTCTTTTATAAATCCCGATGCGTGGCTCGACGGCATTAAGGAAGCATATAACACATCAGTTGACATAAAGGATACGTGTTTTGGTAAGGTTATTCTTGACAGTGCTGTAAAAAGACTTGAATATGCCGCAGAATTGTTTAAACTCGGTGCAACTCTTTGTGAGGGTGACGATGAGCTTGTAAGAGAATACTCGTCTTTTCTCGGTGACGCTGCATTGGCAGAGAATCTTAAAAATTTAATTCCCGAATCCTCATGGGACGATATAAGAAACGCTTTTTCAGGTTTGAAATTTTCAACATTTCCTGCTAAAAAACGCAATGTTGAAGAAACCGAAATCCGTAAAATGCTTAAATCTTTAAGAGAAAAAGGCAAAAAACTTGTTGTCGGAATTGCCGATACTCTTGTTTCAAGCAAAGAAGAATACTCGGATGACATGAAAAAGCTGTATCCTGTTGTTTCAAAGCTGGTTTGTGCCGTATTCCGTTTCAGAGAGATTTACAGTCTTAAAAAGCAGGAAGAAAATGCGTATGATTTCAGTGATATTCTGCATCTTACGATTAAACTGCTTGTAGATGAAAACGGCGAGCCTTCACATACTGCTAAAGAACTGCAGGGAAAATTTGTTGAAATACTTATAGACGAATATCAGGACACCAACGAGGCGCAGGATGCGGTATTTTGTGCACTTTCAAAACAGCAGACAAATTTGTTCCTTGTAGGCGATATCAAGCAGAGCATATACGGCTTCAGACTTGCCATGCCGCAGGTGTTTATTGATAAGATAGATGCGTGGAGAGATAAAAAATTAAAAACCGCAGAATATATCTGTCTTGATAAAAACTACAGAAGCAGGGAAAATGTGCTTGAAAGCATAAATTATCTGTTTGAACGAACAATGACCAAAGAAACGGGAGACATTGATTATAACAACGAGCAGTCGCTTAAATACGGTGCGGATTATCCTGCCGACGCTGATGTTCCTGTTGAAATTTCCGTTATTGAAAAAAGCAGTTTGCCTACGGATTATGACGAAACAAAATATATTGCAGATAAAGTTGAAGATATTCTTGCGACACATTTTGTTTATGACAAGAAAAATAAAATTATGAGAAAAGCCGAGCCTAAGGATATATGTGTGCTTTTCAGGTCAAATGCTGCTTGTAATGCGCTGTTTAAAGAACTTGAGTCAAGAAATTTACCGGCGTATTATGAGGTCAATTCGGGATTCTTTGAAAGTAAAGAGGTTCAAAGTGTCATATCGCTTTTGAAAATAATTGACAATCCGTTGCAGGATGTCCCTCTTCTTGCGGCTCTGATGTCTCAGCTTTTTGGATTTACTCCTGACGATGTAGCAAGACTGAGAATTTCCGATAAAAAAAGCAGACTTTTCTATGCGCTTGAAAAGTCGGATGACCCAAAGTGTAAGGCTTTTTTGAGTGAGTACAGACAGTATAAATGTCTTAGTACCGTTTTAAGCGTTCAGGAGCTTGTAAGAACAATTTATGACCGTACAGGCTTTCTCAGTGTTGTATCTGCACTTTCAAACGGAGAAGTCCGAAAGCTTAATCTTATGTTGTTACTCGAATATGCAGCAGGTTATGAGGAAAACTCAAATCAGGGACTTTCAGGTTTTATGCGCTATATAGAGCGTTGCGAAAACAGCGGTACTGATTTTTCACCTGCCGTCAAAGTTAGCGATAATGCTCAGGTTGTCAGAATAATGACTATTCATAAAAGCAAAGGACTTGAATTTCCGTTTGTTATTCTTGGCAGCTGCGGTTCGCCCGCATTCGGTATAAATAATACTTCTCTTATAATAAGCGGTAAAACCGGCGTCGGTCTTATGGTGTGCGAAAGTGAAAGCTTTAAAAAATACAAAACGATGCAGTATCAGGCAGCTTATATTGATGCTCTTAACAGTAATTGTTCCGAAGAACTCAGAGTTTTGTATGTCGCACTTACAAGGGCAAAGGAAAAGCTCTTTATTGTCGGAAGTATAAAATCAAATTCTACCGTTCAGAGTAAGCTGAACAGTTTGTTCGTAAACGCATACTTTAAAAAAATGAATTCTGTTGAAATACAGAGTACGGGTTCATATCTCGACTTGATTATCAAAGTTTATTTACGACATAGATGTTCGGGCGAGCTCAGAAAGTATATGACATATGAATTGCCATATATTAACGAAGGCACATTTGACTGTAAGTTCAATATCATTACAGAGCCGTTGCATCTAACAGAAAAAGTTTCAGATGAATTTTGCCGTTGCGAACCGAATAAGCAGCTGCTTGAAACCGTAAGCAAGAGAACGCATTTCAGCTATAAATATGAGCCTCTTTCAAGCTTTTCAACCAAAAAAGCTGCTTCATCATTCAACAAGTCTGAAAATAACGAATTATTCTTTGCAAACGCTACACCGGAATTTACACATTCCGAAAGCCTGACAGCTGCAGAAAAAGGTACCGCCGTGCACAGATTTATGGAAGTTTGTGATTTCGAACTTGCAAAGAATGATGTACCTGCAGAAATTGAAAGGCTTGTCAGCTTAGGAAAGTTGACTCAGCAGCAAGCAGATGTTATTGACACAGATTCTATAAATCAATTCTTTGAAAGTCCGCTCTTTAAACGCATAGAGGCTTCGCCGAAGGTGTTGAGGGAACAGAAGTTTACTATGTTTGTGCCAATATCATTTTCTCAGCCGCAGCTTGATGAAGAGTTCGCCGATGAAAAAATACTTGTCCAGGGTGTAATCGATTGCGCATTTTTTGAAAACAACAGAATTGTAGTGCTTGATTACAAAACGGACAGAGTTAAAAGTGCGGACGAGCTTGCGGAGCTTTATACAAATCAGCTTCAAATCTATAAGCTTGCGGCGGAAAAGCTTTTTAATACAGAAGTAAGTCAGCTGTTACTGTATTCTTTCAAGCTTTCTGAGGAAAAGGAAATTAAAATATGACAAAATAATAAA
>JAEEGL011603117.1_pt1 | contig 14347 bp, 12 predicted proteins | sample 9134231 | NCBI WGS metagenome assembly JAEEGL01 (sample SAMN16246548, study PRJNA631951) | gut metagenome | biome: gut microbiome; feature: rumen; material: fiber-attached | host: Bos | place: Iran: Karaj | collected 2018-10
GATGTACGGATCCCGAAGTGGAATGAGCTTGCGGATCTTCGTAATGGTGTCCCGCAGAAAGATATCACGAAGGAAAATCTTTACGAGTATCTTAATGGGAAAAAGAATGTCCCAGATGCACCGGAAAAAATCATATTCACACGAAGGAAGCTTAACCAGTATTTTCCGAAATATATGTCCACACCGGAACGTGAGCGTATTATCATTTCTTTGTTGGAGAAGTGGCGGGAAGATCAAGAAAAGAAAACACAATAATGGTCTTATGATGGTGGGCGAGCTGATCGGTATATTCCCTTTATATCGGTCAGCTCAAATGTGGCATTGCATAGCTTGATACAACATATTTTGATTGACATTTTGCGCAATTGCGAGTATAATGCAAACAGTTACATACGGCAAAGCAATTGAAAGATTGTGACGCAAAACTATAGGGCCTGTAAAATGGTAGCCAGTTGCACCTTTTGAAAGCCTCGTTGTATAGCGGGCTTTTTTTGGTCTTAATGGAGATTTTTGAATGATTAACGGATATGAAACGGTAACCGATATTGCAAAAAAATGGGACTTGACTGCAAGAACGGTTCAATCTATGTGTGCTGAAGGGAAGATACCTGGAGCTGTAAAATTTGGTAGAGCATGGGCAATTCCAAATGATGCAGATAAACCTGTTGATGGACGTGAAAAGTCCGGATTGTATAAAGGCTGGAGAAAGAGAAAGAAAAAAGATGCTTAAATGTCCGTCGTGTTGGCAGGAAATTGAAGAAAACGAGAGTGTATGTCCTAATTGCGGCTTCGTTTTGAGATCAGATATCTATAATAAAGTCGATATAGATATTCAGAACGATATAAAGCCATCATCTCAGAACGTTTCATCAACTACTTTTACATATCAAGGTGATGCTGGATATGTAAACAAACGTGATAACAAAAGAGCGAAAGATAGGATTATTATATCCGTTGCTGTTGTAGCTATCATAGCTATATTTGGGGCGGTTGTTATACCTAAGCATAGGGATAATAACAAAAACGCGAGTTATTCCAGTTCCTATACATATGATAGTGTTAATTCATATGGTTTATACTCTAGTGGCGCTACCACGGGAAAGGAAGGTGCGCTCAATAAGGCAAATTCATATCTTAGCCACTCTGCTTTTTCATATACTGGGTTGATTGAGCAACTGGAGTACGAGGGCTTTTCAGAATCCGAGGCCAAGTATGGAGCGGACAATTGCGGCGCTGATTGGAAGCAACAAGCACTAAAGAAAGCAAAATCATATTTAAGTCATTCAGCTTTTTCGTATTCGGGGTTGAAAGAACAGCTTGAGTATGAAGGCTTTACTACGGAAGAAGCTAAATATGGAGTTGATAATTGCGGAGCTGATTGGAATGAACAAGCGGCAAAGAAGGCGGCCTCATATTTAAGCCATTCTAACTTTACCAAATCGGATTTGATTGAGCAATTAGAGTACGAAGGATTTACTTATGATCAAGCTGCATATGGCGTAAAACAAAACGGAATGTAAAATATCTATACACATATGACAAGAATTAGTTCATATTGACAAGCAAGTTTACATTTAGTAAGATAAACTTGTCATTAATGTATACATGCTGTACAATATGAAAGGGAAACCATGAGCGCAGATTGGACATTATCCGAGGAAAATAAGCAGAAATATATAGATAAACTATCTGAAGAATTAATAACACTAAGGGCTAAAGCTGGTATTCAACAGGAAGAAATAGCTAGAATGATTGGCGTTTCCAGACAGACATATGGAGAAATAGAAAGAAAAGCCAAAAAGATGTCTTGGGGCACTTTTTTGTCGTTACTTTTCTTCTTTGATCAGAACATGTCAACACACCAGTTATTAAGACAGACAAATGTGGTGACTGATGAGCTTTTATCTCTTATGAATAACGGAAGGGTAGTGGATGCAGGAGATATGGATCCGTTTTCAGGCTTTCCGCTAAAAGAAATCTTGAATTCATTGGATGAGCAGGGGCTACAGTCTGTAAGGACAGTCATGATGATTGAATACGCGCGTTGCAAGAATATGCCGGGAGATGCAGTTATTAAATCGTTTGATGGAAAACGATTTGGTACAGAGATTACCCAGAGTGATGTTCAAGTGGCGGATGCATTAAAGAGAATACGAGAGAAGAGATAAGTGTGGATGGGGCTGGAAGAAAAAAGGCAAAACAATTTTGCATAGAATATGAGTTTACAGTTTCTGCTAAAGAAAACCTTGTCAAAGCAGTACAACAATTAGGATACACGATAGTAGAGTTTAACTGCATTTTCAATGACGAAGATGTTCAAACTTTGATTGACTTATTAGGGATATCTGACGATTTAATAAGATCCAGAGGGTTTTCCTACGTAGATTCAAACCACAGAATTGTGTTTGTAAATGAAGATCTGTCCGAAGAAGAGAAGAGTATCGTTTTGGCACATGAGCTTGGGCACATTTACTGTAAACACTTTAATCATGGAACGATAATCGGAGTAGATGTCCAAGATGAATTTGAAGCGAACGAGTTTGGACAGTACATTTTAAATGTCCCTGCAAGCAAAAAGGCACATATTTGGGCGCGAAAACATAAAAAAGTCATAGCTTTTACTTTAGCAATTTCCATGATTTTTATTGTGGTTAGCGCCTTTTGGATAAAGAAACAGCATGAAGAAAAAAGGTATTTCGGCGATTATTATGTGACGGAAACCGGAAATAAATATCACGAAAAAGATTGCATTTTTATAAAAGATAAGACATCTGTACATAGATTGACCATAGAGGAATTTGAATCAGGGAAATATGAGCCATGCAAGACATGCTTACCATAACTAGGAGGAGGAAACGACATGGAGAATAAATACGTCGGAAAAATATGTCCGTATTGTAAGACTCCATTCAAACAGGATGACACTATTGTGGTCTGCAAATCTTGTCAGATGCCACATCATTTGTCGTGCTGGCAAGCAAATGAAGGATGTACGACCTATGGTTGCAATGGTTTGATTGATTTTATCATCAACCAGGAAAATGCCACAAAGCAAGCGGCAGTCAAGGTGGATACTTCGCCTGCCCAAGGAATTGCTGAAACGGCATCGAGTAATCCAGGGAAATTTGAATCTATCTTTGAAACTACAGAGTGCAAGCTGCAAGATAATGTGCCGGTTCTCATTGAAAAAGCAGCACTGATAAAAAACTCGGCAGATGAATCGATATTTGCGCGCTGTACTTTTAGGAGCTTGACGGATAAACCTATTAAAGCGCTTTTATTAGACATTGTTGCGTCAGACGTATGGGGTAATGCGGCAGAAGGTGTTGAGGGGTTCCAATTACTTGATTTAAAAACCAAACGGGAGGCAGAGTTTGGTCAAACAACCGCTATACCGATTCCGAATAAGAATGTTAGAAGTATAGATATTGTTATCAAGAAAATCTTATATGAAGATCGTAGCATGGAAGACTGTGCTGAGACGTATACAACTGTTCCGATGCAGATCTCATTGCTTACCGCGTTGGGGATGAAGGAAGCGGTAGATCATTTTGCTGAAAAGACTACCAAGATAGCAAAGTTTGTTCCGGCTGTTGGTAAGCAAGTATGGAGATGTACATGTGGAGCAACTAACGTTGCGGGAGAGGATATCTGCTATAACTGTAAAACCAGCCTGATTGCACAACAGTCAGCATATCAGCCGGAGCAGATCATTGATGAAACTAAGGCGCTTTTAGAGGAAAAACGCCGTAAGGAAGAAGAACTACGCTTAGCTCGTGAGAAGGAGCAACGGGAAGCAGAGGAGAGACTTCGGAAGGCACAGGAGGAAAAGGAACGACAAGAAAGAGAAGAAAAGGAAGCTAAGAAAGCCAAAAGAAAAAAGAGGATAAAGAGAATTGTTTTCGCATTTGTAGCGGTTGTTCTTTTGGCAGGAGCAGTATATGGAACGGGGTGGCATCTTATCCCTTTGATTCGATACAATCTGGCGGCCAGCAGTGTTGAAAAGCAGGAGTTTGACTCAGCTTACAATACCTATGTTGCTTTAGGCGATTATAAAGATAGCGCTGAAAAAGCAATAGAAACATTGTATCAAAAGGCATCATACCTTGAAGGGCAGGAACTATTCGTCGAAGCTGCAACTGAATATGAAAGAATCCCTTCCTATCAGGATAGCCAGACAAAAGCTACTTATTGCCGGAATGAAGCAAATTACAGAGAGGCTAAATCGAAATTTGATGCTAAGGATTATGACGGAGCCATAATAGCATTTACCGCTCTTGGTGAGTATTTAGATTCAAATGATTGGATACTCAAGTCAAAATATGCAAAAGCTTCAGACTTATTTAATTGTGGAGAATATGATAAAGCAACGGATTTGTTCAAGGAATTAGGGAGTTATGAAGATTCTAAGGATAGGATGAATGAATCTAAATATGCAAGTGCCACAGTATTGTTTGATAGTAAAGATTATTCGAAGGCGGCGGATTTATTCAAGGATCTGGGCAACTACAAAGACTCAAAGGAGCGAGTGAACGAATCCAAATATCAGATGGCAGAAGTAGCATATGCAGATAAAGATTATCAGTCTGCGTATAAAGCCTATGAATCTGTTGACTCAAGTTATAAGGATGCGAAGGATAAAGCAAAGGAATCTAAATATCTTTACGCGTGTGAATGTTTGGCATCAAAAAAATATAAAGAGGCTTCAGATTTATTTAATAATCTCAATGAATATAAAGAAGCTAAGGAAAAGTTTAAGGAATCCGCATATGCCTATGCAAAAGAGTGTTACGATTTAAAAAGATATGAAGATGCAAGAACATATTTTGCTAAAGTTAAGGGTTATGAAGACGCAGATAGCCTTTGGAAGGAATCTAGTTACAACGCTGGATTGGCATGTATAAAGTCTAAGGATTATAAGAAGGCTGTTACATTCTTGTCGGATGTATCTGGATATAGCGATGCTAAGACGAAAATTAACGAAGCAAAATACGGCTATGTGAAAGCGAATAAGAATAGTACTGATACTACAACGTATAATTATTTGGTGGACTTAAAGAAGGCAAACTATTCTGATTCTGCGGCTATATATAAAGAATTATATAAGTGGAAAGCAACATTTACTGCTGTTAATGACAGCGAATCTTCATCAACAAACAAGACATCCTTAAGCCGATATGATACGTGGGTATTCCATTTTAAAATTGAAGGAGGTCCTCCTTCTGGAACAATGACACCATATTACAAAATAACATATCCTGATGGAAGTTCTAGTGGAAAAAAGAAATTTAGTTCTGGCTCATGGTCTAAAGGTAGTTCGGGGACGATTTCAGCGTGGTATTCGAGACCTGCATATGGTGATACCGGATATTGCTATTGTTACATATATGATGATAGCGGAAATGAAATAGGAAGTACTTCAATTAGGATTTCATATTAGAGGAGGAATAGCGATGAACGATTATGTAGGAAAGATTTGTCCTGTATGTAAACAGGAAATCAAGGAGCTTGATAAGGTTACTGTTTGTCCTGATTGTGGAATGCCGCATCATACAGATTGTTGGGAAATGAATCGCGGATGCTCAACTTTTGGTTGTGCACAGCAAGGAAGTGTAAAGGAGATAAAGTCTATGGTAACATGTAGCAAATGCGGAGTCCCGTTGGATGAGGGTCAGGATTTTTGCCCTAAGTGTGGAACACCTAGAAATGCTGTTCGCAAGAATGTCTGTGGAAAATGCGGAAACGAGTTGGCAGATGGTCAGGAATTCTGCCCTAAGTGCGGACAGAAAGTCGGACTTGTAGTTGATAGTAATGTGTCTTCAGCTATCAATCAGTTTAATGCAGGAGTTGCTCAGACGAATGCGAAGAAAAAGAAAGCACCTATTATTGTAGCTGTTGCAGTTGTAATTGTTGTTTTGCTCGCTATAGCAGCAGTAAAGATTGCTCCTAAGATTTTTATCGATACAGCAGGATATATTGAGCAAGGTGACTTGGAGAAAGCTTGGAGTAAAGCTAAGACAGACGCAGATAAACGGATGGTAATCGATGCGTATCTTGCAGATGGAGATTATGAAGAAGCTTATGCGAAAGCACTTACTGATGCTGATAAGAAGCAGATTCTAGTTGAGAATATCGCAGCTGTTCAGAGTGCATTTTCTGCAGATAATCTTAAAGATCCATCTTCGTTCTCTTTGAGAGATGCATATTATCGTGAAGATAAGAACGACGATGGAGATCCGATTAAGCATTTGGTTTTGTATATTAGCGGAGCAAATAGCTATGGTGCGAGTGTAAGTAGTTATTGGTTATACACATGGAGCAATGATGGTAAGAAATGGGAATATTTCTGCTCTGTATCTGATTTGTCTGATGAAGAATATAGCAAATATGATGATGAAGATGAAATGCTTGAGAAGCTTCTCAATAATATAGGCAGGGATTACATCAAACAGGCTATGAAAGCTACCAAACTTGATAAAGAAGGCGTAAAACGAATCAATAAGTTGTTTGAAGATGATAAACTTGACAGGGTTAAGTTTATTAGTGCGGCTAAATAAATGCTAGTATAAGGAGCTGAGGCGAAGCGGGCCTGTCCACTTCGCCTTATTGCGTAAACTAAAAATGGAGGGATCTAAGATGGGAAAAGTGAATGTTGTCATTGTTGACGCAACAGGTAATAAAGAGCAGAAAGTTGGATTACCTGATGATATTAAGTGTGGAATCATTATGGTCAAGCTTGTCGAGAAGATTAAGCTTCCTTCGGTGGGACCGGATGGTAATCCCATCAGTTATAAATTCATCCACAAGGTAACTGGTAGACAGCTCTTGGAAACACAGACATTGGGAGAAGCAGGGATTAAAGATGGCGATGTGCTTAGACTTCAGCCAGAGATCACTGCAGGGGCTATTTGCCCTCATTGCGGAATGGATAATCCTGATGGAAACATGTTTTGCCAAAAGTGCGGTAAGAATATGAGTGATCTATCTGCTAATGCAGGTGCGGCACCCAATCCTGCAGCATTTACCCCAGGGCCGGCTGTAAGCAATAATGCGTACAACAGGTTAGATGCGACAGTGAAGAAGAATTCGAAAGCGTTTCCGGTAATAGGAATTATCTCAGGTGCTCTTTCTATTCTGTTTGGAATAATTGAAATGGTTAAGAGTACTGGCACATATGCGCGAACTGAAAGTTACGGCGGTGATGCATATACAGGAATTCAACATGCCTCGGCTTATACTGCAAATAACGTTCAGGATTTGGCTGAGATTTGTAAGTTTGGAATTGGAGCATTGCTTATTGTTTTAGGTTTAGGAATGATTTGTTACTTTGCAATGAAAATGAGTAATTCATAAAGATAGGTAGATATAATATGGGCGAATTCCTGGAACTGGATAAATCTGATTTTGAAGAGGATAAGTATAGCAGACTGCGTTTGATTCCCTGGTGGGATCAGGAGAGGTTGGCAAATGCGACAATAATGGTGGTTGGAGCCGGTGCCATTGGAAATGAATTGATTAAGAATCTTACCTTGCTAGGCATAGGAAAAATCTTAATCTTTGACATGGATGCTATTGAAAATACAAATCTGACGAGATCCGTTTTGTATAGAGCAAAGGACGTTGGCCGTTATAAGGCTGAAGTTGCTGCAGAACGTGCCAAGGAGATTAATCCGGATGTACATGCAAAAGCATTCATTTCAAATATCATTGACGATGTTGGATTAGGCGTTTTTCGTCGTATGGATGTCGTTCTGGGCGGGCTGGACAATCGCGAGGCAAGGCTTCATATTAATCAATCATGCTACAAAGTTAATAAACCATGGATTGATGGAGCAATAGAGGCGTTAAGCGGATTTGCGAGAGTTTTTGTCCCTGGTCACGGTGCGTGTTATGAATGCACTATGACGGAAACTGATTGGATGCTTATTAATAAGCGGAAATCTTGTGCTTTGCTGACGCATGAGCAGATGGCTGAAGGGAAAATACCGACCACTCCGACGTCATCATCTGTTATTGCGGGAATTCAAGTTCAAGAGATGTTAAAGCTATTGCATGCAGATAGAAATCTGCCGACTTTAGCAGGAAAAGGTTTCGTATTCAATGGACTGACCCATGATTCATATGTTGTGGAGTATCAGGAAAAACCGGATTGTATGAGTCATGATATTTATGAAGAGATTATTGAGAAGCCTTGGTCAGTTAAAGACAAGACTATCAAGAGCGTGCTAGATGAAATAAAGGCCGAAATGGGCGAGAATGCAGTCCTGGATCTTGATAGAGATATCGCGATTGAGGCTAGTTGCTCCTGCGGTGAGCATAAGAAACTATTCGTTCCTGTACACAAACTTAAGGGCTCGATGCTCGCGTGCGAAAAATGCGGAAATCAGATGAATTTTGAGAATAAACACTCGTTTAATGGTACTGAGGATTATCTTGATAAAACCTTTGCAGAGATTGGAATTCCGGCGTTACATATCATTGCCGGGCGAGTGGGTATGAATATAAAACATTATGAGTTTACTGCTGATGAAGCGGAAGTATTCCAGGGAATATAGGAGGTAGTGGATGGACGCCAGATTAAGAAGAATCGCTTCAGACTATGAGCAAATCAAGAAAGACTTTGCAGGTCACAAGAATATTGTAGTCACGCCAATCGGGGAAGAGCCTCCTCAGAAGTACCATGTAACTTACTTTGTTAATGGTATTTATCTGCTTCCGGATGGAAGAATCGAAACACTCGGAAGACATGAGGTGGAAATAGAGCTACATTCCGAATATCCTAGATATAAGCCTATATGTAAAATATTGACACCAATATGGCATCCTAATTTCAGGGATGGTCAGATATGCATTGGCGATATTTGGGGTGCGGGGGAATCACTTACTGATATTATCATCAATATCGGAGATATGATTCAGTATAAATCCTGGAATTCATTCAGTCCGCTTTCTGCAGATGCGGCTGCTTGGGCAATGGATAATAAGCATTTGTTTCCCGTTGGAAATGTGGATCTTTATGTGGCAGATTACGCGTCTGCAAAGGATACAGTTGAAATCGACTTGTTTGGAGAAGATGGAGAAGTTGTTAATGACTCTGAACCAAAGCCGACCGCAGAGGAACACAGTATTACTGCGGCGATGACTACACCTGTTGTAAAAGAAGAGCAGGGAAACGACTTTGATATAACTGCAGAAGAGTTGGAAGGAATAGAGTTTGTACCTACCGCAGAAAGAATGCAAGGTTCAGCTGCCGCCGGACAGACGGTAAAGGTTAAGATCAGTTTCAAGACAATACTTGCCAAAGGAATTCTTTGGGCTCTGATTGGAGCAATCCTTGGATTTGGTGCTTCAGAATTGGGGCAGATGGCATTCCCTAATTCGACTGTTGCATCGATGATGGGTTATAAAGACTTATCCAAGTATTATAAATTGCAGGATAAGGCAGATAAAATCCAGTCAGAGATGTATGACTATATCAAGGTATATGCTAAAGAAAATGACCTTGATATGGATGACGATGACGTGCTTACTAAGTGGCTGGCATCAGCACCTTCGAACGAGAGCAAGTTGGCATCAGATTGGTATGATGCATATGAAAAAGCCAACGATCAGCTGTTTGAAGCATATCAGGATGATTTTGACAGCGATGAAGATGATATGGTTAAGGCAATGGCGAAAGTTACTCGAACGCATACAGCTATCTGGGCCGGTATTATTGCATTGTTTGTTGGTCTGTTCTTAGGCATAGGTGAAGGCGTTTACTATGGTTCTAAGCAGAATGCAGTAAAATATGCGGGCATTGGTGCTGCGGTATCTGTAATCATTGGCGGTATAAGCGGTTATCTTGCTCAGTGGATGTATGCGTCCATGCTGGGAGACGATCCGGCAGAGATTGCTGCTGCATTAGTTCGAGGAGCTGGCTGGGCAATCATGGGCTTGGGTGTAGGATTGGCCGTAGGATTGATCAAGCCGGACATAAAGAGAATCATATCATGTACGATTGGCGGGGCAATAGGTGCCTTTGTAGGTGGATTCTTATTTAACTTCGTAGGAAAGGTTGTTCCAAATGACATGGCATCCCGAGGCGTTGCGATTGTCATCATGGGAATCCTTATTGGCGTAGGTGTAGGACTCATGGAGCAGTTTGCTAAGTCCGCATGGCTGAAAGTTATCAGAGGTGAGTTTGAAGGAAAGGAATATCTGGTATTCCCTGGAACGACAAGCATTGGTAACAACAGTAAGAATACGATAGTTCTGTTTAAGGATAAACTCGTAAGTCCTCATCACTGTGATATTGTGATGCAGGGAAGTAAGTATGTGATTAAGGATTGCGGATCTCCAATGGGAACAGTTGTAAATGGAATTAAGACTTCGCAACATGTACTTCGTCAGGGGGATGCGATTGCAATTGGTAATTCAATTTTAGTATTTAATACAAAATAAGAGATAAGGAAGGCGGATGGTATATGAGTCGATTGAAACTAACAATTGGAGTTTTATTTGGGTTCATAATGCTGTTCGCCTTTTCTGTCACTTGCTATGCTATGGACTTTGATGCAGAGGAAGCGTATGAATCGATATTTGTAATTTATTCCGGCCGCTATGAAGGAAGTGGATTTGCTATCGGCTCTAATACAGTTGTATCGAATGCCCATGTAATTGATGATCGGAACAGCATTACTGTGAAGACGTACTCAGGAGATGAGTTTAGAGCTTCAATTTATCTTATTAACGAGGCTTTGGATATAGTTATTTTGTCAGTAGAAAACGCTGAGTTTACCCCACTTGAAGTTGGCGATTCTGAACAAATAAGGGTCGGGGAAGAGATATATGCAATAGGAGCACCTCGGAGTTTGGATTATACGCTTACTAAGGGAGTAATCTCCAATAAATCAAGAACCATCGGATTCAACAAGTATATACAGATAGATGCAGCTATTAATTCTGGTAATAGTGGAGGCCCACTTCTCAATAATATTGGACAAGTAATTGGTGTTAATTCTATGAAAATATCGGACGCTGAGGGAATTGCATTGGCAATCCCTATTTCTTCAGTTGTCAGTTTCATGGAAGGGAACGATATGGAATTGACGGAAGATAAAACGGTAGATGGTCATATAGAATATACGCCCCATAATGCCCTGTCAGATGAAGAAGATAGTGAAGAGACGGTTCGTAAAGGGAAGACTTCGCCATTAACTATTGTATTAGCCATCCTTTTGGGAATATCTTTTTTACTTAATGTAGTGTTGATCGTAATTCTAGTTTACAGGAAGAACAAAGACATTATTGTGCCGGTAGATTCAAGAGACCGGACGGATTTCGAGATTGATATTATGGAGTAAAACTATGGCAAAGAAAAAAACAGGTCGGGTAAGTAGTAAGAAGCGTGAAAAGATAATAATGGAAAATGTCCTCCCACAGAATGTGCTTCCTATCGGAGAGCATGTTGAAGAGGATAAGAATATTTATATATCTCAAAGCGCATATAAAGAGATCCATAGATTTACCAGAAATAAACTAACCAACGAGAGCGGTGGTATGCTTGTGGGAAATGTCATAGAAGCTCTGGGTAAGACCAATATCATTATTCAGGGCTTTGTTGAGGCTAAGTACTGTGAGGCTACACCTACTACTCTTACTTTCACACATGAAACGTGGGACTCTGTTCATTCGGAAATAGCTGAAAGATTTGAAGATGGAAAAATTGTTGGCTGGATTCACACTCATCCCAATTTTGGTATTTTTCTGTCTGAATATGATAAGTTCATACAGGAAAACTTTTTTAAAGAAGAGTACCAGGTGGCTTATGTCGTAGACCCTATTCAAAAAATAGAAGGATTCTATTTTTGGATAAATGGACGAATTGAAAAGTGCAAGGGATTCTATATTTTTGATAAGACAGGTGAAAAGATAGAACTCGAACAGGAAAAGGTTGCAGAAGATAACGATGAAGGATCGGTAAAGAACAATAATAAGTTCTTGGTTTATGCGTTAGCCGGAATGCTTTTAGTGGCAGTTTTGGTATTTGGACTTATATGTTCGAATTTATTTAAAAGGATGCAGATTCTGGAGACCAGGCAGGAAAACCTGGTTGAAAGTGCAAACCGAAGTATCGGAAATCTTCAACAACAAATTGGCGATCTTCAAACAGAAATGGATACGTTAAGCACGAGTCAAGATACTCTTGTTGAGAGTGCAAACAAAAGTTTAGAAGCTATGCAACAAAAAATCAGTACGCTTCAGACTGGAATAGAAGGTTTGCTGGAGATTTTTGATTTGAATCCATCTTCAGAAAATGAATCGCCTAATGATGAAGAGCATGGCGCTGGAGTAGAAGATGATGTCCAGCAAGATGATGAGGGGGCGAACAATACGGATGAATAAATATGTCGGAAAGATTTGTCCTTACTGCAAGGGCGTCTTTACGGAAGAAGATGAAATAGTTGTTTGTAGTGATTGCGAAATGCCGCATCACAAGGAGTGCTGGATATCAAATAAAGGCTGTACTACTTTTGGGTGTTCCGGCACCATTCAAGGAATTGATATTCAAGTTGATTATGGAATCAGCTCAGCACCAAAATATGAGCAGCGAAATGACGGTATAAGTGTAGATCCGTCCGCTCCGGTGTATTGTGTTAAGTGTGGAAATCAAATTGTCGCAGGGAGCGATTTTTGCGGGAAGTGTGGTACCCCCGTTAGTGCTTCATATAATTCGACAAACACTTTCGGTGCAATCAGTAGTTTCGCATCCAAGGTGTCCTCTGAGTTTAAAGAGGTAATGAAGAATTACGATACCAGTGATGTTCTGGATCAGGAAATGCCGGAGTATATCGGAACAAAAGTAGAGTATTATATGGCACAATTTGGCCAGTTGAAAATGAGCAAGAAATATAATTCCTGGAATTGGGCGGCTTTTTTACTCTCTCCTTTCTGGTGTTTGTATCGAAAGATGTTTGTGCAGGGTGGAGTGATACTTGCAATCAGCTTCTTGCTTGCTGTAATTGGAGGACCTTTTTCTCTTGTTATCTCTTTTGGTATGTGGGCTGTAGTAGGCGTATTTGCTAATTATTTCTACATGTATGATTTGGAAAAGAGGATAGCAAAAGGAAAGTATTTAACTGGACCGGAAAAGTATAATTATGTTCAGAAGTATGGAGATGTAAATGCGACAGTTCCTTCTGTAGCTGCAGTTGTTTATGTGTTGCTATGCGTTATCCTGTTCGCATAACGCGGAGGTGGTTTTAGTGAATGATTTTGAAATTGATATCATCGATGATGAAGATAAAGCTGAGCATGAGTCAGTCCAACTTCCAATGAATTACCTGCTTATTGGCGAACTTGAGAATGATGATGCCAAGGTATATATAAAGCAGGATGTGTATAAAGCGCTTGAAGAATACGCATCATCTGATACCGCTCATGAACTAGGAACCATTATTCTTGGTAATTATTCAGATGAGTTGGGTAAGATGAACGTAGTCATTTCTGACTTTATCTACGCCAAGTATACAGATGCATCGGCTTCAACACTCACATTCACGCATGAAACATGGGAGTACGTTCACAAGGAACATGAGGAAAAGTATCCTAATACTAAGATAGTTGGATGGCAGCACACGCACCCTGGTTATGGAATTTTTCTGTCGAATTATGACATGTTTATTCAGGAGAATTTCTTTAATATGCCTTTTCAGGTGGCGTATGTAATAGATCCGGTACAACATATCAGAGGTTTCTTTCAATGGAAAAACGGAAAGGTTGAGAAGTTGAAGGGCTTCTTTATATACGACGAATTAGGGAAGACAATTAAGATAGATCAACCCAAAGAGAAACATGTTTCAAACGAAAAAAATGTGGCATTAGCTCCGCAGGAAAACCGTAGTAGCATCTGGCAACCTTTAATACTAGGAGTGCTGGGCTTCGCTGTAATTGCACTACTTATCTCGACGATTTCTTTGCATAAAAGATATGATCGACAGATAGAAGATCAAGAAGCTTTGGAGTTACAGATTGCTCAGCAGAACACCCTTATTTCGCAACAGGCTGAGGAACTTGAGGCGGTAAAAGCGAATGTAAGCAAGGTCGAGATTTTTGAACCAACGAAGCAAGAGGAAAAAGAACCGGAATCTACGCAACAGGAAGTGGCAGGTAATTCTGAGTCTGAAGAAAAGCCTTCTACAGATGAGAAGACAGAAGAAAAATCAGAGGAACCGGTAGAAGAAAAAACTGAAGATAAGACTGAAGAGCAACCTGAGAATCGAGATAATAGAGTATATTTTGCCTCATATGTGGTGGAGGCTGGAGATACACTGACATCTATTTGCAGGAAGAACAATCTTGATTA
>JAEEGL011911622.1_pt1 | contig 14347 bp, 8 predicted proteins | sample 9134231 | NCBI WGS metagenome assembly JAEEGL01 (sample SAMN16246548, study PRJNA631951) | gut metagenome | biome: gut microbiome; feature: rumen; material: fiber-attached | host: Bos | place: Iran: Karaj | collected 2018-10
TAAATTTTTGACCAAATGGAAATTTTGATATTTTAAATAAAGTTATTTTACCTTTTATAATTAATTGACTTACCTTTTTATAGTTTCCTATTTCTTTAATTGTTTTTAACATATTATTAAATGTTTTTTGATATTCTTGATCTATTTTTGGATAAGCTATTGATAAATCTTTTTCTAATTTTTCTACTTGTTTTTTTATAAAATCCTCTCCTTCTTTTGAAAAATAGGCATTACTTTTAAATAATTTTGTAAATTGAATTATTGAATTATCTCGAATTGCTTTTTTTAAAAAATCATCTTCATTTTTTTTTTGTTCTATTTTATTTGTTTTATTTGGTTTTTTTGTTTTTTTTGATAATAATTTTAAAATTTCCTTTTTTCCTTCTTCTTCTTCTTTTTTCTCTTCATTATCTTCAATAATTTTAATTTCTTTTTTTTTTTCCTTTTCCTTTTCTTTTTCTTTATCATCATTTTCATTTTCCATTATAAAATTTTCATCTTCATCTCTTTTTGCAATTTTATTATTATATTCTTCAACAAATTCAGTTTCATATACAAAATCTTTATCAAATCTTCTTTTTATATTTCTTTTACCTCTTATATTTTGAAAATTTTCAGCATCTTCTAATAAATCTTTTGAAAATTTTTTTAAAGCATCTGCTTTATTTAATTTTGATTTTATTTTATGTGTTTTTATTTCTTCTTCATTTGAATTTTCTTCATCATATTCTTCATCTTCTTCTAAATTCTTTTTTGAATATATTTTTTCAATTTTATTTTCATTATTGATTTGTTGTTTTATTTCAACTATATTTTTCTGTCCTGTATTATTTGTATTATTATTATTTTTATTAATATTTTCATTACTTTTATTTTCAATTCCTCCAATATTAATTTCAATATTTCTTTCAATTAAAATATCATTTAAATCAATATTTGATTTATCAACAATTAATTTAACTTCATTAAGTTCTTTTTCAGTATTACATTTTTTAATTTTATTTATTAAGTTATTTGCTTCTTCATATAATGACTTTAAATTTGTTAATTTTTCTGTATCATTAATACCATAATCTTTTGATTCAAACATTAAATGTTCTATCATTACAGGAATTGGTTTTTTACCAGATGATATTAAAATATTATATTTTTTATCCCAAATTACTTTATTAATTTCATCCTCATCTTCTATATTATGAATTATAATTTCATCTTTTAAAGAAATCATTTCATATAAATCACTATTAGGTTCTTTTATCATTTTTTTTAATTTGGAAATATTTTCTAATGATGTATCATAATTTTTAATTAAAGTTTCTCCTTCTGGAAAACTTGCATAATTATTTCTTATTTTATTTTGTAGTAATTGTACCTTATCAAATGTTAAAATACTATATGAACTTTTTAATTGGTTTTTATTATTTAATGGTTTATTTAATTTTTTTATTTCTTTTTGAAGATTATGTGTATTGTTCATTATATTTTTTATTTTTTGATGTAAATCTGATAATTTAACATGAAATTTATCTACATTACTTAATAATTTTTCATAATCAGTTAATTTTGCCCTTGTTTTAATATATGTTTCATATAAATTATTAAAATCATTTTTTAATTTTATTATATTAGATATTACATTTTTTTCTTCATGAAAATAAATTTTACAATTAGGTAATTTTTCATAATCATTTATAATATTGTTAAATTCTTCTTCTGATATTTGCTTTGTATTTTTTGATTTACTTAATAATTCACTTAAATCTTTATATTTTCTAGAAATATTAATTTGATTAATTAAATCTGTTATATAATCAAATTTTTTTATTTCATTAAATTTTTTTAAATTAATTCCTTCTTGATAAACTTTATATATAGTATGAAAATCTACTTTATTTGGTGAATTAGTAAAATTTGTTCTTATTTTAATGCACCAATCTAAAGTTTTAATTGGATCAATAAGAAACTTATCATTAGATAATATTTTATTATTAATAAAATCTATAATAACTTTATTTAATTGTGTTAAATTATTTTCATTTGAACAAAATTCATTTATATTTTTTAAGGAATAAACTTCATTTGGATTAACTTGATTTAATTTATCATTTAAATCTTTAAAATTTTTTGTTGATTCAACATCATTAGAAATAATTAAAGTTTCATTTGGTAGTGAACACATAAAAGTTTGAGCTTCATTTAACATTACTTCTAATAATGATATATCTATTTGTTCAAATAGTTTTTTTTTTTTTTTTTGATATAAAGTTTTGATATTTTTCTAACCATTGATATATTTTATTATATTCTTTTGTTAATATTTCTAAAGAATAAGTTTCATAATCATGAATAATATTTTGATTTTTTAAAATATCTTTTAAATCATTTTTAAATTTTTGATATTTAATTTCAAATTCTGGAAATGTTATTTTTGGTTTATTATTTTCATCATTCCTATTTAGATTTTCATCATAAAATTTTTTAACTCTTTCTTCTAATAAAATTAATTTATTCATTCTTTCAATTTCAACATTATCTGAACCTTTCAAGTTATTATCATTTTGTTTTGAGTCAATAATGATTTGGTAAATATTTTTACATTTTTCTAAATCTTTAATTTTATTTACATAAACTTCTTCTTTTAATTCTTTAAAATTATCAATTGAAGTCACAAATAAATCAACTTTCTCACTATTTTGTTTTTTAATATTATTATCTATTTCATTATTATTATTATTCTCCTCAGCCATTATTATTTCAATTAAATATAAAAAATAAATAAAATGATATATAACCAAAATATAATGTGCATAAAAATTAAAAAATTTATTAAATAAACTCATTAAATGGCAATTACAAAATTGATTTTATTGTTAATAATATCTAAAATAAATTCTTCATTAATATTTAAAATAAATAGTGATACAACTCAATGTTTTATAGATGAATTATTTGCAGATAGTTCAATGATAATAAAATGGAAAATTTTTACATCAACAAAAAAAAATGTAAATAATATTCTACAATATTTTACATTATACGCTTTAAATGAAGAAAGTAAAAATCAAATATTTTCATATAAATTACAATCTCCAAAAAGTAAAACTACATTCTCAGTAGAAAAAGGAGGACAATATAGAATATGTATTAATAGAAAAAAATATAAAGAAATGAATGATGAAGTTTATATGTATTTAAAATTATTAAGTGATAATATGGATGATATTGATTTTAAAGATGTAGTTTCACTAGAAGATTTAAATATTTTTGAAACAAAGGCAAAACAAATTAAAGAATTAACAAAACCAATTTTAGTTGAACAAACTCAACAATTAGAAGTTGAAAATAATTCCTCTATTGAAACAATTCAAAATACTAGATGGTATAAATATATGGCTATAGGACAAATTATTGTTACTTTAATAATTGGGATTATTCAATTGAGAAATTTTAGAAAATTCCTTAAATCTCAACATATAATATAAATTTATTTTTTTGGTATTTTTTTTTTAAATTTTTTTTATATTATTGTTAGAAAAAATAATAAATTTATCATTTTTGTTTAAAAATAAGATTTCTATAAGAATATTATAATATAATTTAAATTTAGAGTAAGATTTAATATTTAATATTTAATTTTTAAATTATAATTTTGAATTAATTCAACTGAATTATTTTTTTTTTTGATTAAGTATTTTTTTCTATGATTTTTTTTTAAATTCAACTTATAATCAATATTCAAAGTTGGAAATTCATTTTTTTTACTTTTATAATATTTATTTTTATTCACATCTTTTATATTTTCATTTCTCATAGAAAAAGATAAATTATTTCCTACAGATTGAAGTAAAATAGAACTTTTTTTTTTGCACATTTCTTTATTATATCTTTTTAATAAAATTTTTTTAATTAATGGATTTTTTGAAAGTCTTTCATTAGCATATTCTTTTAAAATAGAAGTTGAATCATCTTTTAAATAAATAGTTTTATATAATTGCTTATTATAAATAGAATTATTTATAACTGATTTATTTTTAATTAATGGATCTTTTTTCCTTAATGATACTATTTGTCTATTATTTATTTTATCATTTCTTGTTTCTTCCAAATTTAATGAAATATTATGATTATGAACTTTCATTACATTCCAATTTTGTTCATTTTTAAGTCTTTGATTTATTAATGTATTATCAAATATAATTTTTTTGTTAGATAAAAATGAATTATTCATAAATTGACTAAAGGATATTTTATTATTTCGATTTATTTTATTTTTAAAATCATTTTGGCCTAAATTGCCTTTATTATAATCATTTTTTTCAAATTTATTTTGTATTTTACAATTTAAATATTCATTATTTATATTTATATTTTTATTTTTTCTAAAGGAAATCTTTTTAATGAATCTTTTATCATTATTAGTTTTTAATTTTAGAAATATAGTTTTATAAATTGATTTTTCCATTTATTTAATACCATATAATATATAATTTGAAAAAAATTTTAATTCATATTAAATGATATAGGAATATTTTTATATCATTAGAAAATTGTAAAAAAAAATACTAAAAGAAATTTTTATAAATATAATATAAAACTTTATTTAAAATATTGAGGACAAGTTGATAAAATTTGTTTAATTTTCTTACAATGTGATTCTCTAAATTCCTTGGGAGCAATTTTTTGGCAAAAGCTAAAGAGATCAGGAGAATGTCTTTTTTCATATAGCATACTTCTAGCAGATCTTGGACATTGAATTTTCCATTCTTTAATTTCTGCCGTTGTAAGAATACATTGAGATTGAAAAAGATTTACTTCTTGTTTAAGACATTTTTCTACTTCAGAATATACTTCAGGAAACATTTGAATTATTGGATATAGTATTTCTTCAAATTTTTTTGCAGTTTTAAATACTTCTATTAATTTTAAAACATCCTTTTTTAAAATTTCTGATGTTAATAAACATTTAACAATTGGTAATGGAGATTTTTTTTCTAAAATTGGTTCTGATAAAATTAAACTAAATGATAAAAATATAAAAATAATTTTCATTTTTATTTTAATATAATATAATATAATATAATTTTTTATTATCATTTTGATTTAGAGATTTGAAGTATTTTTAATATAATAAAATTTTATGTGAAATAATTAGAATTGCACCCTTGGTCTAGCTATAGAATTGCTACTAAGTAAGTGAGCAAGGTTAGACTCCCTGAAAGTGGATATTGTTTAATATATACTTAAATTTATGTATTATAGAGGATGAATTAGTGAAGATATATATAAGAAATGTGTATTATGTAAGAAAGAAGTTAATAATATTAAACATGTTATAAATGAATGTGAGATAATGTAAGAATTAAGAGATAAATTAAAGAATGAATTAGAATGATTAGATAGGAATACAATAAATTTAAACTTATTAGAAACTAGTGAATATTTTTATTAATCTAAGGATTATTCAGAAAAGAAAGATGAAAAGATAAAGATAATAAAGGAATTAGAGAAATTAATATTTATTCAAGAATTATATATAAATTTGGAGATTGTAATAAGAAAGATGAATAAGATGATACTATTGGGGAATATTAATATGAGTAAGATGTTTGGGTTTCTTCTTTTGTTTTATTTCATAGAAAAAATGTGCCACATTGTCGGACTTAAACTTTGAAGATATTGTTAGTGAACAATTAATAATGTATGATAGAATAATAAAAGAAATATTAAAAACAAATTATACACCATCAAATACTTATTGAAAAAAATTAGGAGAAAAATAAGAATATTTCTAGATTCCCTTTTACTTCAATTTATGTGTCATAGATGATTTTTTTGAAAAGATTATTTGATAAATATATGTTATGTAAAATAGAAGATGATAATATTAAAGATATAATTAATAAATATCTGAATTAAAAGAACGAAGAGATAATAATTAAACTAAAAATTACATTGAAAGATATCAAAATTTACTATTTTATAAGTAATTGAATCATTTGTATTATTCAAACAATTACTATGAAGAAAAAAAAAGAAAAGAAAAAAAGATAATAAAGCAATACAATTAATTAAACATTTGTTAGATTTATATATTAAATATGGTAAAATAAAAAAGACGAATGAAGTTTGGTTTTCTTTTTTAATTTAATTCTTAAATATGAACTGTTTAGCTACACTTAAATAATTAAATATTTTTTATTATTAATAATTTGTTATTATCAAATAGTTAAAATTTATTTTTTTAGTTTAATTCTTTTATATATGGAATTATAGTTTTTTGAACAATTTTTTAAAAATTCAATCTAAAAAAATAAAATTTGAATATTTTTTTCTTAATAATGATATGTATTAAAATTTTTTTTCTTCTGAAAAGGAAATGAAAATTAAAGTTTTTATATTTTTTTATAAAAGGTATTTAGAAATTTGAGTTATTATTAAATACAACAATTAATTTTTTTTATTAATATAATAAAACAATTAATTATTTAGAATATATTTTGATTTTATAAGTGGGAATACATAAAATTTTCTATATTAATAAAAATAAGGCTACATTATTTCACCTTATAACAACCTATATTAAATATAAATTATACAATGTAAAAATTTAACTTAAAAATTCTATTTGTTCTCCCATATATTCTAATAATTGTTTAGATAACCTAGGTTTTTTATCCTTTTTATATATAGTTTTATAAGATTGTAATAATTGATCAATTTTTTGTTTGGAATAATTATTAAAAAGATATTCTGATTGAACATGATTTTGAAACATTATTATATCATTTTCACTTACTTTAATAGAAGGTTTAGATAAAAATTTAAATAAATGTATTTCATCATCATTAAATAATAAATTTACAATTAAATCATGTTCGAATGCTCTATCAATATATGTTCTAATATCCATAAAATAATTTATTTTTTCTGATGCTTGTTGAAAGAAATGATTTCTTAACTTTTGTTTTTTACTTGAACATGAACAAATAAAAGAATAAATAATTGATAGAATATTCAATTGAGAAAAATCTTTTTGTTTTATTGTTGTTTTTCTTAAATGTTTTTTTTTATTTATATTTTCATTAATAAAATTACCATTAGTTATTGTTATATTATTATCACTTTTTTTTTTATGAATTTTTTTATCTATATTTAAATTAATATTTGGATTTGGTAAATTTTTATCTTTTTTAACAGGAGATAAATTATTTGTCATATTAATTAATTCTTCATCTATAATTTTATTTTTGATTGAATTTGATGAATCTAGATTAAATTGAGTAAAATTATCATTAGCAGTATTATTATTATTTTTATTTTTATTATTATTTTTATTATTAACTTTTGAATGTTCTTCTATATTATGTTTTGAAATTATTTTTTTATTTTGATATAATTCTTGTTCCATAAATTTATGTAAAATTTCTTCAACATCTATATTTCTATTACCTCTATATTTCATTGTTTTATGAATAATATATTCATTGATATATGTTCTATCAATATATTCATTTATAATTTTAAAAACAAGATTAACTGCATTTATAATTCCAGTTAACTTAGCAAAAAATGAAGGAAGTTTTTCATATTTTCTATTTAATACAAATATATTTGAACTTGCTTCAATATTATATATACCTAAATTGTTATCATTATCTTCTCTATTTGCTAAATAAATAAAAGTATCAACTGATTGATCATACATTGCTTCATTTCTAATACTTGGTTTTTCAAAAAACCAATTATCATCATTATAAAATTCAATACATGAAAGATAAATATTAGTTTCTTTTTTAAAATTAGGGTCTAATCCTTTATAAGAAAACCCAAAATGAAAAGGTAAAGGATGAGTTCTATTTTCATAATCAATAGCTTTATCTATAAAAAAAAGAACCATTTCTAATCTTGTATTCATCATTAAATTTTGAAATTCATTAAAATTATTCAACGAATAATTACTTAATAATACTTTAACTTCAATATATCTAAAATAATCATCAACATAGGCTCCATTAATTGTAAAATTAAAATTACTTGAATTTGAATCAGGACAAAATAAATCTTCTATTCTATTAATTTCAAATTGTTCATCTATTTTATTAAAAAAATCACTTTTTTCACATCTTTTATAATTAAAAGGAATATAAGTAATATTTCTTTCTCCTACCCATTCAATAAATCTAAAAGAAAAATCAAAATATTTATTTAATTCAATTAATACATCTTCATCAGCATGTGCATATTGTAATCCAAAGGCAAAATTAAATTGGACTTCTGTTAAATTTATATATGGTTCTTTTTCAATTATTTTTCTTGAATAAATGAATGAAATATTATCTCTAATTACAAAAAAATATCCCATGTATAATAAGTAAAATAAAGTAAAAAATATAAAAATTATTGTAAAAATTCCTCCTATTAAAGAATGATATTCATATTCATTTTCAATTTTGAATGAAATTGGTGTACTAAATAAATCAATTTTTTTTAATATTAAACCTAGACGATTTTTTGACATTTTTTAATTTTAAATTTTATTCATAATAATTAAACATAATAAATAATATATTTCAATTTTAACTAAAAATAAATAAAATAAAATAAAATAACATATTAAATTATTTTATTATAATAATTCAAAATTGAATTAATAAATTTTGTTTAAATTATTATATAAATTAATCTTCTAAAATAAAATAAACAATTATAAATAGTAAATAATCTAATATATAAAAATAAATATAAAAAATAAAATATATTTAAAAAATTTGGATAATATATTTTTTGATTGTTTTTAATAAGTTAAATAATAATATTATATTAAGGTAAAAATAAATTATATTATTAGATATTTAAAAATATAAATAACATTAATTGTTCTTTAATATTGTTTAAATATTTAAATAATTAAATTTTATTTTTTTCAGCAATTATTTTTGCATCATTTGCTATAATCTCACAATCTTTTTTAAAGTTATAGAAAAATCCTTTCATATTACTAACAAGTCTAAGATTAAATTTCTCTAAATTTAAATATTTCATTGAAGAACAATTATAAAACATATAACTAACATATTTAAGATGTTTTGTTTCTGTATGTGATAAATCTATTCTTTCTAATTTAGAACAATTATAGAACATTTCTTCACTATTAATAAGTTTTACAAAATTAAAATTAAACAAATTTAAATATCTTAAAGACGAACAATTATAAAAAGTTTGCTTCATAAATGTTACATTTTCAGTATTAAAATTTGATATATCTAAATAAATTAAAGAGTTACATCCAGAAAACAATTGTTGTAAAGATTTAACTTTTTTAGTATTAAAATTAGACAAATCAATATATTTTAATGCCGTACATCCAAAAAACATTCCATTCATAGCTTCAAGATTATTAGTTTTAAAATTTGATAAATCTATACTTTCCAAAGAAGAACAATTTGAAAACATTTCACTCATATCTATTACATTTTCAGTATTAAAATTTGATAAATCTATATTTCTTAAAGAAGTACAATTTGCAAACATTTCATACATATATTTAAATTGTCTAGTATCCACATTAGAAAAATTAATATATGTTAAAGAAGTACATTTAAAAAATAACCCAAATGCATTTTCTATTACAGAAGTATTTAAATTTGAAAAATCTACAGATTTTAATTCAATACAATGTGAAAACATATTATTTATATCATTGACTTCTTGAGTTTGTAAATTAAATAAGTTTATAGATGTTAATTCAATACAATTTGAAAACATATTTGATATGTCGTCTGGTGCATTAAGAAGAAATTTAATTTTATTTTCTCCTGGATCTAATTTATATTCGGTTACTGTTCCAGAATGGGGAGTATCTTTTATAATTACACTAGCTAAATCATCCTTATCTTCCACTGTTATTAATTGATTCATTTGTTGTTTTGATTCGGCCGGAACAGTATAAATACAATTTATTGAGTTTTGAGTTTCTTTAAGTTGGGAAAAATCTACATAATTTAATAAATTATCTAATTTTATTTTTTCTTTTTTTAAATAATTATTAATTGATGTTTTTTCTTTTATTATTTCTAATTGATTTAAATAATATAGTTTAAAATTATTTTTTTCATCGTTTTCATAAACTTCTGAATTATCTTCATTCCTTTGTTCCGTTTCTGTTTTTTTAAATTTTTCTAAATATTTTAAAATACTTTTTTTCCATTCCTCTAAAACTTTAATATTTTCATCAATTTCTTTTAATGTATTTTCCATTTTTAATTTTTCCCAATTATTCAATTTAATCTTATAAAAAGGTATATATTCATGTGTTAGATGTGCAGTACATAAATCACATATATTTTTTTGACATTCAATACAATAATAAAAAGTATATTTATTTGGATGATCTTCACAAGTAATATCAAATTTTTCTATTTTTCTCTCTTTTATATAAGGTTCTTTTACAAATGATAGGTTTAAATAACATTCTAAATCTATTTTTTTTTTTTTCAACATTTTTTTAATCATTTCTTTTAAAATACTATTTTCTATTAAATCCAATCTTTCTTCGACAATCATTTCATGTTCTGAAAAAGGTTTTAAAAATAAAAGATAATAAATTATTTTTCCTATTGAATATAAAAATTCTTCTCTGAGTTCAGTATTTGGAATTATTAATTCATTTCTTTTTTGAATCAAGACAACTGTTTGATGTTCTATAGTATCTAATGGTAATATAATATTTGATTCTTTAAATTCATAATTTAAATTATTTTCACAGAAAAATTTTAAATTTGTATTTAATTTTATTAGAACTTCTCTTATATCCTCATAATTAAAAGGAGTTTCTGTTATTTTTATATATTGAGTTAATGTTACTTCAGTATATTTAATAATAAAATAGTAAAACCAATCATTTTGTTTTTCTTCAATTATCAATGTGTTATCAAATGAAATTGGTAATCTATCTCTTTCGAAATCATAAGAATGAAATTTTTTATATTTCATTTTATCATATTGTTTTATTACGGCAAATGAATTATCTTGTTTTTTTTGCACTTTAAATATAGTGATATATTTATTTTTTCTTATTTCTTTAATTCTATCATAATTTTCCCAAATATCCAAATCCATTTTTTATTCTCTTAATGATATATATTAAAATGTAAAATTAAAAATATATTTTTTATAGTAATTTTAATATATATAATTTTATTTTTCTATTATTTTTTTATAAATTAAGCAACATAATAAAGCATCTAATGCAGCATAATGTAATTGACTTTCCCTTAAAGGTCTTTTTTCCCAATTAGAACATTGTTCATATTTGCATAATTGTTTCCCAATTAATTTTTCACATACTTTAGAAAAAGATGGGCATTGTTCAAAATATATAATTGAATATAAATGTGTAATATCAATAATTTCAACTTTTTCTTTAAAAAAAGTACTTAATTTTTCTGGGAAATTAATTAAATCATTACTGAATTCAAAGGAAATAAATTTTTTATTTGAAAATAATTTTTCAAAAGTTTCTTCAAAATTAATGTCTTTAGTTAATTCTATCATATCTAAAATAAAAATGTTTTTTCCCTCAAAATCACTTAATTGTATAATTGCCGTTTTTGTTTTTGTATTTATTTTTAATGATTCTTTCCATTCAGAATCAATACCAATAAATTCAGTATTTTTATAATATAAATCAAAATTTTTAATTAAATCAGAACAAGATTGGATAAAAAGAACATTTATTTCTTCCCTTGTAAATGAAATACAATTTTCAGTTCTTGGTCCAAATTTATCATCTGGAATTGTAAATGCTTTTATTGTTTTTGCTTTATTAATAAACTTAATATACTTTTTATCATAAATTTCTGGTAAGAAAAATCCTTTTTTTTCTCCATAATTAAGGATATATGATAATTTATCGATTGTATTATATTGTTTTTCTTTCATTTCTCTTAGAAAAAGTAGAATAAATATTTCATATTCTATTTGATTATTTACACATTCAATTAATGTATCAATTTGATTATCAAAATATTTTTTGATTCTATAATTAAAAAAACCTTTTAGATTAAATTTTTCAATTTCTTCACAATTTTCATCATTTAATTGTGTTGAAATATTCATTTCTTTTATTAAAATCTTTAATTGTTTTATTTCTTTATTAATGATATATTTTTTGGCTATTTTATTAAATGCTTTTGGAATTAATTCTAATATAAATTTAATGTCACTTGTATCTTCTAAATTAATTAAAAATAATAGTTTCTTGAGTAAAACATTATTAATTTTTTTTCTTTCCTCTTTAGAAAATTGTTTAATAATGCAAATTGCTGATTTATAGAAATGTAAATTATATACTAACTCTTCTAAATCAATTTTAGTAAAATTTGGAAAATAATTCATTAAGTTATTCTTAAAAATAAATGAATAAAATGAACAATATTTAACATCAGTATCATATTCATTTGATATTTCTAGTAAATTATTAATTAATGATTTTCTAATTTCTTCGTTAAATTTATTATTATTATCTTTAAAAATTTTTTCCATGTATTCAAATGGGATTGAATTTTTTGGAATTTTTGAAAGTATAAATATATTTAAATCTAAAAGTTCTTTTTCAGAATTATTATAGATATGATATAAATTATTAATTAATGGAAAATTGATTTCTTTTTCATTAATAATATCAAAATTTCTAAATGAATATTTATTTTGAAGTTTAAAAAATTTGATAAAATTAATTGAATTTCTTTTATTTTTAAAATAATTAATTAAATGATCTTCTGTTTGTTGATCAAAAAAATTAAATAAATCTTCTTTTATTTGAAAACACAATATAAATTGTTCTATAAAATTTTCTACTGAAACAAGATTAATTTCAATTAATTTATTTATTAAATAATTAACAGCTTTTTTTTTATTTTCTTCATTTTGGTTTATAGATATTATTTTTTCTTCAATAAAAGAATTGATTGTTTTTAATAAATTAATTACACAATTTTCATTATTAATATCATAATTTTCAAAAATTTGTAATAAGTTTTGATATATATCTTCCTCGTTTTTAACATCAAAAATTTCAAATAGTTTTTGTTTTATTATTTCAATTGAAATAAATTTATTATATATAGGATTTGAAATTAATTCATTTATTGGCTTAAATAATGCTTTTTTTAATTTCAAAAATTGGGAATAAATTTCGCTAAATTTATTCACTATATTTGGATTTGAATTTTTTATTTCATCATTTATTTCTTTTATATTTTTTTTATTTTCTTTTTCATTAACGTTTTGTTCTTTTAATGTTTTTTCTTTTAAATCAAAATTTTCAAAATTATTATTTCTCTTTGTATAAAAGTCATTTTTTTTTTCTCTTTGATTTTGTTTAGTCAAAGGTTTATCGTAAAATTGCTTTTTATTAAAACTATTATTATATTGATTATAGTTATAAGTTTTATTATAATTTTGATTATAATTATAATTGTAATTATAATTATTATAATTGCTATTATAGTAATAATTGTTATAGTAATTATTGTTTTCATCTTTTTTATCCGTATGATATCGATGAAATGATTTTTTTTTATTGAAATTTTTTTCCATAATATTATAATTAAAATTTTTCTTTATTGATTTTATATTTGAAATAATCATTGAATATTTCTACTTTTTTATCATTTAATATATTTTATTTTATTTATTTTGAAATAGATGTAATAAGTATTTAATTTAAAATAAAATATTGATTTAAATTATTTATAATAATATTATATGTCTTCGAATTTTATTGATTGTTTTAAAAGACATTAATTTTCATAAAGTTTTTTATTGAGAAAAAAAAGCGAATTATAAATAAATGTATTTTTTATTTTTATTTTTTTGATAAAAACAAATTCTTTAAATATTAAAACAAAAGCAATAGTATTTATATAAAAATGTCGGAAGATTTATCTTTTCAAGAGATAGAAAATTATGTTCAATATATTTCAGATTATGAAAATCAATTTGAAAATCAGAGACAAAATTGTACAAATTGTTATAGTGATATTAAAAGTTTGATAACAGAATTAGAAATTGAATATCCCAAAATTGATATAAATATTTTTAGTGACTTTTTTCAAATAATTGAAGAATTTTTTCAATTTTTTTCATCTTCAAAAGATGTATTAAATAAATTTAGTTATTTAAATGATTATACACAAGAATTAAATACAAAATATAATAGAGCTGTTGATCTTGTTAATGGACATAAAGAAATGTATGAAAATTGAAATGAAGAAATGAAAATAAAAGAAAATAATATAATAAATTTAAAAGATGAAATTTCCAAATTAAATAAAAATTATATTGA
>JAEEGL012721301.1_pt1 | contig 14347 bp, 16 predicted proteins | sample 9134231 | NCBI WGS metagenome assembly JAEEGL01 (sample SAMN16246548, study PRJNA631951) | gut metagenome | biome: gut microbiome; feature: rumen; material: fiber-attached | host: Bos | place: Iran: Karaj | collected 2018-10
CAGCTGACGGTGAAGTGGGGCGGCTCGAAGGTGTTCACGGGCTACCAGATCAAGTATGCGACGGACGAGAACTTCACGAAGGGCGTGAGATCGATCAAGATCGATGATCCTTCGACGACGCAGAAAGTGATCACGGGGCTTGTGAGCGGAAAGACGTACTACGTGATGGTGCGTTCGTATCAGGAATTCGAAGGCATGACGTACTTCGGCGAATGGTCGAACGTCCTCTCCGCACAGGTCAAGTAAAACCGAACCGAATCGAAAGCAGGCGCAAAAGCGCCTGCTTTTTTTCATCCGGTTCCGCGTTGACAAGCGGTTTGCCGTCGGGATATAATACCCATATATTGGGAGCGTACGGACGTCCGAAAACGCACCGAAGACGGAGGAACGATTTTGAGGGGAAAGTTACAGTTGAAACGGTTTGCACGCCGCCTGATCTGCTTTGCGGCGGTGATCGGCATGCTTTGTACGTTTGCGTGTTCCGGTCAGACGGAGAACACGGTCCGCGATCCGGCGGAGGGGCAGGAAGCCGCCGCCACGCCTGCGCCTGCGACCGCAGCGCCGACGATCGGCGAGGATGAGATCATTCAGATCCGGACGGAAGCGCCGACGGAGCTGCCGACGATCGCGCCGACGCCGGAGCCTACGGAGGAACCGACGCCGGAGCCCACGGAAGAGCCGACGCCGGAGCCCACGGCGGAACCGGTTCCGGAAACCGTTACGATCGGCGTGGTCGGGGATATCATGATGCCCAGCTACATCGTCAAGGGCGCCAAGACCGGCAGCGGATACGACTTTGACCCGCTGTTCGCGCCGTTTGCGGATCTGTTCGCCGGCGTCGATCTGATGTGCGGGAATCTGGAAACGCCGCTTGCGGGCGACGCGCGCGGCTATTCCGGAAGCAAGGATCCCAATACGGGACTGATCTCGTTCAACGCGCCGGATTCGCTCATCGACACGCTGAAGGGATACGGGTTCGATCTTCTGACGACCGCGAACAATCACTGCTTCGATCGCGGCATAAAGGGTCTGTACCGCACGGTCGAGGTGATCCGCGCGGCGGGACTGTATCAGACCGGAACGTATCTGAACGCGGAGGATCGCGAACAGCCCTGCGTGATCGAAGTCAACGGCATGAAGCTCGGCTTCGTCGCGTCGACGCGGCTTCTGAATCAGGCGTATAAGGACTGCGGAAGGGAAGAGGAGCATATCGCGCTGGGGTATCTGGTCGACTCCGACGGCGAAAAGCTTTCGCCGGAGCTGCTGCGCGACATCGAGCGCGTGCGGGAGGCCGGCGCGGAGTTTGTGATCCTGTTTGCGCATTGGGACTACGAGAACAGCAGTCCGGCGGCGCCGATCACGAAACGGCTTGCGAAAAAACTGCTCGAGGCAGGCGCGGACTGCATTATCGGTTCGCATCCGCACCGCGTCAAGGGCGCGGAATACATCACCGTCGAACGCAAGGACGGACCGTATACGGGTCTGGTCATGTATTCGCTCGGCAACTTCACCGCGAATCAGGACTTTGAAATGATGGTGGGACTGTACGCGCAGCTGACGCTCACACGGGATCCCGAAACGGGAAAGGTCTCGCTGACGGAGGCGGCCGCCATGCCGTCGTACGTGCTGCGGCGGGACAGCGGAGCAAAGTACGTCGTCGTACCGGCCTATGAGGACCCGAAAAACATTCAGGGACTGAAATCGTCCCTGACCGGCAACGAGATCCGGCTGATCGGGCAGGCGCGTGAACACGCGATCAGGAAACTCGGAACCGACGCCGGGATCACGATCCTCGGCGGAAACTGAGAAAAACAACAAACGCCCGCGGCGAAAACCGCGGGCGTTTTGCATGCGATCGGATCAATCGAACCGGATCCGGCGCACCGGCTTGATCCGGTTTCCTTTGCGGCAGCGGATGAAACAGATCGGGTTTTTCGCGATATCGTCGCAGATCTGCATGATGATGAAGGCCGTGACGAACGGAAGCTTCAGAACGAGGCCGAGGACCGCGGCGATCGGGATCGCAAGCGGCAGCTTTATTGGGAAAAGAGATCTTTCACCGGAGACGTCAGCACCGTCAGATCGCGCCGATCGCGGCGATCAACGCGCGGATGCTTTCGGAAAGAGAAAGCGTGCGTTCAAGCGGGATGTGCACGAACGCGACGCGCACGTCCGAGCCGGAAAACCGGCGCAGAAGCGTATACAGAAGATCGTTGCACACGTACGTACCCGCGGTGTACGAAAGCTTTGCGGGCACGCCTGCCGCGCGGATCGATTCGGTCATCTTCCGGACGGGCAGCGTGGAAAAGATCGCGGCGGGACCGTCCGGATCGATCGGCTCACCTTCCGCCGAACGGCCGGCATTGTCGGAAATGGAGGCGTCGCGCACGTTGACGCCGATCGCCTCGGGCGTTACGGCGTCTCGTCCGGCGGCAAGACCGACGCAAAGGATCGCGGCGGGGCGCAGCTCGTTCGCCGCGGCGGTCAGCAGATCGGCCGCGCGTCCGTATTCCACGGGCAGCAGACGCTTTTCAAGCGTCAGATCGCCGATTTGATCCGGCAGCGCGTCGACCGCCTCCCACGAGGGATTGCGGGATTCCGTTCCGAACGGCTCGAAGCCGGAGATAAGAAGCGTTTTGCGATCCATAAGACTGGGATCCTTTCCGAAAGACTGTAAAGATATTCTATCATGCGGCGCGGGAATCGTCAAACATCCCGCGGAATTTATTATATTTTTTCGGAAGCCCCGCGAATGGTATACAAACGGGTTTTCGTGTGTTAAAATGTGGTCGAACAGAGGCGGAGGACGCTTCTGAAAAGAGAATTACGGAGGATTCTTATGACTGCACAGGAGATTATGACGCTCATTCAGGAGCAGGACATCAAGATGGTCGACTTCAAGATCGTCGACATCGACGGACAGTTCCGCCATGTGACCATCCCCGCCGCAAACTTCACCGAAGAAACGCTGAAGAACGGCATCGGCTTCGACGCATCCAACTACGGTTACGCCGTCGTCGAGAAGAGCGACATGGTTTATATCCCCGATCTGGACACCGCGATGATCGATCCGTTCTGCAGCGTCAAAACGCTGACGATGATCGGCAACGCAATGATCATCGATTTTCCGAACAACCGCCCGCTCGCGCAGTATCCGCGCAACATCGTGCAGGCGGCCGTGCAGTACATGAAGGACACCGGCATTGCGGACGAAATGAAGATCCTGCCGGAGTTCGAGTTTTATCTGTTCGATCAGGTCGGCTGGAAGGTCGATCACAACGCGATCACGGCGTTCCTCGACGCGGATCAGGCGTACTGGAACAGCGAGACCGAAGGCCGCGGCTGCGTCGTTCCGTTCCAGAAGCATTATCACGTTGCGAAGCCGCTCGACCGGACGTACGAGTGCCGCAGCGAGATGTGCATGGAAATCGAGAAGGCGGGCATTCCGGTAAAGTACCATCATCCCGAAGTCGGCGGCGCGGGTCAGTTTGAGATCGAACCGCTCCTCGGCGAAATGACGAAGATGGCCGACGGCAGCATGATGATCAAGTACATCATCCGCAACGTCGCCGAAAAGTTCGGTCTTTCCGCCACGCTGATGCCGAAGCCCGTCTACGGCGAAGCCGGCAGCGGCATGCACGTGCATATGATCCTCTTCAAGAACGGTGAGCCGGTCTTCTCCGACGACAACGGCTATTCGCATCTTTCCAAGGAAGCACACTGGTTCATGGGCGGCCTTCTGAAGCACATCGCCTCGCTCTGCGCGATCACGAACCCGTCGACGAACTCCTTCAAGCGTCTGGTCCCCGGCTTTGAAGCGCCGGTCACCGTCGGCTATGCGACCTCGAACCGCAGCGCGGTCATCCGCATCCCGGCGTACGCCAAGTCGCCGAAGCTGCGCCGCTTCGAACTCAGAAACCCGGACGGCACCTGCAACCCGTACTTCTGCTACGCGGCGATCCTGATGGCGGGTCTCGACGGCATCAAGAATCAGATCGACCCGCATGCGAACGGCTGGGGTCCGTACGACATGAACCTCTTCGAGCTTCCGCCGGAGGAGAAGGCAAAGCTGCATCATCTGCCGACCTCGCTCGAGCAGGCGCTCGATGCGCTCGAGGCGGATCACGACTACCTGACCGCAGGCGGCGTGTTCCCGGAGGAACTGCTGAAGAACTACATCAAGCGTAAGCGCAACGAATGCCTCGAGCTTTCCAAGATCCCGCATCCGGCGGAGTTCGAGAAGTACTACAATATGTAATCCTTGCCCCGGAAGCAAAGGGGCGGTCCGCACATGAAGAAGCAAACCAAAGGCAGAACAAGGCCGGTCGGTCCGGCGCGCGCACGGCGGAGGAAAACCGTCGTTGCGATTGTTTGCCTGCTTTCGATCGTCGCGTTTTTCGCGGTCTTCGCGATCCCGATGGGATTGAGCAACGCAATCAACACGCTGATGAAAACGGCGTTCGATCTTCTGATCAACACGGTGTTCTACATCATGGCGCTCGCCGTTATCGCCGGCGCGCTGTCCGAGCTGATGACGGTATTCGGCGTCGTCGATCTGATCAATAAGGTCCTGTCGCCGCTGATGAAGCCGCTGTTCGGCATGCCGGGAGCGTCTGCGCTCGGCATCGTCACAACGTATTTAAGCGACAATCCCGCAGTCCTGACGCTTGCAAACGACGCCAAGTTTCGCCGCTTCTTCAAAGCGTATCAGGTCCCGGCGCTGACCAACCTCGGCACGTCGTTCGGGATGGGGCTCATTGTGACGAGCTTCATGCTCGCATTCTCGAACACGAGCATGGCGGGCGGCGGAACGCTCGGCTCCGGCGTGATCTGGGCGGCGCTGTGCGGCAATCTCGGCACGATCGTCGGCGCGATCGTTTCCACCCGGCTGATGCTGTTCTTTACAAAACGGTTTTTCGGCAAGGAACGGCCTGCGGACGTGGAGCCGGAGGTCGAGAAGGACAGACTGGCGGAGATGCCGAAAGGCTTTCTGCACGTGCTGAACGCGCTGATGGACGGCGGCAAGAAGGGCGTCGAGCTCGGTCTTGCGATCATTCCGGGCGTTCTGATCATCTGCTCCGTCGTGATGATGCTGACGAAGGGTGCGCCGGCCGGAGGCTATACCGGCGGCGCATACGAGGGGATCGGCGCGATCCCGTGGCTCGCGGACAAGATCAACTTCCTCTTGAAGCCGCTGTTCGGGTTTGCCAGCACGGAAGCGCTCGGCGTTCCGGTCACGGCGCTCGGCAGCGCGGGTGCGGCGCTTCCCATGATCGAAGCGATCGTAAAGGCAAATGCGTCGAGCGGCGTTGCGTCGAGAGCGATCCTGAACGACATCTCCGTCTTCACCGCGATCTGCATGTGCTGGAGCGGTTATCTGTCGACGCACGTCTCCATGATGGACGCGCTGAAGTGCAACCGCTTCACCGGAAAGGCGATCCTCTGTCACACGATCGGCGGTCTTTGCGCAGGCATGGCCGCGCACTGGCTGTTTACGCTGACCGCGCTGATCTTCGGATTGTAACCATTCTTCCAAAACGCAAAAACGGCGTCCCGAACGGGAACGCCGTTTTTTGTTCGCTTCAGAAATCGATCGCGCCGGTCAGCTGCAGGATCGTCTTGACAAAGAGCAGACCGAGCACGAAGAACATGACGAGGCGGATCTTTTTGCTGCCGCCCCTGATCGCGTAGCGCGCGCCGAAATAATTGCCGAGCATGGAGCATGCGATCGCGGGAATGCCGACGGAGAACAGCACGTCTCCGCTGCTGAGAAAGATGACCAGCGACGCGGCGTTCGAAGCGACGTTCGCCGTTCGCGCGCAGCCTGCGGACTTCAGAAGTCCGAAGCCCAGCACGACGGAAAACGCGATCGTAAGGAAGGTGCCGGTCCCGGGACCGATCAGCCCGTCGTAAACGCCGATCAGAAAGCCGATCAGAAGCGAATCGTGCCCGATCCTCTCGCGGGAGAGGGCTTTTTCGTCCGCATCCGATTTACGGCGGATCAGCACGAGAATCAGGGCCGCAATCGGAAGCGCCGCAAGGATAATGATTTTCAGCACTTCGCCCGGCAGGCTGACGGCAAGCGACGTGCCGCCTGCCGCGCCCAGAAGGCAGCCGAACGCGGCGGGAAGCGCACAGCTCCATTCGATCTTTCCGCTTTTGCTGTATTTGTAAACGGACAGCGCCGTTCCGCAGCCGTTGGCAAGCTTGTTCGTGCCCGCGGCGATCTTCACGGGGAGCCCCGCGAGCAGGTATGCCGGCAGCGAAATAACGCCTCCGCCGCCCGCCACAGAGTCCACAAACCCTGCCAGAAAGACGAGCGGGCAGACGATCAGATACGTCCAGACGGTCGGCGTCAATTCGTTCGGCTCCTTTCGCGTGATACAGGCATTATAGCACAGATTTCCCGAAATGGAATCCCGGTTTGCGCCGGAACGATAAAAAAACTTCTCGATTCCGGCGTGCGGATATGATATAATAAACAAAACGGGAAAGGACGGAGGACGGCGATGGAAAAACTGTATTCGGCGATCGATCTGAAATCGTTCTATGCCTCCGTCGAGTGCTCGGAGCGCGGGTTCGATCCGCTGGATGCAAACCTCGTTGTGGCGGACGAAAGCCGCACGGACAAGACGATCTGTCTCGCCGTCTCGCCGGCGCTGAAGGCGCTCGGCATTCCGGGCCGCGCGCGGCTTTTTGAGGCGAAACAGCGCATCCGCGAGGTCAACGCCGAGCGGCTGATGCGAGCGCCCGGACGCCGGTTTACGGGCAAGTCGATCTTCGCCTCGGAACTGAAGCGCGATCCCTCGCTTGAACTGGATTACGTCGTTGCAACGCCGCGCATGCACTATTATATGGAGTATTCGCGCAGCATCGTCGAGACTTATCTCACGTACGTTTCTCCGGAGGATCTCCTGGTGTATTCGGTGGACGAGGTGTTCATCGACGTGACGCCGTACCTGAAACGGTACAAAACGACCGCGCATGATTTTGTGATGATGCTGATCCGCGACGTCATGGAAAGAACGCGCATTACCGCGACGGCGGGCATCGGAACGAACATGTACCTGGCAAAGATCGCGATGGACATCGTCGCGAAGCGGATGCCGGCGGATCGGGACGGCGTGCGGATCGCCGAACTCGACGAACGGCGATACCGCGAGGAACTCTGGTGTCACCGTCCGCTGACCGATTTCTGGCGCGTCGGCCGCGGCATCGCGCGCAAGCTCGAAACGTACGGCATGCATACGATGGGCGACGTGGCGCGCTGCTCGGTCGGAACGCTTCCGAACGGCAAGAACGAGGATCTTCTGTACCGGCTGTTCGGCGTCAACGCGGAGCTTCTGATCGACCACGCGTGGGGATGGGAGCCGACGGAGATCAAGGACTGCAAATCGTACGTTCCCGAAACGAAGAGCCTCACGCAGGGACAGGTGCTGTCCCGCCCGTACACGGCGGAAGAGGGACGCATCGTCGTGCAGGAGATGGCCGATCAGCTCGCGATGGATCTCGTGCGAAAAGGCCTGTATACCGATCAGGTCGTGCTGAGCGTCGGATACGACGTCGAGAACCTGACCGATCCGGACCGCGCGGGGACCTATTCGGGCGAGATCGTGACCGACTGGTACGGCAGAAAGGTGCCGAAGCCCGTGCACGGCTCGCAGAACCTCGGACGGCACGTTGCGTCGGCCGGACGGATCACGGAGGCGGTGCGCACGATCTACGATCGCATCACGGACGGATCGCTTCTTATGCGGCGGTTCAACGTGGCGGTCGGGAATCTTCTGACGGCAGACGAGCTGAAGGCGCGGGAATCCGTGCCGGAACAGCTCGATCTTCTGACGGATTACGAGGCGCGGGACGCCGCGCGCGCAGAGGAGGACGCAGCCCTGGAAAAAGAAACGCGGCGGCAGAAGGCGCTGCTTTCGATCCGTGACAAGTACGGCAAGAACGCGGTGGTCAAGGGACTCAACCTGCAGGAGGGTGCGACGGCGATCGAGCGCAACGCGCAGATCGGCGGACACAAGGCATAGGAGGACGGCATGAGTGAAACGCTGGAGCTGTATATCCCGAAGCCGGAGGACGGCGCGTTTTACGAGCGGATGATGTCCGACCCGGCGACGATGGCGTACAACGCGCCGTGGTTTCCGCCGGACGGGTGCATCCCGCATCCGGAAAAGGAATGGAAGCGGCTGTGTGCGGACTGGATCGGCGCGGAGCCGGAGCGGTTTTACGCGTACCTTCGAAGGACCTCCGACGGCGCGTTCGTGGGCGACGTATGCTTCCATTACACGCCGGAACGCGACTGGTGGGATATGGGCGTGGTGATCTGTGCGCAGGAGCGCGGAAAGGGCTTCGGGAAGCAGGGACTCCGGCTGCTTGCGGATTATGCGTTCGCGCACGGGGTAAAACGCCTTCACAACGAGTTTGAAACGACGCGGGACGCTGCGTATGCGATGCACCGCGCGGTCGGATTCCGCGAGACCGGAACGGACGGCGGGATCGTCGAACTGATGCTGACCAAAGAAGAGTTTGAAAAGGGGAGAACGCATATGGAACCGAGAGAATTTCTGGATATTCTGCACGTTGCGGAGCGGCTCAAAGACACGATGCGGCACTGCACGACCTCGCAGGGACGGCGCGAAAGCGTCGCGGAGCACAGCTGGCGGATCGCTTTGATGGCGATGCTTCTGCGAAGCGAGTTTCCGGAGGTCGATATCGACAAGGTCACGAAGATGTGCCTCATTCACGATCTCGGAGAGTGTTTCACCGGCGATATCCCGACGTTTTTGAAAACGGGCGCGGATGAGGAGACGGAGGACCGCCTTCTGGATCGCTGGGTCGCAACGCTGCCGGAACCGGTTTCCCGCGAGCTTTCGGCGCTTTACGCCGAGATGAGCGCGCTGAAAACGCCGGAGGCGAAGCTTTACAAGTCGCTCGACAAGCTCGAGGCGGTGATTCAGCACAACGAGTCGCCGATCGGAACGTGGGAGCCGAACGAGTACGAACTGAACAAAACGTACGCGTTCGACACCGTCGCGTATTCGGATTGGCTGACCGCGCTGCGGAAGGAGATCTACAACGACACGATCGAAAAGATCGCGTCGGGAAAGTAAGCACAGAAAAGGAGAACGAACATGAATCGCATTGCAACGAAGGAAGCGCCTGCAGCGATCGGACCGTATTCGCAGGGCATGATCACGGGGAATCTTGTGTATACGTCGGGGCAGATCCCCGTTGATCCGGAAACGGGCCTGATCGCGGGCGACACGATCGAGACGCAGGCGGAACAGTCGCTGAAAAACGTGCAGGCCGTTCTGGAGGCGGGCGGCGCAACGATGGACAGCATCGTAAAGACCACCTGCTTTATCGCGGATATGGGAGATTTCGCCGCATTCAACGCGGTCTATTCCGCGTATATTAAAGGCGCGCCCGCACGCTCCTGCGTGGCGGTAAAGACGCTGCCGAAGAACGTGCTGGTCGAGATCGAGGCGATCGCGGAGATCGTACGCTGAAAAGGAGGACGCGCAGGTGAGCGACGCAAGAGAACGGTACGGCGATATCATCGACCGGGCGCATCCCGATCCGCAAAAGCGACCGCGGATGTCCCGGAAGAATCGCGCCGCGCAGTTTGCGCCGTTCGCCGCGCTGACCGGATACGACGATCTGATCCGCGAGACGGCGCGATATACCGAACAGCAGATCGTGCTTGATGAGAACAAAAAAGAAGAACTGAACCGCAAGCTTCACGCGCTTCTGAACGCCGGCGAAGGGCAGGAGGCGGTCTTCACCTGCTTTGTTCCGGACGCGCAGAAAAGCGGCGGAACGTACGAGGACGTCGCCGGGCGGATCGTGAACGCGGACTTTCTGTACGGCTATCTCACGCTTGACAACGGTCGGGTGCTGGACATCGGCGACGTGATCGAGATCGAAAGCGAGCTGTTTTTGAAAGAACGGAACTGAAGCGGAGAGGCTGCGCCCGCGTGCGGAATCGCGGGCTTTTTTATGCCCGTTTGTATCGCCCGGAAACGTTTGTCCGCATGTGTGAAGAGGGTTTTAACTTTCCGTTAATAGACCGCCGAACCCGTTGACCGGGCGCGGGAACGGGAGTACAATACAGGTGAGAACAGAAGTGGGGGAACGAAAAATGGACGAAGATACGAAACGGCCGATCCTGACGGACGACTTGGAAACGATCGTGGAGGACAAAGAAGTTCCGTTTGAAGATCTGATCTCCGAACTGCGTTATTGATAAAAACGGAGATGCCTGTTCGGCATCTTTTTTTGTACCCTCGGACAGGAAAAATCACCCCGGAAAGGAAAACAGTTCATGAAAAAAACGTCGCTTTACCGCCTTTTGACGGTCCTCCTTGCACTGATGCTGACGGCAGCGCTGTTCGCGTGCGGTTCCTCCGAGGAAGCGGAAACGCCCGCGCCGGATGCACAGCAGAACGAGCCGCAATCCGACGAGGTGGACGTGTCCGGACAGGGATCGCAGAACGCGCAGGAAGATCCGCAGCAACCCTCCGGAGAGGACGGCAGGATCGCGCTGAACGTGCCTGCGGACGGCGAGTATTCCGTTTCACTGCAGCGGGACGTGCTGATCGATTCCAACGGAAGAACGTACGTGAAGGCGAAGCAGATCCTGTACGCGGAGCTCGACAGTCAGACGATCGACGCGCTGCAGACCGGCGATACCGTAACGCTGCCGAACGGCTATGAATTCGTTGTCGAAATGATGCGGAAAACCGAAGAGAACGGCGGAAAGGCGATCCTGTTCAACGAGGGACTGGAACGCTGCGTTTATATTCCCGAAACGGATACGTGGCGCTTCACGTGGCCGAGCGAGGTCCCGTATACCTACGAGGGCGAACTGTACGTCGTGCCGGAGGCGATCGACGTGACGCTGATCGACGACTATACGCCGCTTGCCATGGGCGAATCCGTCTACGGCGTTCCGTACGACGAGTCGGACGATACGATCGGCATTCTCGACGAGATCGGCGATTATTTCTCATATCATTCGTATCTGGAAAACGAACGCGCGACGATGACCGTTCAAAACGGAGAGATCGTATCGATCGTGATCGATTTCCACGAGTAAGACGGAGCAAGACAATGCCGTTTGAGATCATACGAAACGACATCACGCTGGTGCGTGCGGACGCGATCGTCAATACCGCGAACCCGCACCCGATCGTCGGCGCCGGAACCGACAGTGCGATCCATCGCGCCGCGGGCGAAAAGCTTCTTGCCGCGCGTGAACGGATCGGCGAGATCGCGGTGGGCGAATCGGTCGCAACGCCGGCGTTTTCGCTGCCTGCAAAGTACGTGCTGCATACCGTCTCGCCGGTCTGGGAGGGCGGCGGCTGCGGCGAAGAAGCGCTTCTGAGAAAAGCGTACGACGCGGCGCTTGTGCTGGCGGACCGGCTGCATTGCCGTTCGGTCGCGTTTCCGCTGCTGTCTGCGGGCAGCTACGGCTTTCCGAAGGAGATCGCGCTTTCGACGGCGATCGCTGCGTTTACGGACTTTCTGCTGACGCACGACATGCGCGTGATCCTCGTGACGTTCGAACAGGGCACGGCTGCGCTTGCGGGCGGGCTGTTCGGCGAGCTGAAGTCGTATATCGACGACCGCTACGTCGACGAAGCAACGATCGCGGAATACGGTTTGGAAACACGGCGCCCGGCACGCCGCATGGAGGCCGCGAAAGCACGCAGGAACGCAAAACCGGCGCGTCCGCAGCAGGCAACGATCCAATGGTATACGCCGTATGAACCCGAATCGATCGCCTGTAACGAGGCGGCAGGCGCTTCGAGCGATCTCGATCGGTTCCTGAAGCGTACGGAAAGCACGTTTTCCGAGCACCTGCGCGATCTTTTGAACGAATGCGGCGAAAAGGATGCGGACGTGTACCGCCGCGCCGAGGTCAGCCGCCAGCTGTTCCACAAGATCATCAGCAACAAGGACTATCAGCCGACGAAGAGCACCGCGATCCAGCTCGCGCTGGGACTGCGGCTGAACCTTCCGCAGACGCAGAAACTGCTCGAAAAGGCGGGGTACGCGCTCACGCGCAGCAGCAAGGCGGATCTGGTCGTGCAGTATTTCATCGAGCACGGCAATTACAGCATCGTCGCCGTCAACACCGCGCTGTATGACTGCGGGCTGCCGCTTCTGAAGACGGGCACGGCCCTTTAAAATGTCAACCGGGAATTGACAACAACCTCCTTTGCATTTGCTAAACTCAAGGCAGCAAAAGCAAAGGAGGTTCTTCTTATGAACAACAATCTGACCGAACTCGTATTCATTCTGGATCGCAGCGGCTCGATGGCGGGCCTTGAAGGGGACACGATCGGCGGCTTCAACGCCATGGTTGAAAAGCAGAAAAAGGAGGAGGGCGAGGCGTATCTGTCCGCCGTCCTGTTCAGCAGCGACAGCCGCGTACTCTACGACCGGGTGGACGTGCGCAAGGTCGAGCCGATGACGGAGCGGCAGTACTTCGTGGGCGGCTGCACGGCGCTTCTGGACGCGATCGGGGACGCGGTGCATCACATCGCGAACGTGCACAAGTACGCGCGGGAGGAGGACCGCCCGGCGAAGACGGTCTTCGTCATCACCACCGACGGCATGGAGAACGCGAGCAGACGCTATACCTACGACGCGGTCAAACAGCTGATCGAGCGGCAGCGCGAGCGGTTCGGCTGGGAATTTCTGTTCCTCGGCGCGAACATGGACGCGGTGTCGGCCGCGCGCCGGTTCGGTATCCGCGAGGATCGCGCGGTGCGCTACGAATGCGATTCCGCGGGTACGGCGCTGAACTTCGACGTGGTCAGCGAAACGATCGGCAGCGTCCGCGCCGGCAAGCCGATCGCAAAGAACTGGAAGGCAAGGATCGAAGCTGACTACGCCGAGCGCGGCAGGCATTGACGCCCGTACGGATTGACGGAACGCGCCGCGCAGGGTATAATGAAGGTACGACCGAATGGGAAAGGAGACCGCAATGAACGTTCCCGGAACCGTCCGCGTGACCGGAACAGGCATGATCCGCCTGAAGCCGGACACGACGGTGATCACGCTGACGCTGGAGGGCATGGATCCCGATTACGCAAAGACGCTGGAGCGCTCCGCCGCCGATACCGGGCGGATCGCCGACGCGCTCGCATCGGTCGGTTTTGCGCGGGAGGAACTGAAGACGCGCAGCTTCCGCGTAGAGACCGAGTACGAGGGCTATCAGGACGAGGGCGCATATCGGCAGCGGCTGATCGGCTACCGCTTCCGCCACGAGCTGCGGCTCAGGTTCCCGTCCGACGACGAACGGCTCGGGCGCGTGCTTTCCGCGCTTGCGTCCGCCAATCTCACGCCGGAACTCGGCATCGGCTATACGGTGAACGATCCGGAAGCGGCGAAAAACGCGCTGATCGCGGCCGCCGTCGCCGACGCAAAGGAGAAGGCGGAAGCGCTCGTGAAGGCGTCCGGCACGAAGCTCGGCGCGATCCGGCACATCGGATATTCGCTTGCGGACAACGCGTTTTCGGTGCAGCCTGTGATGCTCGCGGGCAGCGCGAGGAAGCTGGCGATGGACGCCGCGAACCTCGAGATCGTGCCCGAGGAGATCGAGGCGCAGGACGTCGTTACGGTCGTCTGGGAGATCGAATGAGCACCGGGCAAACCGGGATCAGATAAAACGATTACAAGGAGGTACTCTCATGGACAAGTATCAGTGCGGCCCCTGCGGCTATATCTATGACCCGGCGGAAGGCGATCCGGACGGCGGCATCGCGCCCGGCACGCCCTTTGAAGAACTGCCCGACGATTGGTGCTGCCCGATCTGCGGCGTCGGCAAGGACATGTTTGAAAAAGTCGACTGAAAAGGAACGAAAAAGCGCCCCGGACAAGGGGCGCTTTTTGTTGGTTCGGATCAGTCCAGCGTATAGGGCTTGATCTTTTTGACGACGTCGAGGATCGTGCCGTCGCGCGCTTCGAGGATCGCAACGACCTTATCCTCCCATTGGAGGTCGTCGGGCCGGCCGACGAGGCTGTACGCCTTTTCTTTGAGCGATTCGATCGAAACGTGCGGGATACCGGCGTTGTCGAGGCACTCGATGAGGTCGGGCCGCAGCGGATTGACCGCGATGCCGTAGTCGGTGACGAGCACGTCCACGCAGTCGCCAGGGGTGGTGACGGTCACGACGTGTTCGCAGACCGTTGCCATTCTGCCGCGGATCAAAGGCGTGACGATGACGCAGCACTTGCTGCCTGCCGCGGTGTCCGGATGTCCGCCGGGCGCGCCGCGCAGCACGCCGTCCGAGCCGGTCAGCACGTTCACGTTGAAGCCGGTGTCGATCTC
>JAEEGL016011152.1_pt1 | contig 14347 bp, 12 predicted proteins | sample 9134231 | NCBI WGS metagenome assembly JAEEGL01 (sample SAMN16246548, study PRJNA631951) | gut metagenome | biome: gut microbiome; feature: rumen; material: fiber-attached | host: Bos | place: Iran: Karaj | collected 2018-10
AATTTCCACCCAAGCCGGAGAAATAATAGTTCTCAACTCTTCCATATTTGGGCTCATTTATTTCGCAGCCATATACCAAGGTAAGGCCGTCTTTTTTAGCTACTACTGCTAAACCACCGGAATTACACGTTATGTTATATGAACCGCCAAATAAGCAGACATCCCCCCATGGTGAATAAATGCCTTGTGAGTATTCATCAATAGTAATCGAGCCATCATTGACACATACTCCAAACAATCCATGGATGGCTGACGAATCTGCCGATGATTGTTTTTTAATTGTGATTTTTGTAGCTTCTCCGTCAATATTAATCCTTTGACCCGCAAAAAGTCCGCCGCTAAAGCCTTCAAAAGAAAAATCACCTTGAATATCAAGATATGATTCTGTTGAGATCGCTGTAGTATTATCTTCCTTGCAGTATAACTCGGCTGATCCTCTAATTTTCAGCGGTAATTTTGAATAAATCTTGGAGCGTGTACCATTATGCATAGTGTTCCCGTCAATTCTAAGAACATCATCCAGGTACAGAGTATTTGTGTCCGGATCAAAGTATGAATGTGTTTTGCGAGCAACTGAACCCACCACAATATCGCTAAGATCATTGCAGTTTTCACTGGTTATCTGAGTTGGTCCAATCCACAAATCATATTTGGTTACCGCTTGTGCCTTTGTTTTCATCCCCGCCAGCACTAGCAGCGTAATGCATAGCATGAACAGCCACTTCGAGAAAGTTAATAGTTTCGTCCTTTTCTTCATTCTCCTTCCCCCCTTGTGAAATTTTATTTTAATAATTCTTCATTTTATTGTAATAAAAATTTACTAATTTCACTACTATTTTTTGAGGTTTTTTGTGTATTTTTTCACTAAGACGTTAAAAAAAGGACGCCCATTATTGAGCGTCATTCATCTTTATTACTTCATTTTTCAGTATTATTCAGATACTTCAATTTCCTTAATAAGAAATTCATTGCCCTGAACCAGGTATGTTTTCTCGCTGCCACAGAAGGGACAAATCCTGCCATGAGCAATTGTTCCATACTGCTTACCACAATCACTGCACTCAGTTATTGCAGGAATAGACTCAATATTAAGCTTTGTGCCTGCCACGAAATCCTGCTTTGCAGCAGCCCATTCCCAGGCATCCGTAAGAAAATGAGGAATTACTGAAGAAACCTCTCCTAACTCAATAGTCACTGAATCGATCTTCTCGATATTATTCTCTTCCGCAACAACCTTCAAATCATCAATTATATGAAAAACAACACCTAATTCGTGCATAAATTAAAACCTCAATTTGGAAATCAAAAAACAATAGGGATAAAGTTCAAAAACAAGTATATTCAGCCATTGGTCTTTAAAGAATGAATATTTTGTGTGAAGCTGCTTTTAAAAACGTCGGTTCTTAGGTGGCGTTTTTTGACACCTTAGAACCGCTACGTTTTTAACAGAGCGAGAGCGTCAGCAGAACACAATATATCATTCGATAAAACCACATGGCTGCCAATAAACTTATTTTTTAAACTTAATGTTTATAGCTCTCTTTGCTGCGTAAGGGATGATTGCCTTGAATTTGTCTTCGGAAGGAATCATTACGCTGCACTCAGGGTTCTCTCTGAAGAGATGGATTGCGTCGAATTCGCACTTTGTGGTACAAAGGCCGCATCCGATACACTTGTTGGTATCAACTACAGAAGCACCGCATGAAAGACATCTTGCTGTCTCAGCCTTAACCTGCTCCTCAGTGAATACAAGCTTTGCATCGCGCCATGAATGCTTAGGATCTGCAATCTTATCGCTCTTTCCGGGAACCTGTCTCTTACATGTATCGTAGTCCTTAACAAGAATATCATTCTTATCAAGTTCTTTGAAATCATTACGGTTACGTCCGATTGTAAGTGATGAGTGAGGCTGTACAAAGCGGTGAATTGAAATTGCACCCTGTTTTCCTGCAGCAATTGCATCAATAGCAAACTTAGGACCTGTATAAACATCACCGCCGACGAAAATGTCAGGCTGCGCTGTCTGATATGTAAGACTGTCTGCTACAGCGCCGTTTCCTCTGCCAAGCTCTACCTTAGAACCAGCAAGGAGATCGCCCCAAACGATGCTCTGACCGATACTTAAGAATACATGCTGACATTCAACTGTAACTGTATCATTCTCATCATACTGAGGATTGAAACGACCATCAGCGTCCTTAACGGAAGTACATCTCTTAAAGACGATACCCTTAACCTTACCGTTTTCTGTAAGGATTTCCTTAGGACCCCATCCGCAATTGATCTCGATTCCGTCCTCTTCAGCTTCCTCAATTTCATCATCAGAAGCAGGCATGATATCTCTGCTTTCAAGACAGAACTGCTTAACGCTGTTAGCACCGCATCTTACAGCACTTCTACTTACATCGATAGCAACGTTACCACCACCGATTACTACAGCATCGCCTTCAACCTTGATTGTCTCATCATCAGTAACTGCATGAAGGAAATCTACAGCTGTTACAACGCCTTCTGCATCCTCACCTGGGATTCCTGCTTTTCTTCCGCCCTGGCATCCGATAGCGATATAAAATGCCTTGTAGCCCTGGGCTCTAAGCTCATCAAGTGTGATGTCCTTACCAACTTCAACGCCGGTCTTAATCTCAACGCCCATAGCCTCAATAATATCAATCTCAGCCTGAACTACATCCTTCTCAAGCTTATAAGAAGGAATACCATATACGAGCATACCACCGCACTTCTCGTTCTTCTCGAAGATTGTAGGGTTATAGCCTTTCTCTGCATGGTAGAACGCACATGAAAGTCCAGCTGGACCTCCACCGATAATAGCGATCTTTTCATCAAATCCGCCGTTAACCTTAGGAATAACCTTTTCAGGTATGAAGCATGTCTCTGAATTAAGATCTCTTGCAGCGATAAACTTCTTTACTTCATCGATAGCAACTGCCTGATCGATAGTTCCTCTTGTACAAGCTTCCTCACATCTTCTGTTACAGATGTGTCCGCAAACTGCCGGAAGCGGATTGTTCTTCTTAATAAGTGCAAGAGCTTCTGTATATTTACCCTGAGCAGCAAGCTTAAGATAACCCTGAACAGCTATATGAGCAGGACAAGCTGTCTTACAGGGAGCTGTACCTGAATCATAGCAGTTAATTCTGTTGTTATCTCTGTAATCCCAATCCCAGTCAGCTTCTGTCCATTTTCTCTCAGAAGGAAGATCATGCTTGGAATATGTAACCTCTGATCCGTCCTTTCTGCAAAGCTTCTGACCAAGCTTAACAGCACCTGCAGGACAAACCTCTACGCAGCGTCCGCATGCTACGCAGTCCTGTGCAGTTACTCTGGCAACATAAGCTGAACGTGACATGTTGGGAGTGTTATAAAGCTGTGAAGTTCTAAGGGCATAACATACATTTACGTTACAGTTACAGATAGCGAAAATCTTATTCTCACCATCGATGTTTGTAATCTGGTGAACAAATCCGTTATCCTCAGCCTTCTTGAATATCTCAAGAGCTTCTTCCTTAGTGATATATCTTCCGCCCTTACCTGACTCTACAACGTAGTCAGCCATATCACCTACAGCGATACACCAATCGTTCTCATCATCGGCGCAGCCTTCTTCATAGGTCTTTCTTGAACGTCTGCATGAACAGGGGCTTGCTGCATATTTTCCTTCATACTTATCAAGCCAGTGAGAAATGTGCTCAAGAGAGATAGATTCATTCTCCATCTCGATAGCTTTCTCAACAGGAATAACATGCATACCGATTCCTGCTCCTCCGGGAGGAACAAGCTTTGTTACCTTCTCAAGAGGAAGGGTTGTCATGTAATCAAAGAACTTACCCATTTCAGGATGTGCATCGATTACTTCCTTGTTCATGTTTGTGAACTCGGCACTTCCGGGAACGTACATGGGAACAAGGTACTGCTTCTCATGCTTCTCATTTTCCCAGTTGTACTCAAGGAGTCCTGTCCATGACATGTGATCCAAAAGCTCCTGAAGATGCGCAGGCTCGATACCTGAAATCTTCTTAAGCTCATCAAAGGTCTTAGGCTTTCTAACCCCCATCTTAAGAGCAAGCTCTGCTTCCTCATCTGAAACGATTGAAGCAAGTCCCCAATACTCAGGATCATCATTTGTAATTTTCTTAAAACCGAGCTTCTGAAGCGGTCTATCGGTGATCATCTTGCCAAGTTTCACGATAGGCTCACGAAGAACGGCATCATCCTTCACGTAGGAAGGCTTATAAGGTGGTTTTCTTCCCAAAGCAAAATCTCCTAACCTATAATAATAATTTTTGTGTGTGATATTTTTACAATACGAAACAAAATCGTAAATAAATGTTTCCATTTTTGAACGCAAAATAATAGGGGGCTTTGTTAGCCTCCTATCATCCACGCGAATACGTGTGTCAAATACCCTGCCATTTCGACAGGGTATTTGATAAAAAGCATTTTATTATTAAGCTTTCTCTGCTCTTTCCATAGCAAGCTGGAAATCCTTAGTATCTGTAAATACTTCATTTGCATAAGGATTCTTACCTGCCTTAACTGATCTCTTAATGATCTCAGCGATGCAAATAACATTTACAGCAATTGAAAGGATTGCTACAAAGCCCTGCATTCTGGGATCAGCTGTGATACCCATTGATGAGATGATCTCACCTGCCTGAGCTGTCTTGCCAGCACCTGCATTGTAAAGCTCAATTGCCTTTTCATAAAGATCCATTGTTGTGATGCCGTTTGCTGTTGCTCCACCGTAAACTGAAGGAAGAGCTGCTGCAAATTTAGACCAAAGCTGGAATCCGGGAACAACCTGTGCCCACATGCACCAGATTGCAAGTGTGTTAGCACGGTTCTGAATCCACGCACCCTTGTTCCAGAATGCGTTTGCAAATGTAGGAGCAAGAAGAAGTGCAACACCGCAATACCATGTATGTGTAGGAAGGTTGAGGTATGTGTACTCAAAGTTCCAAACATCATAAGCTACGATGAACCATACTGTCATATCAGGCCAAAGCATATCTGACTTGTTAGCATCCTTTGATGTGTAAAGATGAACGCAACCTGTCATACAGAAGATATTGATCATACCTGCAAGAGCATTAACAACGTTCCACCAACCACCGTAGATGAATACACCTTCATTAGAAGCCCACCAAGCACCGGAAAGGTCGCCTGTGATTGAGAAAGCTGCAAGAGCTGACTCCATGTCTGAAACATTAGCGATCATGATGTTAGCTGCAACGATTGCCCAAGGGAACCATGCAAACCACTTTTCCTTACCAATGCCCCATTTGTACTTGATCATCATGAAGCCTACACAACCGATATCAGCTGCATAAAGCTTGAAATAGTGGAACCAGCCATCCATGTATGCAACAGTAGGATTAGCTGATCCTCCGAATGCACCAAGATGTGCTGCGATGAAATAAACTGTAAGAATACTTGGAATTATAACAAACACAAGAATTCCGCCAGCCTTCGTTCTACGGCCGATCTCATTCATAAGAATAAGACCTGCAAATACAAGAACCCAACCTAAGAGCTGCATACTTGCACTTGAACCATATAACTGGAATAACATAAGAACACCTCCATTAAATAATAAACTATTAGCTTAATAATAATACCAATGGGGCGTTTTTTATTCTATTGGCAAAAGTAATATATTTTAGGTGAAATTTTTGGGTACTATAATGCAAAAGGTAGTTTCCGAAGGCTTTATTTCAAAATTTCAAGGAGATGTTTGAAATACTCAGGTAAGGTTGCATCAGTTTCTATATACTCCCCGGTTGTTGGATGTTTAAATCCCAAAGTCTTCGCATGAAGACACTGTCCCTGAAGCTTAAACTTACTTTTTCTCTCGGGACCGTAAACAGAATCTCCAAGAAGCGGATGTCCCAAATGAGCCATGTGCACCCTTATCTGATGAGTTCTTCCGGTTTCAAGATGACACTCTATATAGGTCATCTTATCCTCTTCAAAACGTTTTAATACCTTATAATGAGTGATCGCATTTTTGCCCTGGTTTTCAGGAACAACTGCCATTTTTTTCCTGTCTGACTGAGATCTTCCTATATTAGTAGCGACAGTTCCCTCATCTTCTTTTACGATGCCGTGACAAATAGCATGATAAACACGGTTAATGCTGTGCTCTTTTAACTGCTCTGCAATGCTGTTGTGGGCCTTATCATTTTTACACACTATAACAGAGCCAGTGGTATCCATATCGATTCTATGGACGATTCCGGGACGCATGACTCCGTTAATCCCTGAAAGGTTATCTCCTAAATGATACATGAGTGCATTAACCATAGTCCCACTATAGTGCCCGGGAGCAGGATGAACCACCATTCCCTTTGGTTTATTTACAATAATTACGTCTTCATCTTCATAAATAATATCCAGAGGAATGTTCTCAGGCTCTATATCCGGAAGTACCGATGCGGGTATCATCATATCCACAACATCGCCTTCATTAACAACAGTACTGGCCTTAACGGCTTTGTCGTTTATCAGTACACTTCCGCTTTTTATAAGCTTTTGAATATAACTTCTGGACATAGAATCAGAGAGAGAGCTCATAAGCTTATCAACTCTCTCTCCGGACATTTCTTCAGATATGACATATCTTATATGATTCTCATCACCTGACTGCATTATTTAAACTCCCTGTACTTGCGCTGCTGATTAAAGCTAAGGAAATCAAAATCCTTTTCTTTATAATAGAACAAAAACAGAAAAATGAACAATATAGTAGATACTGTTACATAGATATCAGCCACATTAAAAATAGGGAAATTGATTATTACAAATGAGATAAAATCCACAACATAATCATTTCTTAATCTGTCAATGAGGTTTCCTGCAGCGCCACTGGCGATCATAACAAGAACCACCTGCATTATGGTGTACTTTTTCTCATTGGGAATACGAAAAAGTACATAAGCTATTACAATCAGTATAATAATAGCGATCATTACGAAGAACACTTTCTGATTCTGAAGAATACCAAAGGCAGCTCCGTTGTTTTTAAGAAAATTAAGCTCAAGCACCTTTGGAATAAGAACTATACTATCCTTATCCTGAAGATGAACTACTGCCAGATGCTTGGTGAACTGATCCAGTGCTATAAGAATCGCAATAACTACAATATCAAGCACCAGTGAAATCTTTTTCTTCTTAGTAAGTATATCCATAAAAAATCAAAACTCCTAAAACTATTACTTTATTCGAAATCCTCTGTCCATGTGATCTCTTTAAGGGCTGCTCTTACTTCATCATCCGTAACTGTCTTATCAAGGACTGCCTTACCTACCTTTTTAAGAAGCACGAATTTAATACTTCCGGAATCTGCCTTTTTATCAGAATGCATAAGTCTTATCACTTCGTCCTCGTCTATATCCGTAACTGATATAGGAAGACCGAAGGGAACAAACATATCTCTTATCTCATAGTACTCATCCATTGAAAGAAGCTCTCTCTTCCAGGAGATAAAAGCTGCGGCAACTGCGCCAAGTGCTACACATTCACCGTGAAGAAGCTCGAAATTCTTATATTTTTCAATAGCATGTCCTATTGTGTGTCCAAAATTAAGGAATGCTCTGTCACCCTTTTCTGTGGGATCCTTCTCTACAACAGCTCTCTTAATATCACAGCTCTTTTTAACCATGGTGATGAGTGTTTCGGGATCTCTCTCCTCAATCTCATACATGTTCTCGATAAGCCACATGTAAAAGTCTGAGTCCTTAATAAGACCGTGCTTCATAACTTCAGCAAAGCCCGAAGCAAACTGAACTCCGTCAAGAGTCTTAAGTACGCTTATGTTCATAAAAACAAGTCTCGGCATATAAAATGCTCCAACCATGTTCTTATAGCCTTCATAATCTACGCCGGTCTTGCCGCCTACACTGCTATCTGTCTGAGCAAGAAGCGTTGTGGGAATCTGAACAAAAGCAATTCCTCTAAGATATGTAGCTGCTATAAAACCTGCCATATCTCCGACAACTCCGCCGCCAAGAGCAATGATAAGATCATGTCTGTCCAGCTTTTCTTCTATAAGAAAACCATAAACCTTATTTATCTCTGTAAGATTCTTATTCTCTTCTCCTGCAGGAATTTCATATACCACTACCTTATTTGCTATAGGTTCAAGTATGCTTTTAACCTGTTCTGCATAAAGAGGACCTACATTTGAATCTGTAATGATACAAAATCTTCTGTCTGAAAATCCAAGCTCTTTAACCTTCGAAGAAAGCTCATCGAAGCTGTCATCAAAAACTATACCGTAGCAGGGCTCTCCATTATATTTTACGTTCAATAATTCTGCCATAAATTCTCCCTAAAACGTACTTCCGGCTCGTAATCTTACCGGTATTCTACTCAAAAAAAGCAGAAGCAAAAGTGCTTCTGCTTAATTATCTAAATTACATTGACTGCGGTCCGGCACTACCCATGGAACTCTCAAAGGCACCGCCTAAGATATCCTGAAAATCACCGGAAATATCAACACTTGCAGGTGTCACTATAAATATATATCTGGAAATCTTCTGAAGATTACCTGATATTGCAAAGCAGGAACCTGATGTAAAATCAATGATTCTCTGAGCAAGCTCAACATCAATGCCCTCAAGATTAAGAACAACAGTCCTGTTATTAAGAAGTGTCTCAGTAATCTCTCTTGCATCCTCGATTGAAGTAGGCTTTACAACGCATACTTCCATACCTGAACCGATATTTCTTGTTCTGGCAGCTGTACTTCTCGGAGCGGGTGCAGACTTCTTGAGCTTCTCTTCATTTATTTCTATTGAAGGATCATCCTTGCCGATTCCGCCCGGCTTACGAATAGGCTCAATGGTGCTGTCATAATATGCATCATCGTCCTGATCATAGTAACCACTTTCATCATCCCCATTCAGCTTCATAGCTGATAAAAACTTATCCATTACGCTCATATTAACTTTCCTCATCTCCCGTTAAATATGATTTAAATAAAAATCAACTATTATATTATGCTAGTTTTCACTCGAAGTGTCAAGGTTTGCAGCTGCCTGCTCTGTTTCCACAGTAGATGCTTCAAGCACAATATAGTCATAGACGCTAAGTCCGTAGGTGGTATTTGATTTTACAATCGAATACTCATCATTCTGGTAAAGAATACTGATCTGTCTGAAGTCAGCATACCCCTTGTTGATGTTATAAACACCAATCAGCGTATCCTTCTGACTGATTGTAAATTTATCCTGTGAATCCATCTTAATGACTTCATCGCCGCTTCTAAGCGACACATCATCTATATAGTAGCTGTCTTCCGTCTCATTATAGAGCTCAACTTCCACAAATTCAGAGGTTTCATTGCCGCTTTCATCATATTTGTCTCTAAGAACACCATAGTTATTATTGCTGCCCTTAATTACATATTCTTTAGGAACAACATAGAAGCTCTTTTCAGCTATGGCGCTGTTTGGAATCTTAAGTCCCTTCTCTTCTTCAGTGATAAGCTCTACATTAAGGAATCTGTCCTTTGCAAAGGTAATCATTGAATTGGTAAAGGTAAATGCCACAAAGGTATCACCGGCATCATTGGTATAATATGAAACCTTACCCCAGGATTCGTCCTGGTTCTTAAGGAATCTTACCTTTACATATTCTCTCTCTGAAAGGTTCTGTACCTTCTCGAGATCATTTTCCTTAATAACAATGCTCCAGGTCTCATCTGTGGCTATCTTGTAAGCGCCATCACCTGTTCCCATAAGAGTGTTGCTTATAAGCTGATTCTTTTCATATTTAGTGCTGTCAAGAAGATCAGCTGTCATATCATTTAAAGTCAGTTCTTCGTAACCATCAATGGAATACAGAACAATTCCCGTATCCGGTGCGTAACAGTAGTTGATACTCTGAGCCGTTGAACCACTGGAATTAAGAGACTGGATATTCTGAAGTACACTCGCGCTTGCAAGCTTCTGAACTGTTCCATCCAGGCTGTTCTTAAAATCATAAACAGATGAAAACTCCGTAGGCTTAAAGCTTGATGAATAGCTCACTATCTGTGTCCTCAGCTCGCTTAGATCCTCATCAGTAAGTTCTGCCTGCTCGGATCCTTGCGACTTAAGATAATCGAGAAGGTCACCTGATTCGTCCACGGTATAAACCAGATTACCTACAGCAACCCTCTGCCCTTCCGTGGCAAAATAGTTGATGTAACCTGATTTATCGGTAGGTACTATCTTCTCGGTTCTAAGAGCCACTGCTTCATAGATATTATTTGAAGAAAGTGAACCCTCCATTACCTCATAGCCAACAATATGCTTCTTGTTAAAATAAATAACAACGCAGATCACAACGTAAACGATCATGAATGCAAAAAACAGCATACCAACGTTTATGTGCAAAAAGAACGGATACCTTGTAACCTTCCTGTTTTTCTTTTGTGCCATAAAAATATACAAACTAAAGAAAAAGCCGCGAGATAAAACGCGGCTTATCTTATTCCTATCTCATTATTACCATCAAAGAGCTGTAGCAACCTTTGACTTAACAGACTCAGGAAGCTCAGACTCATCCATAGAAACACTAAGTACGAAATCTACATTGAATTTCTCTGAAAGCTTATCAAGCTTATCAATTGTACTTGTAATGTCCTTGCCTTCAAGACAAGCGATACTGAGGAAACCATCGAAATACATTTGCTGAAGATCGTGATCCTGAGAAATCACGCCGCTGACGAAACCTATGAATTCATCTGAATTTTCGATCATAAATTCCGGAACTACGATAAGACGAACTTTGTTGTTGAGCTCAAACATGTGCTTTGTATTTCTATCAAGAAATACAACATTACCTAAGATATTTTTGACTTCGGTATTGACTTTGTTCAACAGGCATTTTGTCTTGCCCTTACCTTTTTTCCCAACAATTAATTGAACCATATCCATACCCTCCTGAAGTAGATTTATGATAATTCAATTATAAGTGAACATCGTACAAAAGACAACCTAAATAACGAATTTTAACCCGTAATCTGTAAAAGCAGATCAGACATTTCATTGTACAGTGTCTGGGTATCCTCAGCACGCATGATTACTGCAATGTAAGGGTTACCTGATGTGTCTGTGGCAAGCTGAATAAGGCAGTGTCCGGCAGCAGCTGTTGTACCTGTTTTACCGCCAAGAACTGTTATTCCGGCAGGCATCTCATAATTGCCGTTTATAAATCCGTTTGTATTATTTACGTTAAGCTCTTTTAAGTCTCCTGTTGATGTATTATACTGCGTCGAATATGAAGACATTCTGATTATTTCGTTGAATTTATCATATTTAAGAGCTTCATTGAACATAAGATACATGTCATATACAGAAGTATAATGATCATCCTCTGTAAGACCGTTAGGATTCATGAAGTGGGTGTTGGTAGCACCTATACTCATAGCCTCCTGATTCATAAGATCAATGAATTCATCAATGCTTCCTGCTACATTCTCAGCTATAAGAATCGCCACATCATTGGCAGAGTACAAAAGCAGAATATGAAGCGCCTGATCAAGGGTCATTGAATCCCCTGCTGAAAGATTAATCTTCTGTGCACCGTCTTCTGTAACAACAACCCTGTTATCAGCCACAAGAATCTGATCCAGTGAACCGTATTTAAGAGCCACTATGGCTGTCATAACCTTAGTTAGTGAAGCGGGATCAAGCTTTAGCTGAGCATTATGAGAATACAGAGTCTCTTTCCTGTTCAGATCAAAAAGGCCGCAACAGGTCTTTTCTGTAAGGCTAAGTGAATCTCCTATCTCAGAATTGGTCACGCAAAGATCAGAGGCAAAAGTATCAAGTCTTTCCCCTCCGCCTACGTTATATTCAGTTAGTTTGGATGAATAATGAAGAGCGTAGTCTCCCCCGGAGCAACCGCATAAAACCACCGACAACAGAATCGGCAGTACGGCAAACTTATTTATACATCTCACGCCACTCTAAGTCTCCCCTGTCAAGTGATTTAATCAAAAGCTCTGCAGTAGCAAGATTTGTAGCTATTGGAATATTATGCATATCGCATAATCTCATAACATTGTTTACATCAGGCTCATGGACCTTCTGTGTAAGAGGATCACGAAGAAATACCACAAGATCAATCTCGTTGGCCTCAATCGCAGCACCGATCTGCTGCGAGCCCCCTAAGTGGCCTGCAAGATATTTGTGAATATTCAGGTTGGTAACTTCCTCTATGAGACGTCCTGTAGTCCCGGTAGCATACAACTCGTGTTTAGCGAGAATTCCCCTGTATGCTATACAAAAATTCTGCATCAGCTTTTTCTTTGCATCATGAGCAATAAAAGCAATATTCATAAGTAACCCCTTCCCAAAACTTAATAGTATTTTTTACCCTGAAGTCTTACATTCAGAACAAATCCCATGCCGGCATAACACATTACAAGGGATGTAAGTCCGGAACTGACAAACGGAAGCGGAATACCCGTATTGGGCATAACTCCCGTAACAACTCCGATATTAAGAAATCCCTGGAATCCGATCCAAGCACCCATACCTGCTGCGATCAGCATTCCGTTAAGATCCTTAGCTCTGCTTGCAACAGCAAAGCATTCTATTGCAATAAGCAAAATCAGTACAACTACCACGCAGGATCCGATAAATCCAAATTCCTCACCTACTACAGTGAAAATAAAGTCTGTTCTTGACTCAGAAATGAAACCACCGTTAAGAACAGAACTGATCTCATTGGTATTATAACCCTTGCCAAGAAGCTGTCCCGATCCTATGGCCATCATTGAGTTTAGCGTCTGATAAGCGTCACTGTTGGCATAATCCTCAGGATGAAGCCATGCCAGAATACGCCTCTGCTGGTATTCCTTCAAAATAATGCACTTATCTGATAACGCATCCAAAACTACCAGTATGGCACTTGGTACTACAACCGCAACTACTGTGATTACAAGCTTCCAGTTAATACCTGCAACAAACATTATTGTACCAATAATTACAGTAAGCATGATTGTTGTGGATAGATCCGGCTGCTTATAGACCATAAGAAGTGGCGGTGCCATAAGTAAAAGACAAAATATGACAAAGTGAAAGGTTTTAACCTTGTCCTTATGTCTCATTATGAACTGTGAAAAAAATAAAATCAATAAGATTTTCGACGCTTCTGAAGGCTGAAACTGCACTCCCGCAATGGTTATCCAACGGGTCGCACCATTTACTGAATTACTCATTCCAGTAAATACAAGTGCCAGCAAAAGGATATTCATAGCGTAGAAAACTATATAAAATTTACTTATAAATGAGTAATCCAGAATTGATATAAAGATCATCATCATAAGTCCTATGACCATACCAACTATCTGCTTACTTTTTCCGCCGGGATCGGCACTTCCGATAGCCATAAGGCCCACTATCGTAAGTCCGACTACCATCAAAACCAGCTTAAAATCGTAGTCCAGTATTCTATAGCTTTTTAATTTTTCCCAAAATGTCTCAGTCCGCATTTGCTTCACCGCCCTGTAATTCATTAGCTGTGCCGCTTACAATCTCATCACTTTCGGAAAGTCCGAAGTAATACTGAATTGCTTCTTTGGTTATCTGTGCCGCATAACTGGATGTATAACCATAAGCTATTCTTGTAGCTATGGCTATCTGAGGACTCTCATAGGGAGCATAACATACGAAAAGCGCATGGTTTGCTCTCTTTTTGGACTCCTCGGCTGTACCTGTCTTACCTGCAACATGGACAGCTACATCATCATAATAGGTCTTATCCTCTACCACCTGTCTCATACCCTGGTGAATAGCGTTCCAATAAGAAGTATCCATATCGATATGATTTCTGACAGTGGCGCCGTTTTCTTCAAGGAGATTACCGTCGGAATCGGAGGTTTTCTTAACCAGTGTCAGATTATAGCAGGTACCGCTGTTTGCAACGGCCGTAACATATCTTGCAAGTCCGATTGTCGTAAATGAATTGGTACCCTGACCGATAGCTGAACGAACCGCGTCCATATCTGATACGATAGGCTCAGATTCTGTAATCTCAATACCTGTAGTTTCAGAAAGGCCATACATATCGGCATATTTTGCAAGCTTTTTAAGACCGGAGTCAGGATAATATGTTCCGTTTACAAGTCCAAGCCTGTAACCCACTTCAAAGAAAAATGCATTACAGGAATTCCTTATACCGCCGGTAACATTTAGTGAACCGTGGGCACTTGGATAAATCCAGCAGTGAGCAGCCTGATCCAGTTTATCAAATACACCTGTACAGGTAATTGTGGCAGAAGGATCGATAACGCCTTCCATAAGACCTGCTGTTGAGGAAACCATCTTGTAGGTTG
>JAEEGL017249088.1_pt1 | contig 14347 bp, 13 predicted proteins | sample 9134231 | NCBI WGS metagenome assembly JAEEGL01 (sample SAMN16246548, study PRJNA631951) | gut metagenome | biome: gut microbiome; feature: rumen; material: fiber-attached | host: Bos | place: Iran: Karaj | collected 2018-10
AAGTTCCATAAGCATTGCGAAGATACATCATTTTCTGTAAATTTGCCGAAAAGATAACACCAAACCGACCATGACACCCACCCTGCAGGAACTCACGACGATCGCCCGCCGTTTCGACCTCAAAGGCGAGATCCTCGACATTAAACCCCTCGGCAACGGCCTGATCAACGACACGTTCAAAATCACCACGGACGGGCCCGAAGATTATGTCCTCCAACGCATCAACAACGCGATTTTCCAGGACGTCGACCTCCTCCAGCACAACATCGAGGTCGTCACCGGGCATATCCGGGAGAAACTCGCCGGCGACCCGGACATCGACCGGAAGGTCCTCCGTTTCATCCCCGGCAAGTTCTCCGACAAGACCTATTTCACGGACGGGAAGACCTATTGGCGCATCTCCGTCTTCATCAAGGACGCATATACCTACGAGACGGTCAATCCGGAATACTCCGCCTTCGCCGGCAAGGCATTCGGACAGTTCGAGGCAATGCTCGCGGACCTGGACGAGCCGCTGGGCGAGACGATTCCGGATTTCCACAACATGGAACTCCGCGCTCGCCAGCTCCGGGAGGCCGTCGCGGCCGACCCGGTCGGCCGCATGGCCGATCCGGAGATCCGGCAGCTCGTCGCCGACATCCAGGCCTTCGAGGAGGAGATGTGCCAGGCGGAGCGGCTCCACCGGGAGGGCAAACTCCCGAAACGGATCTGCCACTGCGATACCAAGGTCAACAACATGCTCTTCGACGCGGACGGGAACGTCCTCTGCGTCATCGACTTGGATACGGTCATGCCGAGTTTCGTCTTCTCCGATTTCGGGGATTTCCTCCGGACCGCCGCGAACACCGCTGCGGAGGACGAGCCGGATACGGACAAGATCGCTTTCGACATGGAGATTTTCAAGGCCTTCGCCCGCGGCTACATGGAATCCGCCCGCGGATTCCTGACTCCCCTGGAAATCAGGATGCTCCCCTACGCCGTCCTGCTGTTCCCCTACATGCAGACCGTGCGCTTCTTCGCCGACTACATCAACGGGGACACCTATTACAAGATCAAATATCCGGAACACAACCTGGTACGCACGCGCGCCCAGTGGAAACTCTTCCGCTCCGCGCTCGCAAAACGGCCGGAGATGGAAGCCTTCATCGCCGGGCTATAACAGGACCCGCAAACCGACAGTCAGGGACGGAGACAGCGGCTTGTCGCTGTAGACCGTCCTTATTTCGCTGCCGTTCCCGAAATGGTAGGAGACGCCCGGTTCTGCAAAGACGGCGACGGCGCTTCTCCCCGTGAAGCGGAACTGGAGGCCGAGGGCGGCATCCGCCGACCACTGCGCGAATTCCGGCCGGAACGACTCCTTATCGGAGGACTGTTCCCTGTCGCTGATGTAGGAAGTGCTCGTCCGCAGGGCGGAATAACCTTTCTCCCAGGAGCCCCCGGCCACGCCGTAGAGGCTGAACAGGCGGTCGGCCGGCGTCAGTTGCAGGCGCAGATGGAGCGGGATGCCGATACACTGGAGTTTCTGCGATGTCACCGTATAGACCGATTCCGTTCCGGAGCGGAAGATGGAAGGGAGCGCGGCATGGTACGCACCTGTTTCGATGCTCCAATTACCTGCGAAATTATAACTGATTGTCAATCCGATACGGATGGGCATACCGTGATTCGCCTCCGTCACGGTGGGCTGGTTCGAGGTCAGCAGGCGGGCAAGACTCCGCGTATCGGACGCAGCGGGGGCGGAACGTTTTGCCGGGGCCGGACCGGAACCGATGCCATGCGAGACGGTGTTGGACATGGCCCCGGAAGAATGGATCAGATTGACGGACACACGCCCGGACCACTCCCGCCTGCCCCGTTCCGGTCCTGCAGGGATCCACTCCGGAGATGCGGGCTGTACCGCCTCCGGCATCCGCGCAGCCGTTTCCGGCGTCCGGCCTTCCTGCTCCTGAGGCGTCACGGTATTATCGGAAGTGCGTGCTTCCTCAATGGTCCCGGTCTCTTCAGGGGTTACCGCTTCATCCCCGGGAGCCTCTGTCACCTTCTGGGAGAGAATCTCTTCTCCGGTATCCGCAGACGGGACAGACAGGGACGTCACCTCTTGCGGGACAGAGACGGAAGACCGCTTGCGCACGACAGGGACAGGATTGTCAGCCAAGACATTACGCTCATCCAGCGCTTTCAGTTGCTCCGCAAGGTCCGCAACCGTATCCGCGGCCGCCGGGGTATCCGCGGGAACGGCCTCCGCAACGGAACGCTCCGGAAGGGATGCAGGAGTGTCGACTCCCCTTCCGGGCAGAAGGAACAGCGCCGCAACGGCAGCGGCAGCGGGAATGGCGGCCCAGAAAAGCGGGCGCACCTTTTTCTTCGTCGGGGCGACCTCCGCCTCGATGGCGGACCAGAGGCCTTCCGGCTCCTGCTCCCGGAAGTCTTCAAAACGGTCCCTCAGGTCTTTTTTCCAATCACTCATTGCTGTTTCCTCTTGTATTCCTTGATTTGTTTCGCCAGGAGCGCCCGGGCCCGGAAATACTGGGAACAGGAACTGTTCTCCCGGATTCCGAGCAGGTCGGCGATCTCCTTGTGGCTCTTGTTTTCGAAAACGAACAGGTTGAAAACGGTCCGGTACCCGTCCGGAAGCGAGCGGATCATGTCCATGATGACCGGCATCGGGACATCCGCAAAGCCCGGATCGCTGTCATCCTCCTCCGCGACGTCGGGATAGTTGTCGACGAGCGAAAAGACCGGTTTCTTCCGCAAGGCTTTCAGCGCGTCGTTGACCAGGATCCGGGTCATCCAGGCCCGAAGGGAGCCCTCCCCCCGGTACTCGAAACGGTCCATCTGGCTGAATACCTTGATGAAAGCGTCCTGGAGGATGTCCTTCGCCTCGTCGCGGTCCGTGATGTAGCGGTGACACACCGCCGTCAGATACCCCGCATACGCATTGTACAGTTCGCGCATGGCCGAGGAATCTTTCTTCCGGATCCGCTGGACCAGATCGGCTTCGGATACCTTATTTCCGCGTCTTGTAATCAAACGTCAATGTCGCCTCCTTCCCGTCCAGAGGCTGGTATTTCAGTGTCAGTTGCACCTTCGCACCGTGCGTATCCGGCAATCCGTCCAGCCGGAAAGCGACGATGCCCTCTTCCAGGTATTTCTCCGCATCCCCGTTCGGATAATGGAACAGGTACAGTTCGTACGGGCGCGCAGGATCCATTTCCCGGACCAGGCTGAAAGAATGCTCTTTCAACCCGCCCGCCCGTACGGTATAATGGAGGGTCAGGTAACCGTCTTCCAGCGTGGTCATCCACGAATCCGGATCGATGTCCAGCGGGGCCGTCGCCCCACCCTTGGACTCCGTAGGAGGGGTACTTGCCGCTTCGGAAGGCGGGGTGGTATCGAACGTCGCGATGGGTTCCAGCCACTCGATATAAACCAGCAGGGTCCTGGGCGGCGTGGGAAGCTGCAGGCTGGTCCGGTAACCGACCATGCAGCGGATCTCTCCCTCGAACGGCGGAAGGGACGACGGGTTCACGGGCTCCGCCGCCGTCATGTCATCAAACTGGAGATAAAGTCCGGCGACGTCCCGTTTCAGCGTCGCGACAGCCGCCTGCACGCCCGCATCCGAATACGTCGGCGGGGACATCGCATCCCCTTTCTCTGCATCGGAGGGGGCAAAAGAAGCTTTCGCGCAAGCGGCGGCGAGCAGGGCGACAAGCAGAAGTGAATATGTTCCTGACCGTTTCATCTCCCTTATGGAATCCATCCGTCATGAAATCTTGCACGGAATCGTCAACTTTTGTACTTTCCGTGGCAGTGGGCATATTTGAGGCCGCTTCCGCAGGGGCAGGGATCGTCTCCGGCGACGTGCGGGATGGCCATGCCGAAGGGGAACCCCTGCGGCATCATGGAGATCAGCGCATCCAGGCGCGGATTGGTCTCGATCAGGTCCGAATAGCCTTCGGAGATAGTCGGTTGGGGCATTTCCCAGTGCGGGTGCGCCTCATCCCCTTCCTCTTCCGCCGTGACGGACGGCTCGACCGTGACGCGGAGGAGACCCGTCTCCCCGCTGCTGTAGCCGTTCAGGTACCACTTGGGGGTGGCGTTGGCATAGGCGGCGACCGTTTCCATGCATGCATCATACTCTGCCTGGCCGGAGATCCGGTCGCTCCGGCGGACCACCGCGTCGAACAGCGCCTGGTTCTCTTCCGGATCCTGGGCGCACATCCAGATCTCGTGCTCCTCCCAGGCAAGGTCCTCCCCCTCGTACCCGAGCCGGAGCAGCATCTCCACCAGGGCCTTCCCTTCCGGAAGCTCCAGCCCATAGGTGAAATACGGGGCGCCGGAACCCGCTGCAAGGGCATCCTCATCGGAAAAAGAGCGGTAATCCTTGATATCCTTGAACTTATCGCGCTTGGAGAAGAGCACCTCCACATCCTCGACACCCGGGGCGCAGATATACTGTCCGCTCCCGTCCGGCGCATCGAAGCGGCAGAGCTTGAGGAAGGGATTGCGATGCAGATAGCGCACCAGCACATCCAGGTCGGGCCCGAACGTCCGCTCGAAATAATCGATGACCCGGTCCAGGAACATCTCGTAGGGCATGGCGCCATAGAGGTTGGCGTAACCGATCAGCAGGCGCTCCAGTTCGAAACGGCCGGAATCCCGGCCCTTGCGGATCGCACGGGCCACATGGGGCCGGACCACGCGCCACATCTCCTCCCGCAGCCATACCTGGTGGAAGTTCTCGTCGCTGTCGTCCCAGTCGATGATCCCCGTGATTTCCAGGACGGTAGGATAGTCCGGATAGGCCATCAGAAGGCGCTTGTCGGGTCCCAGGTCCACGAGCCGGGACAGGAGCATCAGGTCGCGTTCCAGCATGAAATCCAGCCATTCCGCCGGCGAGCCGGTCAGGTACACGGCCAGTTCCCGGGCCATTTCCGCCTTGCGCATCCGCGAAGGCATCTCCCGCCCGAAAATGCTGCCGATGTCCTCCAGGTCCGGTTTCCGGAAAGCCTGCAACACGTCGAATATGCTCATCCTGTCTTCCATGGAAAGGCAAAGGTAAGCAAAATCTCGGAGATTCCGGCGATTATCCTTATCTTTGTCCCTTGAGAGAAGCAAGCGCAAGATGTTGTTCCAAATACCACTGTGGGTGAGCAGGCTGACTGAGAAGATCCGGGGCGGAAGCCGCTGGTTCAGCCGGCTGGTGGAGGAGATTCCCGCGGAGCGGAAGCTGGTGACGCCGTTCGAAGCCATCGTCGAGACCGGTCCTGTCTGGTTCCGGTACAATGTCTACCGGGCCGAGGAAATGGGAGAAGCCATGCTCGAACTTTCCGTCACCGTGCCCTACCCGGTCGGGGATGGCAAAGAAGAGGCCGTCGATGCCGCCATCGGGAAAATGATCGACGGATGGTGGAACGAGGGGTTGCTGGACAGCTGCCACTGGAAAGAGGAGAAAGGGCCTTTCGGGGCCGTCCTGGCGCTGGAATTCCAGGCGGTGGACGTCTCTGCCGCGATGCTGGCGCGCATCCAGGAGGAACTGCTTCAGGCCATGCGGGAACTGGGATGCCTGGAAGCGACCCGCTATGTCCGCAGCACCGCAGGCTTCGAGATCTTCTATTCGGAACTGACCGGGAACACGGTCAGCCGTTCCGTCAGCATGAAAAGCGCCTTCGACATCGTCCGCGGCCACTACCGCTCCGCCGGTTCCGTTTCCTTCGAGCCGGACCATGAACTCCTGACGACGCGGGAGGAATTCGAATCGCTTTTCGAGGCCGGGAAGGAGGATGTCCAGATGCCCGAACTGACCTTCGATGCCGTTCCCGACGAGATCCAGGAGATCCGCAACGGACTGCCCAACGCCGTCAGGATCCGGACACGGACCGACGGGCGTTCCCGACACATCAAGGCCATCGTGACGGGAGCGGAAGAAAAACCCATCGTCTACTGCTTGACATGGTCTGACGGGCGCTGGTGGACCTATTATGAGGAAAACGGCTGTCTCACAGACGTTTGCGCCTTCGAAGACGAAGCCGATGCCTGCGACTATTATCTCCGTTTCCTGGAAGAGGACGCTTACGGCGACACGCCCCCGCCGACCTACGAAGAGGTCGATTACGAGGACGAATACTACGACGACTGGTACGACGACTAGCCGGGCTCAGGCATGAGCGGCCGCCTGCAGGACCTCGGAGAGGGTCGGGTGGGCATGGATCACCGACTGCATGTCACCCAGCGTGCCTTTCCGCTGCATCAAGGCCGTGATTTCCTGCACCAGGTCCGCCGCATGGGCACCGAACAGGTGGCAGCCCAGCAGCCGCCCGTCTGCCGCGGAAGCGAGAATCTTGCAATAGCCCTCCGGTTCTCCGGCGGAAACCGCCTTTCCGTTGGCCCTGTAGAAAGACTTCAAGGCCTTGAATTCCAGCCCCTTCTCCTTGCATGCCTCTTCGGTCAGGCCGACCATGGCCGCCTCCGGCCGCGTGAAAACCGCGGCGGGGACAAGCGACAGGTCGAGGGCATCGACGGCGCCTTCTGCGGGCTGTCCGGCCAGCATGTGGTTCAGGGCGCGGAGGCCCTGGAATGTCGCCGCATGGGCCAGCATCATGCCACCGGTGATGTCACCGACGGCATAGACCGACGGGACGGACGTCTGCATGTATCCGTTCACCTTGACGGCTCCCCTTTCGCAGGCGATGCCGACCGCGGCGAAATCCATGGAGGCCAGGGCGGGGCGCCGGCCGACGGCCATGAGCACCTTGTCCGCCACGACAGTCCCGGGCTTTTCCTTCTGGACATACTGCACCTCAAGGCCGTCGGCCGAAGGCACGACCGCCTGCACGCCGGCGGCGGTCTCGATCCGGATACCGCGCTTGGACAAACTCTGTTTCAAGCGTTTGGCGAGATCCACGTCAAAGCGGGGAAGGATATCCCTGCAGTATTCGAGCACGGTTACCTCCGTTCCGAAAGACGCGAAGACCGAAGCGAACTCCAGACCGATGACGCCTGCCCCGATGATGCAGAGACGGGAAGGGATCTCCTTGAGCGAAAGGATCTCTCGGGAGGAAACGACGCCGGGAAGGTCTGCCCCCGGAACCGGCAGCGAAGCAGCGATGGAACCGGTGGCGACAAGGATGAAATCCGAAACCACATCACGCTCTCCCCCGTCGTCCTCCACGATGTGCACCGTATGGGCATCCACGAATTCCGCGCGTCCGTATACCAGGGTAATCAACTTGTTCCGCATCAGGAAGGCGATCCCGTCCCGGAGTTGTCCGACGACTTCCTCCTTCCGGGCCATGACCCGGGAGAAATCCACGGAGAACGTCGCATCCACGCCGAAAGCGGCCGCTTCCCGGCAGGTGTCGGCCACTTCGGCGGCCCGGCACAGGGCTTTGGTCGGGATGCATCCCTCGTTCAGGCAGGTGCCGCCGAGGGGGCCGTGGGAAACCAGGGTCACCTCGACGCCGCGCCTGGCGGCGGCCAGGGCGGTCTCATAACCGCCGGGCCCCGCGCCGACAATGGTCAGTTTCATGATGCGTCCCCGTATTTGAGCACGGGCGTGCGCGCCGCGAGCGTCTCGTCCGGACGGCGGACGGGCGTGTCGTGCGGCGCCTGATGCAGGATCTCGGGATCTTCGGCCGCTTCGGCGGCGATCTTCCGCATCGCCTCGATGAAGGCGTCCAGCGTCTCCCGGGACTCCGTCTCCGTCGGCTCGATCATGATGGCCTGGTGGAACAGGAGCGGGAAATAGATGGTCGGCGCATGGAAGCCGAAATCCAGCAGGCGCTTCGCCACGTCGAGCGTCGTCGCTCCGGCCACGCCCTCGCGTGCACCGTCGTTCACGAGACCGTCGAAGACGAACTCATGCTTGCAGACCCCTTCGATCGGGAGCTTGTAGAGATCCTTCAAGGATTCCTTGATATAATTTGCCCCAAGTACCGATAATTGACCAACTTCCTTCAAGTGTTCCCTGCCCAGCATGAGGATGTAGGCATAGGCCCTGAGGATGACGCCGAAGTTCCCGTGGAAGCCGGAAACGCGGAGGTCCGGCAGGCAGTCCACCAGATGCGCGGCCACGCCGACCGGGCCGGCGCCCGGACCGCCGCCGCCGTGCGGCGTGGAGAAGGTCTTGTGGAGATTCAGGTGCATGATGTCGAAGCCCATGTCCCCGGGGCGGACCACGCCCATGAGCGGATTCATGTTGGCCCCGTCATAATAGAGCAGGCCGCCCGCTTCGTGGACCAGCGCGGCGATCTCGCCGATCCCGGTCTCGAAGAGGCCGAGCGTGTTCGGGTTGGTCATCATGATGCCCGCCACGGTCCCGTCGAGCAGGGATTTCAGCGCTTCGATATCGATCCGACCGTCGGCAAGTGACTTGACTTCAACCACTTCCAGACCGCAAACCGCTGCGGAAGCGGGATTGGTCCCGTGGGCGCTGTCCGGGACGATCACCTTCGTCCGGGCCAGGTCGCCGCGCTGGATGTGGTACTGCCGCATGATCATCAGGCCCGTGAGTTCCCCATGGGCGCCGGCGCAGGGATCGAAGGTGAAGGCCTCCATGCCCGTGATCGCGGCAAGCGCCTTGTTCATCTCCTGATAGACCTTGAGCGCCCCTTTCGTCAGCCCGGCATGCATCAGCGGATGAAGGGCATTGAAACCAGGCAGGGCCGCCACCTCTTCGTTGATCTTCGGGTTGTATTTCATCGTGCAACTGCCCAGCGGGTAAAAGCCGGTGTCCACGCCGAAGTTCATCTGGGAGAGGTTCGTGTAATGGCGCACCACGTCGGGTTCGCTCACCTCCGGAAGGGCGGGCGCCTCGCTCCGAAGCAGGTTGGACGGAAGTTCGGGAGCAGCAGGGAAACGATTGGCTGGCAATGAGTAACCCTTTCTTCCTTTCTGTGAAAGTTCAAATATGAGTCTGTCGTAATACTTCATGGCCTAACCCTCCTTGACAATCCGGACCAGTTCATCGGTTTCCTCCTTGCTCCGCCGTTCCGTGACGCAGAAACTCACATAGCCCTCCTCCGTATCGAGGGCGGCGAAGAACCCGGCCTGTTCGAGCCGGCGCTGCATCAGTCCCGGGAACTCCTTGGGCTTCAGCACGAATTCCTTCAGGAAAGGCTTCCCGGGGAACACTTCCTCGAAAAGGCCCGTCTTCATCAGTTCACCATAGAGGTAATGCGCCCCGTCATAACTCAGCCGGTTGACTTCCCGGAGGCCTTCCGGCCCCATCAGGGAAAGGTAGACCGTGACCCAGAGGGCCATGAGGGATTCGTTGCTGCAGATATTGGAGGTCGCCTTTTCGCGGCGGATATGCTGCTCACGGGCCTGCAGCGTCAGGACGTAGGCGCGCTTGCCGTCCCGGTCCACCGTCTGGCCGACGATGCGTCCGGGCATCTTGCGCATGTAGTCCTTCTTCACGGCCATGAATCCCAGGTACGGTCCGCCGTAGCACAGCGGGATGCCGAGCGGCTGACCGTCGCCGACGGCGATGTCGGCCCCCCACTCCGCCGGCGTCTTCAGGACGGCCAGGGCGGAAGGATCGCAATATTCGACCAGAAGCGCCTTGCTTTCGTGGATGAGGTCCGCGAAACCGCTGTGGTCTTCAATGATGCCGTAACGGTTGATGGATGGGACGATCACACCGGCGACATCCCCCCGGGCCAGTTCGGCGCGGAGGCAGTTCGGACAGGTCTGGCCGCCCATCACCGGGACATAGCCGATCTCGACGCCATGGAAACGGGCATAGGTCTCCACCACCTTGATCACATGGGGCAGCAGGCCTTTCGAAAGCAGCACGCGGGTTTTCTTCTTCGTGCACGTGATGGCCATCTTCATGGCTTCAGCGGCCGCGGTAGGGCCGTCGTAAAGCGACGCGTTGCTGATGTCCAGGCCGGTCAGCGTGCAGATCATGCTCTGATACTCAAAGATATACCGGAGCGTGCCCTGCGAGATCTCGCACTGGTACGGCGTATAGGCCGTCAGGAACTCGGAGCGCGAGGTGATGGCGGGGATGACGGACGGGGTGTAATGGTCATACGCGCCCGCCCCCACGAACACCTTCATTTTCGGATTCATCCGGTCAAGTTCCTCGAACCAGGCACGAACTTCCGGCTCGGACATCGCCTCCGGAAGGGCGTACCGGCCCTTTTTCAGGAACTTCTTCGGGACATCGGCGTAGAGGTCGTCGAGCGAGTCGACGCCGATGCGGTCGAGCATGGCCCGGATATCCGCTTCCGTCTGCGGGAAATAAGGGAATCCGGCCATCTTACTCGCCGATCATGGCCTTGTAGGCGGCCGCATCCATCAGTTCGTCCAGTTCAGCGGGGTCGGCCATCTCCACCTTGATGATCCAGTTGGCGTAGGCATCCTCGTTCACCATCTCCGGGGCATCCTCCAGCTCGCCGTTGGCCTCGACGACACGGCCCGTGACCGGGCTGAACAGGTCGCTCGCAGCCTTCACGCTCTCGAGGGCGCCGAAGCTCTCCCCCTTTTCCACCTCGTCATCCGCTTCCGGCATGTCGACATAGGTGATCTCACCCATTTCCGCCTGGGCATAATCGCTGACGCCGATGATTGCGATGGAACCGTCGACCTTGACCCACTCGTGGGACTCGCTATAGAGGAGTCCTTCCTGTACTTTGCTCATAATTAATAGTTTGTATTAGTTTATTTCTTGTAATTCGTTTGATAAAAACGCTTCTTGACGACCTTGCCGGGGAAGACTTTTTTCCGGATCCGGATCCAGAGGGGCGTATCCAGGGCGGCGAAGTCCCGGTCCACCAGCGCGAAGCAGACGCTCTTGTCCAGCGAGATGGAATGGTAGCCCGTCGTCACGACGCCGACCTCCGTACCGTCTTCCAGTTCAACCGGATAGCCGGCCCGGGGAATCGCCTTGTCGGCGATTTCGATGCCCACGAGCTTGCGGGCGACGCCTTCGGTCTTCTGCCGCAGGAGCGCCTCTTTCCCGATGAAATCCTTGTCGAACTTGCAGAACATGCCGAGTCCGGCCATGACCGGCGAGATTTCGGGACTGAGTTCGTCACCGTAAAGCGGAAGGCCGGCTTCGAAGCGCAGCGTGTCCCGGCAGCCGAGCCCGCACGGCACGACACCGGCTTCCAGCAGCCGGTCCCAGATGCCGCGGATCCCCGCTTCGGTCGCATAGATTTCGAATCCGTCCTCGCCCGTGTAGCCGGTGCGGCTGACAATCATGCGGCTGCCGTCGCACACGTCGTCATAAAAGGTATAGAACGCGAGTTCAGCCGCCTTGGGAAGGCCCAGCACATCGACGACAACTTTCTCTGACGCAGGGCCTTGCACGGCAATCTGTCCCCAACGGGAAGACTCGTTCCGTACCGTGCAGTCCTCCCCTTCCAACTGGCCGCAGATCCACTCGAAATCCTTTTCTATATTGGACGCGTTGACGACCAGCAGGAAATGGTCCGGCTCGAATTCCTTGTAAACCAGCAGGTCGTCCACCACGCCGCCGTCCGGGTAACACATCATCCCGTAGAGGATCCTGCCCGGGGCAATGCCGCGGATCTCATTGGTGAAGATGCGGTTCACGAAAGCCTCCGCATCCGGCCCTTCGACGAAGATCTCCCCCATGTGGGAGACGTCGAACATGCCGACATGCTGGCGGACGGCCAGGTGCTCCTGGGTGATGGAGGTGTACTGGATGGGCATCATAAAGCCGGCAAAAGGGCTCATCCTAGCCGAGAGCGCAACGTGCCGGTCAAAAAGACATGTCTTTTTAAATTCTTGATTTTCAATTGATTCTGACATATTGGTTATAGTATCAGTTCATCTAAAGTGCCAGACGGAATCCGATGGTGCTCTTGAAGTAGGAAGCCCGGTTGTCGGAGCGGTTGGCCGTCCGGCATTTGTCCCATTGGGCGGCTGCGCTGCCGCCGCGCATGACCCGGTAATCCGGGCCGGAAGCGGAACAGTCGGGGCCGGTGGGATTGACCTGGGGCGACTCGGAATACGGTCCCATGCAGTCCTGGCACATCTCCCAGGCGTTGCCGGACATGTCGTATGTCCCCAGTTCGTTCGGAGCGAGCTGACCGACCGGCCGCGTCTGGAGATCCTTGGTCTCGCACTGGGCGACGAAGGAGGAACGCATGGAACCGGCAAACGGGTAAGCGTGCGTCTTCCGACCGCCGCGGGCGGCATATTCCCATTCCGCTTCCGTGGGAAGGCGGAACTTCCTGCCTGTCAGCGAATTGAGTTTAGCGATGAAGGCTTGGGCATCGTACCAGGAGATATTCCCCACTGGCTTGTCGTCAGCCAGCATCCGCGGCGGGAGCCAGCCCATGACCGCCTTCCACAAGGCGCCGGTCACTTCGTACTGCCCGATCATGAAGGCGTCGAGCGTCACTTCATGCACCGGCCGTTCATCCTCTTTCGCCAGGCGCTCGTGCTCCTCCGTCGCTCCCATCCGGAAGGTTCCCCCTTCCACAGGCATCATCTTGAAAGTGAAGCCATTGACCGTAAACGATTCCGGCTTCATCACCGTGACGGGATCCCGGGGGACGCGGTTGTGGAGGATCAGGTCCACGATTTCCTGCGGACAGGGCTTGCCGGTGGAAACGGCCAGGCGGAGGCCCGTAATCCCCGATTTCGTCTTCGCATGCAGTTTCCGGCGGGTGGAAATCACACAGTCCGCCTTGGGATCGGCTGCGCTGCCGCCCCGCGCCACATGGTCGTCCCCTTCGGCCGGGCCCGTCGGGTTGATGGCCAGGTCGGGACCGGTCTTGTCCTGCCAGACATCGGAGCACCATTCCTGGACGCCTCCGCTCATGTCCTTGATTCCCAGTTCATTCACTGCTCCAACCTGTTCATTGCTCCCGCTGTAGCGATAGTGGAGCGAGGCATTTCCGCCCCTAGCGGCGAACTCCCATTCCGCCTCCGTCGGGAGACGCAGCGGCAGGCCGGTCTTGCGCGCGAGCCGCGCCGTGAATTTCACGGCATCCTCCCATGTCACCCGGCTGACGGGCGCCGCGGGGTTCTCTTTCGGGCTCGGATTGCTCCCCATCACCGCTTTCCAGAGTTCCTGCGTCACTTCCTGTGCACCGATGGCAAAGCCGTCGAGCAGGACCTGGTGGATATCCGGATTCTTGCGGACCCCCTGGTCGGCGGTTTCGCCCATGGAGAAGGAGCCGCCGTCGACGGGAACGAGTTCGAAGGAAATCCCGTCCACGGAAAGCGTGAACGTGCCGTGGTCGTTCGCAAACGGGGTCAGGTCGGCGACCGTACCGGGAGCGACCGGTTTCTCACCGCAGGCCGAAAGGGCCCCCGCGATCAGCACGGAGAAGCATATCTTGTTGATTTTCATATGTATAGCTGATTTATCAAATGCACAAGGGAAAGGTTTGTCTGCAGATTGACCTGCCGGTCGGCGGGCGTGGCGCCATGGGCGGAGGAGAGTTCCCCGCAGATGTCCACCCCAAGGACGCGGTCGGCCGAGCGGAAGACCGTCCGGACGGTCTGTTCCAGTTCTTCGAGCGTGAAGGAGCCCTGGCTCCAGTCGGTCCGGGCATATTCGGGCGAAAGGATGTCCTTGTCAATGGAAAGATAGACGCTGCCGAGCGGGGACGGAAGCGAAGGCCGGGCATCTCCCGGGCCGATGGAAACGACCCCGGAAAGGCCCGGACACCCGTCCCGGAGCGCCTTTACCCAGCTTCCGCAACTCAGGACACCGGGGAATTCGGGTTCCTGGTCATCCGGATGGTTATCCAGCAGGACCAGGGTGAAGGGGCCCTCACAGGCCGAGGCGAAGAAAAGGGTAACGTAATGGTAGTCTCCGCTGTCGATCCAGTGGACGCCGGGGCACCCGGCAAAGGGGGCGATCCGCCTGCGGATGGCCGCGGCGGCATCCGGGGCGCAGTAGCAGCGGGTTTCCTCGATATCACCCATTTCCAGGAGTTCGTAGGCCACGCCGCATTCCGACAGGGCTTCCGGAAAACCCTGATCGGCATAGACATGCGAAAAGTCCGTAATGACAAGCGGCTTTTTCATTCTTTCAAAGGTAGGGATATTCTATGGAAAAAGAAAGGGAACAAGTGTTTTTTGTCTGCGTTTTCCGCCTGTCTACGCGCCCGAGGCCCTTTCTGCGCCCTTCTGTGGCCCATCGGCATAATAACACGATAAATCACTGATTTACAGCGAATATAACAATATAGTTATTTGTTATAACATATTTGTTATAACGTGTTTTTCGACCGAATTCAGCAAAAAATGCGGGATTCGGCAAGATTTTTATCTACATTTGTACCCGTAACGACAATCTGAACGAAAATGGGTCTGTTCTTCAAAAAACGCATCCGTCAGGTCCTGGACCGGAAAGACA
>JAEEGL011300042.1_pt1 | contig 14346 bp, 9 predicted proteins | sample 9134231 | NCBI WGS metagenome assembly JAEEGL01 (sample SAMN16246548, study PRJNA631951) | gut metagenome | biome: gut microbiome; feature: rumen; material: fiber-attached | host: Bos | place: Iran: Karaj | collected 2018-10
AAGGTATTCCTGCAGGCTGGTGAAATTGAACAACAGCAGGCAGATGCCCGTCATCAGCACAACAGCCGAAACAGTCTCGCGCAACGACGGCACCATGAGCGACACCATGCCGCATATAGCCACCACTATGGGGCAGATGAAGTACCATCCCTTGATGTTCAAGCTGTTGCGAGACAGTAGCAGATAGATGACATGGAACAGGCCCAACACCACCAGCAGCAAGCCCATGAGCAGCTGTAGGATTTCGTCGAACAGATGGGCCTTGAGCATCATCACCAGGCCAAAGCACAGACCACCCACAGCAGGCAGTACACCCATGTAATCGGCACTGGTGCGGGCATCGGCATGACGCACAGCCACCATAATGAGATAGGCCACCGACGGCAAAAGGAACGTTGCGCCAATGATGCGTGAGCCCCAAATCAAGACATTGGGGACACTGTGAAAAATGATGAGGATAATGCCTGCAAGCAGCAAAATCACGTTAGTAAGGAGGTTGATACTAACTTTTTTCATTGATTTCTATAAGATGAAATATTAATTGTTAATAATTTTTTCACAAAAATATGATAAAAACGTCTATCTTCAAAAAATATTCCTCAAAAAGTTGTATCTTTGTGAGTGAATATGACAAAGCGCAGGCACATACTCGCTATCATCAACCCTGTGTCGGGAACCGGCAGCAAGGACAAGATTCCACGTCTCATCGACACAGTGGTGGATCAGGAAAAGAATGACGTGAGCATTGTCATGAGCGAATATGCCGGTCATGCCCACGAAATTGCAGCCCAAGCCGCGAATGACGGCATCGACATCGTGGTCGCCATTGGCGGTGACGGTACAGTCAACGAGGTGGGCAGTGCCCTGTGCAATACCGACACTGCTATGGCCATTGTGCCTAGCGGGTCGGGCAACGGTCTAGCACGTCACCTTCGCATCTCGATGAATGCCAGCCGCGCGCTCCAGGTGCTCAACAACGGCGTAGTGGGACAATTTGACTACTGCACGATAAACGGGAAGCCTTTCTTCTGCACCTGCGGTATGGGCTTTGATGCTGCAGTGAGTTATAAGTTCTCCAACGAGGGTACCCGCGGTTTCATTACCTATATCAAGACGGCACTGAGCGAGTACATCAAATACCAACCCCAGGATTACGTCATCAACATTGACGGCACCGAGTTAAAGGAAAAAGCCTTTGTCATCGCGTGCTGCAATGCTGCACAATATGGCAACAACGCCTATATTGCGCCTCGTGCCACCATGCAGGACGGCCTGATTGACGTAACGGTGATGCACCCGTTCAACATGATAGAGAGTCCGCTCATTGGAGCCCGATTGTTCCTGCGCCAACTTAATCACGACAACCACGTGAGTATCTACCGCGGCAAACACGTTATTATCGAGCGCACGCACGAGGATATCATCCATGTGGACGGAGACCCGATGATAATGCCGGCACAGGTAGAGATCCAAAATGTGAGCCGCGGCATCAGCATCATGGTACCGCCATCGCTGCCTGATGACGTTTAACCCGAATCATCTCATATAACATCAGACATAAAACTGAAAAAACGAAATCAACCAAAATTATACTAAGATGAGTTATCTGAAATTTGATAAAAACCTAATGATCAACTTGGAGCAGTCACTGCCCAAGGAGATGTTGCGTACCAATCAGTCGGGTGCTTATCATTGCACCACTATTGTGGGCTGCAATACCCGCAAGCAACATGGTCTGCTGGTCATCCCAGTTCCTGAACTCGACGATAACAACCACGTGTTGCTGTCCTCTCTAGACGAGACTGTCATCCAGCATGGTGCTCCGTTCAATTTAGGTCTTCACCGCTACAAGGGTGACACTTACAGCCCCAATGGCCATAAGTACATCCGCGAGTATGGCTGTGAACGTGTTCCCACTACGACCTATCGCGTGGGCGGTGTCATCCTGAAGAAAGAGAAAATCTTCATCACCCACGAGAACCGTATCCTGATTCGTTACACACTGGTGGATGCCCACTCGGCAACGACACTGCAATTCAGGCCGTTCCTGGCGTTCCGCAATGCCAACGACCTGTGTGTCGAGAATGCTGTCGCCAGCCGTGAATATCAAGAGGTTTCCAACGGAATTGCCACCTGCATGTACAACGGTTATCCTACCCTGTATATGCAGATGAACCACAAGCCACGGTTCGTGTTTGACCCGCACTGGTACAAGAATATCGAGTATATCAAAGACCAGGAACGCGGCATTCCTTACAGCGAGGACCTGTATGTGCCCGGATATTTCGAAGTTGAAATCAAAAAGGGCGAGCCCCTTATCTTCTCGGCTGGAATCGAGGAGGTTAACACCCGCACGCTCACCAAGATGTATGAGGACGAAATCAAGCCGCGCACTCCCCGCACGAGTTTTTACAACTGCATGAAGAACAGCGCCAAGCAGTTCTATATCACCAATAAGGAGGGCCATTACCTGCTAGCCGGATATCCCTGGTTCAAGATTCGCGCCCGTGACGAGTTCATCGCATTACCGGGCTGCACATTGTCGGTTCACCACCGCCAGGACTTCGAACTCATCATGGATACCGCTCAGCGCGCCCTCAACGACTGGATGCGCGACGGCACCCTCGACAAGCATCTCGACGGCTTGGAGTTGCCCGACATTCCCCTGTGGGCTATATGGACTGTTCAGCGCTATGCCCATGACCTGAATGCTGAGGCGGCCCGCGAGCGCTACGGCCAACTGGTCAAGGACCTGATTAACTTCATCGCCGACGGTCACCATCCCAACCTCAAGCTCGAACCTAACGGCCTCGTCACCACCGACGGCACCAAACGTCCCGTCTCTTGGATGAACAGCACCCATCCCGATGGCACGCCGCTCATCCCGCGCACGGGCTATCTGGTGGAATTCAACGCGCTGTGGTACAACGCATTGAGGTTTGCAGTGGAAGAGCTGTTCGGAGAGCGTGAAGAGGAGAAGGCATTTGTAGAACGCTGCAACGAGATTGCCGCCAAGTGCAAGCCGGCCTTCATCGAGACGTTTATGACCGACTACGGCTACCTCTACGACTATGTGAACGGCAGTTACACCGACCTGAGCGTGCGACCCAACATGATTATTGCCGCCGCTACCGACTACAGCCCGCTGGACCGCCGTCAACGCAAACGCGTACTCGACATCACTACCCGCGAGCTATTGACGCCCAAGGGATTGCGCACATTGAGTCCCAACAGCTACGGCTATATTCCCTGGTACTTGGGCACCCCCGAGGAGCGCCAGACGGCCTATTACGCCGGTAGCGCCCGTCCCTGGCTGATGGACTTCTACAGCAAGGCCTATATCCGCGTTTTCGGCTTGAACAGCATCTCGTTCATCGAACGCATGATGATCGGCTTCGAAGACGAAATGAAGGAAGGCTGCATCGGCTCGTTGAGCGAACTGTATGACGGCAACCCGCCATTCATCGGACGCGGAGCCGTGAGCTTCGCTCCCAACGTGGGCGGCATCCTGCGCGTGTTGCGCACCTTTAAGAACCTGCACATTATCGACGAATAATCAAAATAGAGGAGGAATCAAGATATGAAAGCATTAATGTTTGGCTGGGAATTTCCGCCTCACATCCTTGGAGGACTAGGAACAGCAAGTTATGGACTCACTAAGGGCATGTGGGAAAACGGTGACATGGACATCACCTTTGTCATCCCCAAGCCCTGGGGCGACGAGCCCAAGGATTTTGCCAAAATCATCGGCGCCAATTCAACGCCGGTGGCATGGCGTGACGTGAACTGGGACTATGTGCAGAGCCGCATCGGTGGCGTGATGGACCCGCAGCTGTATTTCAACCTGCGCGACCACATCTACGGTGATTTCAACTACATGAGCACCAATGACCTGGGCTGCATCGAGTTCTCAGGACGCTATCCCGAGAACCTGCTCGAAGAAATCAATAATTACAGCATCGTAGCTGGCGTGATAGCACGCACAGTGGACTGCGACGTCATCCACAGCCACGACTGGCTCACCTACCCTGCCGGCATCCACGCCAAGCAGGTAACCGGCAAGCCACTGGTCATCCATGTCCATGCGACCGACTTTGACCGTTCGCGCGGCAACGTGAATCCAACGGTGTTCAGCATCGAGAAAGATGGTATGAACAACGCTGACCATATCATCACCGTGAGCAACCTGACACGCCGCACCGTTATTGAGAAATACGGCATCAGCCCCGATAAGGTGACTACTGTTCACAACGCAGTGGAGCCACTGAATGAAGAACTGCTCAACCTGGAAGCGCCCCCGGGCAAGACCAGCAAAGTCATCACCTTCCTGGGCCGCATCACGATGCAGAAGGGTCCCGAATACTTTGTTGAAGCTGCCGCACAGGTGCTGCACAAGGTCAACAATGCCCAGTTCGTCATGGCTGGCAGCGGCGATATGATGGACAAGATGATTCGTCTTGCTGCCAAGCGCGACATTGCCGACCGTTTCCATTTCACCGGCTTCTTGAAAGGCAAGCAGGTGTATGAAATGCTGGCAGCCAGCGATGTCTATATCATGCCGTCGGTGAGCGAACCCTTCGGTATCTCGCCCCTGGAGGCGATGCAGATGGGCGTGCCTTCAATCATCAGCAAGCAGAGCGGCTGCGCCGAGATTCTCGACAATGTCATCAAGATTGACTACTGGGACACCAATGCCATGGCCGACGCCATCTACAGCATCATCAAGTACCCTGCCATGTTTAACGAATTGCGTGAGCAGGGACTTGCCGAGGTTAACCAAATCACATGGGACAAGGCGGGTGCCAAGGTCATCAACATCTATCAAAACCTCATTAACCGCTAGTAGTCATCACCTAGGAATCTTTAGATTTTCTAGAAAAATATTATAACTAAAGAAAACAAACAATAAAACGACAATACAGATATGAAAGCGATTTGTTTTTATTTCCAGATTCATCAGCCGTTCCGTCTGAAACACTACCGTTTCTTCGACATCGGCAACGACCACTACTATTATGATGACTTTGCCGACGATGACATCATCACACGCATCGCGCAGCGGTCCTACCTGCCCGCCAACGAGATGCTGCTCGACATGATCAAGCAGAACGGCAAGAAGTTCAAGGTGGCTTTCTCTATCAGCGGTACCGCGCTGGAGCAGTTGGAGCAGTATGTTCCCGAGTTCATCGACTCGATGAAGGAACTGGCTGCAACAGGTTGCGTTGAGTTCCTGAGCGAGACCTATGCCCACAGCCTGTCATCACTCTATGACCCCGACGAGTTTGTCGCCCAAGTCAAGGCCCATGACGCAAAGATTTTCCAACTTTTCGGACAGAAACCCAAGGTGTTCCGTAACACCGAGTTAATCTATGACGATGATGTGGCCTCGATGGTTTATGCCATGGGCTTCAAAGCCGCCATCACTGCCGATGCCAAGCACGTGCTTGGCTGGCGCTCACCCAACTTCCTGTACAGTTCAGCCTCGGCGCCCAAACTCAAACTGTTGTTGAAGAACGGCAAGCTGAGCGACGACATCTCGTTCCGCTTCAGCAATCCCGAGTGGGCATCCTATCCCCTCACTGCCGACAAGTACATCAACTGGATCAATGAGTTGCCCCAGGAAGAGCAGTTGATTAACCTGTTCATGAATTATGACGCATTCGGAGAACTGCAGCCTCGCGAGAGCGGCATCTTCGAGTTCATGAAGGCGCTGCCCCGCTTCGCTGCCGAGCATGACATCCAGTTCTGGACTCCGAGTGAGGTGGTTTCCAAGTTCAAACCCGTTGCCGAACTCGCAGTGCCCTACCCCATGTCATGGACCGACGAGGCGCGCGACACCAGCGCTTGGCTGGGTAACACGCTGCAACAGGAGGCTGTTCACAAGCTCTACAGCATCGGTGAACGCGTTCGCTTGTGCACCGACCGCCGCATCAAGCAGGACTGGAACTATCTGCAGGCCAGCGACCACTTCTTCTACATGTCGACCAAACACAACGACGATGGCTCGGTACACTCCCACTACAGCCCGTATGACTCGCCCTACACTGCGTTTACAAACTACATGAACGTGCTGAGCGATTTCATGACGCGCGTCGAGGAGCAGTACCCCACCAGTATTGACAACGAGGAGCTCAACTCGCTGCTGCTAACCATCCGCAATCAGGAGCAGGAAATCGAGAGGCTGCACCGCGAGGTTGAGATGATGCGCAACAACATCGTCCAGGACACTACCGGCGACTTCCCTATCGACGAGCCTGAGCCCGCCCCCGTACAGGAGGAAAAGCCCGAGCCGGAACCCGAAAAGAAGCCGGCTCCCAAGAAGAAAGCACCGGCCAAGAAACCCGCAGCAAAAAAGGCGCCTGCTAAGAAAGCAGAGCCCAAGAAGCCAGCGGCCAAGAAAACGCCAGCCAAGAAGTAATCCTTAACAAATGAGGGTGAGCAAAACAAAATTTGTTCACCCTCACTTTTTACACAACAACATGCCTCTAAAAAAGGAATACAATAAGTACAATCTTAATAGCCTTCTGAATTGAATTAAGTATTTGTATTTATTGTTTTCATTTAGATGTTGTCGTGTCAGTCTCGACAATGTAAAAAACAAAAAAAGTATTTTTTGTTTTGTTCTGCCCTCGACTTTCACTAATTTTGTGGGTTAATAGCAAATGAACACTCAAATAAAAAAACATACAATTATGGCAAGACTTCGCAACTTCATTTTTCTGTGCCTGTGTGCACTGGTGATGGTGCCTTCACTTCAAGCCGAGCACCTGATGATTATCGCTGTTAATGACACCCACAGTCAGATTGACCCTGCCAGCGACGGCATGGGCGGTGTGGCACGTCGCCGCGCCATCTATGACCAGTTGCGCGCCAACAATCCCAACACGGTCTTCATTCATGCCGGCGATGCTGTTCAGGGCACGCTGTTCTTCTCGCTCTATCGTGGCGAGGTTGAATATGCACTGATGGACACTCTGCGCTATGACGCCATTATCATGGGCAACCATGAGTTTGACAACGGCATGGAAGAACTTGCAGCCCACTACCACAATGTCGATGCCGTGAAAATCAGTACCAACTACGACGTCAGCGCCACCCCGCTCAATGGTCTGTTCCAACCCTATTGGATTAAGGCCGTGGGCGACAAGCGCATTGCGTTTATCGGCATCAATGTCAACCCCGAGGGTTTGATTGCCGATATGAACTGCCGTGGACTGCGTTACCGCTATGCGCCGAGTGTCGCCGACGCTACGGCACGCTACCTCAAGGAGATTCTGGGAGTAGATTATGTCGTGATGGTGTCTCACATTGGCTACAGCAGCTACGAGCCCACCGAGCCTAACGACGCGCTCATCATCGGCCAGAGCCACTACATCGACTTGGTCATCAGTTCCCACTCCCACACCACCATCAAGCCTGGCAGCGGAATGGACCGCGTCGCCAATGCCGACGGCAAGATGATTCCCATCGGCCAGAACGGCAAGAGTGGCAAGATAGTTGCTACCTATGACCTCGACCTTGACAACGGCAACGTCGTCTATGACCATATTCCCGTTGACGCGACCTGGGACAAAGCTGCCAGCCGCTACACCGCTATGAACGAATGGCTCGACCACTACCGTCATGGTGTGGACAGCATCATGAACAATCCCGTCGCCACAAGCGCACGATTCATGAAAAATTCCAGCAACGCTGCCCAGAACTGGGTGAGCGATGCCGCTATGGTCATCATCAAGGAACTGACCGGTTTCAAGAACATCGACTGCGCCATTATGAATAAGGGCGGCATTCGCACCGATATGCCCCAGGGCACCGTTACCGAAGGCGTTATCGGCTCCATGTTCCCGTTTGACAACCGCTTCGTCGTGCTGGAGATGCCCGGCAATGAACTCATCGAGAGCATCAAGCTCATGTGCGGACGTGGCGGTGATGCCGTGAGCAAGGAACTCAAGGCAATCTACAATGAAAAGGGCGAACTCATCAAGGCAACTCTGAAAGGAAAGAAAATCGACCCCAAGAAGACCTACATCGTCGCCACCATCGACTATCTGGCCAATGGCGGTGACTACATGACGCCCATGACACGCTGCAAGCGCCTGTTTGTCGATACCCAAAAGTACGGCAACCACATCTTGCAGTATGTCAAGAGGCTCGAAGCCGAGGGCAAGAAAATCGAGGCTAAGGACGAGGTTAGGATTCAGAAGAAATAAACTATAGGTTTCAGGTTTTTAAGATTTCTTAAGAAATAAAAGGAAGTATATATGATGACCAGATTCAAACGTTTTTTGTTGACAGCAGTTGCCGTGGTACTCGCAATAGGGGCTACAGCACGCAGCACCAATAACTTGCCCAACCTGTTTAATGATGTTGACCAGGTTGAGATGAACCGTTGGGTGGACAGTGTGTTCAACACCATGTCACCCGAGGCACGCATCGGCCAACTCATCATCGCTGCCGTGACGCCATCGTCCCAAGATGCCACTAAGCAACTTGTGGAACGTCTCGTAAAACAGAACATGGTGGGCGGTCTCATCTATGAAGGCAGCACCATTGCCGACCAAGCCTATGTCACCAATCTTGCCCAGTCGCTGGCTACCATCCCCCTGATGATTACCATCGACGGCGAATGGGGTCTGGGAATGCGCCTGAAAGAAGTACCCGACTTCCAGCGCAACCTCATCCTGGGGGCTATCGACGACGACATGTTGCTGTATGAGTACGGCCGCGAGGTGGCACGCCAGTGCCGCCGCATGGGCATCCAGGTGAATTTTGCCCCGGTACTCGACGTGAACGACAATCCCAAGAATCCCATTATCGGCGCTCGCTCCTTCGGTGAGAGTCCCGAGTTGGTGGCACGTCATGCCATCGCCTTTGCCCGTGGTCTGGAAGATGGCGGCGTGATGGCAGTGGGCAAGCATTTCCCTGGTCACGGTTCCTCAAACGGGGATTCCCACAAGATGCTGCCCGTCATCAACAAGACGATGCAGGAAATCAACACCTGTGAGTTGGTGCCCTTCCGCCGCTTCATTGACGCGGGCCTGAGCGGTATCCTCACAGCTCACTTGCTGGTGCCTGCCATCGATGGTGGCAAAGCGCCCACGAGCCTCTCGCCGGAATGCATCAACAACGTGCTGCGTAGCCAGTTGGACTTCAACGGCCTGATTTTCACCGATGCACTCAATATGAAAGGCGCTAACGAACTCCTCAAGGGCTCGGTGTGTGTCAATGCCCTGCTTGCCGGCAACGACGTGCTGCTTATGCCCGAGAATATCAGTGACGAGATTACTGCCATCAAAGCGGCAGTCGAACGCGGCAAACTGAACCAGAGCGTCATCGACGAGCGCTGTAAGAGAATCCTGCGCTACAAGTATGCACTTGACCTGACCAGCCCTCAGCACGTCAACACCTCCAACCTGCTGAACGAGATCAACTCGCAGCAGGCCACCGTAATCAAGCGCAAACTCACCGCAGGCAGCATCACTGTCATCAAGAACAACGACGATATCCTGCCCATCCACAACCTGCAGAGCCGCCACATCGCTGTCGCCACCATCGGCAACGAGAAAGGCACGGCATCCAAGTTCACACGCCGCTGCGCCGACTATGCCCAGATTACCAGATTTGACCTTAACAAAGCGGGCTCGGCAAACGCACTGGCTGAGCAGCTGCATGACGGTCATTTCAACACCGTCATCGTGGAGGTGGGCGACGACAATGCCGAGAACCGTGCTGCACTTAATGCCGTGGTCAAGAAATGCAAAAACGTGATTCTGGTACTGACTTGCAAACCCTACGACATCCAGCAATACGGCACTGCCATCACCAACAAGCACGTCAAAGCCGTCGTGCTCACCTATGAGAACTCTCCCCTGACCGAGGACTATGCTGCACAGACCATCTTCGGCGGCAATGCAGCCGGCGGCAACCTGCCCATCTCGCTTGCATTTGACGGCAAGAAGACCCGTTTTGAGGCTGGCGACGGCATCCATTACGATGCCAACCGCTTGGGTTATACCATCCCTGCCGAAGTGGGACTCGACAACCGCTTGACTGCACAAATCGACTCGGTGTGCCGACTGGGAGTGCAACAGCACGCTTTCCCCGGCTGCCAGGTGATTGTTGCCCGTCACGGCAAGGTCGTGTATAAGAACTCGTTTGGCGCCATCGACTACGACAACCCCAACAAGGTGGATGACAACACCCTGTTCGGCCTCGCGTCGGTATCCAAGGCCACTGGTACTATCAGTGGCGTGATGAAGGCCTTCGACGACGGCAAGTTTCGCCTTGACGACAGGGCCAGTGATTATATCCCCGGGCTGCGCGGCGGCGACAAGGAAGATATCACCTTCCGCGACCTGCTGTATCACGAGACGGGAATGCCGGCATCACTCGACATGTGGAAAATGATGATGGACCCCAGCACCTACAGCGGCACGCTCATTGCAGGAGCCGAGGATGCCACCCACACCATCAAGATTATGAACGGTGCCTGGGGACACAAGGATGCCAAGATGCGCACCGATATCCTTTCACCCGTCAAGACCGACCGCTTCAACATCGCGATTGCCGACGGGCTGTGGGGCGGCCGCGTGACCTACGACTCCATCATGAACCGCATGTACCACGCCAAGCTGGGCAAGAAGAAATACCTGTACAGCTGCTGCAACTTCTCGTTACTTGCCGATGCGGTGCAGCGCATGACCCACTCGCCGCTCAACTACTATGTGAACAACTACATCTTTGCCCCGCTGGGTGCCTATCACACGATGTACCGCCCGTTGAGCAAATTCTCGCGTGACGAAATCGCCTATACCGAGAAGGATACCTACCTGCGCCGCCAGCACATCCACGGCTATGTCCATGACGAGCTGGCCGCTTTCTCGGGCGGCGTGCAGGGCAATGCGGGACTGTTCAGCAACGCCAACGACCTTGCCAAACTGTTCCAGATGTGGCTGAACGGTGGCACCTATGGCGGCGTGCGCCTGTTAAAGGCCTCTACCATCGAGACCTTCACGACCCAGAAGAGTCCCAACAGCCACCGCGGACTGGGCTTTGACAAACCCGTTGTGGGCAATCCTGACGCCAGCAACACCTGTGCCGAAGCCACACCAGAGACGTTCGGCCACACGGGCTTCACGGGCACCTGTTTCTGGGTGGACCCCAAGAACGACATGTTCTATATCTTCTTGAGCAACCGCGTGTGCCCCACGAGGAACAATCCCAACTTCGGTCGCATCAGTGCCCGCAGCCACATCCAGTCGCTCATCTACCGCGCCATCAAAGATGAGGAATAACCACCCTCACAATCTAGGTTTACTAGACAACAAATAACTAAAAGACAAGGATAATATGAAGAAGTTTGCTTTTATTTTTAGCGCCCTGTTGCTGCTCGCATCGTGCAGCAAGGGCTACAAGGTGACCGTTACTTTCCCTGACGAGAGCACCAACGGCGAGACCGCCTTCCTGACCAACTATGACACGGGCGACACCCTGTTGAGCGCCACCGTCGAGAACCAGGCCTGCACCTTTGAGGGCGATGCCGACAAGGGCTTCTTCGCCCGTTTACTTGTGGGTGGCAGTCGCTACGGCTTCATTGTCGAGCCTGGCGAGGTGAAACTCAATATTGCCGAAGGCACCGCCATCAGCCCGCTCAACGACAAGATGACGGCTTGGAGCAAGAAGATGCAAGAAATTGCTGACGACACTACCATCACCGAAGCCGAGAGCGATGCACGCTATGCCGAGGGTTTAAAGAAGTTCTACGAGGAGAACAAGGACAACGCCATTGGACCATGGGCTTTCAGCAACTACCTGATGTACAAAGACTTCACCGAGGCTGATATCGACGCTCTGCTCAAGAGCGCTCCCGCCGAGTATGCCCAGCTGAAGCGCGTAGAGAAGGCCAAGAAAGCCGCACATCAGATTACCGTCACCGCCGTAGGCAAGAAGTTCACCGACTTTGAGGTGCCCGTGGGCGACGGAACGATGCAGAAACTGTCTGATTATGTGGGCAAGGGCAAAGTCGTAGTTGTTGACTTCTGGGCCAGCTGGTGCCCACCCTGCCGTGCCGAGATTCCCAAGCTTCAGGCACTGAAGAAGAAATACGGCGACAGATTTGACGTGCTGGGCGTTGCCGTGTGGGACAACCCCGAAGACACCCGCAAGGCGATGACCGAACTTGAAATTACCTGGCCCGTCATCATCGGCACGCAGCAGCTCAACGAGCCAACCGACCTGTACGGTATCAAGGGCATTCCCCACATTATCGTATTCGGCCCTGACGGCACAATTCTCGCACGCGGCCTGACTGGCGACGACCTCGCCAACAAACTTGCCGAGGTGCTGAAGTAACTTCTTCTGTCGGCGAATTACGCGAATTAAAGCAATAAGGCATCCGTGAACGGATGCCTTATTTTTTCAGTTGTTTCAGCTACTTGCTGTTGAGCAAGTTGTCGATGAGAGAGGTCACGTCGCCGATATCCAGGTTGCAAATCGGCATCGCGCCTCTATTCCCTTATTTCAGTTGCCTGATTAGGTATTCCGACACTATGTCGGTGGTTCGATATATATTCTGAGTGAAACCGTGGTCGTAGTATTCCTGAATGACCAATTCACTATTGGGCCAGATTTCGTGGAAGCGCTCGCCGTAGGTGTATGGAACCACGCGGTCAGCATTGCCGTGGATGATGAGAGCTGAACCCTGATACTTTGCCGCCGTTTCATAAATGGGCAGGCTAAATGCCGTGCGGATGAATTCGGCGCCAAGTTTCAAGCCACCCCACAACTCCACATATTCACCAGGATTAAAGGGGTCATATTGTTTTCCCATGGTAGAGCCGCGAATGGCGTCATCGCGCAGAACTGCGGCAGGAGCCATCAATGCTACAGCCTTGAAAGCGGGCCTACCCAACTCCTCGCTCAGTTTACCTGCCAACATCGAGGCCACTACGCCACCTTGTGAATGGCCTGCAATGGCAAGGCCGCTCACGTAGCTCAGATTGCTCACATACTCTACAACCTTCTTGGCATCCTCAATCTCGTTGGGAACGGTCATGTCCACGAATTCGCCCTCGCTCTCGCCGTGACCGTTGAAGTCGAAGCGGATGCTGGCTATGCCGTGTGCCTGCAAGGTATCTGCCACCAGTTCGAACAGCGGGCCTTCCTTCCTGCCACTGAATCCATGACAGAAAACAACCATCGGACACTTCTCACCCGGCTGTAACTCCGGTTTTTGGATGATTGCCTTCAAACGTCCGTGATCACCATCGATAAAGAGCGACTCGCCTTTCTGCTTTGGCTGATAAGCACCCGTTGTAAGTTCCTTCAGGTATTTATCCACCTTATACGACAGCACAGTAGAGAGTTTCACCTGCCCGTCAGGACCGATAACCACCATTGAAGGTATCCAGTTTACACCGTATGCCTTGGCAATGTCAGTTTCCTTGAACTTCTTCAACTCGCTCACCTGCGGGTAGGTGATGCCAAACTGCCCAATTGCCTTCTTCCATGCTTCAACATCGGTATCCATCGAAATGCCGATGAACTCGATGCCATGCTGGCGGTATTTCTCATACATCCGGACTACCTCTGGCGCATCCTTACGGCAATCACGGCACCACGATGCCCAGAAGTCGAGCACTACAGTCTTGCCTTTAGCAAATTTTGAGAGTTGGAGAGTCTTACCTTCGGGAGTCTTCATCTTGAAATCAGGCGCTGCAGTTCCAACCTTCACCAATTCGGTTGCATACTTATTGTCTAAGTCCTGCTGAACGAACTGTGCCCTTGCCGCTATCGCTCCTAAACTGAGCAACACGAAAAACAATAAAACCTTTTTCATCATAGTTCTTTATTATTGCCTTTTTAAACAACGGTGGAGCCTACTAGGGCCCCACCGTTGCTATATTAAAATATGTCTATAGACACGATTACTCGGCCTCTACTGCTGCCTGGGCGGCTGCAAGACGTGCGATGGGCACGCGATAGGGCGAGCAGGATACGTAGTCAAGGTTGAGCTTGTTGCAGAACTTCACGCTCTTGGGCTCACCACCGTGCTCACCGCAGATGCCGACGTTGAGGTCGGGGTTAGCGGCGCGGCCCTTGCGGGTAGCCATCTCAACGAGTTGACCAACACCCTCCTGGTCGAGAACCTGGAACGGATCCTCCTTGAGAATGCCCAAGTTCTTGTAGATGGCGAGGAACTTGCCAGCGTCATCACGCGAGTAACCGAAGGTCATCTTAGTCAAGTCCTTTCTTCCGAATGATAAGAAGTCAACCACCTGAGCAATCTGGTCGGCAACCAGGGCTGCTCTACACTCTCGCCCTATCGCGTGCCCATCGCACGTCTTG
>JAEEGL011443850.1_pt1 | contig 14346 bp, 19 predicted proteins | sample 9134231 | NCBI WGS metagenome assembly JAEEGL01 (sample SAMN16246548, study PRJNA631951) | gut metagenome | biome: gut microbiome; feature: rumen; material: fiber-attached | host: Bos | place: Iran: Karaj | collected 2018-10
GATTGCAGACGAAATTTCTGCCACGCTGATAGCTCTTTCTCAACCGGCACGGGTATCTTGACTTCACGGTCTTTGTAGATAGTCTGTGTCTTGGTCTCTACCGGCTTCTCGAATGGCACCGGCACGCTCTGCGGCTTCGTGTTGAGCTTGTGCGACAGCGTGCCGTCTTTGTTGAGCTGCACTTCGCTCACTGCGTAGTCGTTTTCAAGCACGCTCACGCTGTCATGCGTGACTACCTGCGCAGTCTGCACCGGCACGTCGAAATAGAGCGTGTCGTGAACGTATTGAATGCTGTCGTGCGTCTCGACAACAGTCACTTCATGCACTATTTCACGAGGTGAGCGACAACCGGTAAGCATTGACACGACAGCAATGATGACGAATGCTATCAAGAGCGTGAGACAGCCGCCACCGAGAATTGCGCAGTTCTCTCGCTCGACATCGCTCATGTTTTCAAACAGCTTTCTCATTTCAGTGAGTTGAGATAATTGATGATGCCTTCAACGTGCAGTTCGACGATTTTGCGTCTTCCGTCTTCTGACATCAAGATTTTCAAATCTTCCTTGTTATCGTAAAACAGATTTTCTGTCAACACAGCAGGGCAGTTCGTATTCTTGACCATAGCGAAGTTCGCTTGCCAATAACGCTCTTTTGGCACGCTGCGGTTGCCTTTCAGACCACGCTTTTCTGCTTCAGCATAGAGCGACTGTGCGAGCTTCTTTGATGCGTCGCTGCACGTCTTTGCGACAAACACGCTGAAGCCACGAGCGTTGTACCAACCGCCGCTACCGGCTGCGTTTGCGTGTATGCTCACCATGATGACGTTCTGCTTGCCGAGCTTGCTGCACCATGCGTTGACACGTCTGCATCGCTCTGTGAGCGTCACGTCATGCACATCTTCAGTCACGATGCGCTCTGCATCATAGCCACGCTTGCGCAGCTCATCAACCAAAGGAACTGCGATTTCTCGATTGAATTTCCACTCGAAAAACGTCTTGTCGGGTGAACGCTTGCCCGGTGTGTTAGCACCGTGACCGTTGTCGATTAAGATTTTCATTTGATGTGAAGTATTTGTCTGCGGTTGCGAGACGAATAAGAAACATGAACCCAATTATAGCCATACTCATCAATGAGTTGGTCGTAGGGAAGACCGAGCTTCACTATCAAGTCAAACAGACGTTTGTTGTCTGCCGGTTTGTCGCTAACAGTGCGTATGTCTGCCGCCTGACCGAGCGTGTGTTGACTTGCCTTCACACCGCCGACAGCAGCGTTGAGCCGAACGCATCTGTAACCGCTCGTGACAATAATCGGTGCGCCCCACGCTTCACGCAATGGGTCGAGTATGTTGTCAACGAGCGCAGTCAGATTTGCAATGACAGCAGCAGACGGTGTGTTGTCAATCTTTCGTCTGCTTGCTGTCGCTGATTTCGTCAGTTCGGGAATTGTAAAGTACTTCATTTCTCTTTTTCCTTGTCTTCGTCTTTAAGCTCATCAAGCTCGACATCAAAGTGACGCTCTGTCTTGTCAATCATAATACGCTGCAACATCTTCCAAAAACGACTGTCTTCTTCACTGCGGCATGAGCTTTCGTTTTCGAGTATGCTCCAAAACTGCTCAAAGCAGATTACACCGGTGATGATGTATGACAGTGGTATTGTCACATGAACGCAGACATATTTCTCGCAGAGATACGCAAGCAATATGAGAGCAAGTCGCTTGGGTATTGTCTCTCTGACCACTTTCCCGAACAAGTATGAGCTGAACTTGCTCTTTCGCTCTTTCACTTGTTCGGGGTGAACCTTACGCACACGTCTGTCGAGCTGATATGCCGTGACAGCATCGTACACGACAAACGCAATCATTACGATGATGAGCGGGAATGTCGGCTCGAACTCGCCGACAAGCCAACCGACTGCACCGCCGATAGCCGCCCATATAACCTTGAAAATAGACATTTCTTGCATGATGATAAAACTTTGTTTTTCTGCAAAGATACAATAATTAGTGCTTAACAAGTACCAACAACAAGCAATATTTTATCCTCACGTTTTGCACAATCTTACAGACTGCGCCAAGTCGTGTCACCTACTCGCTTGTAACGTATGCCGTTAGTGCCTATCTCGAATGCGCAGCCGTTGCTCTCGACACTGAAAAGCATACCGTCTGTCGGGTCATTGAGAGCAAGCACATAGTTGTTGCGACGTGTACCGATAGCAAAGCCGTTGGCAAAGAAGCGTGAGATGTAGAACTCTGTGTTGTAAGCCGCCGTGACGTTACTCCACGATACGTGAGCTTCATCTGTATTCTGAAAGTAGTTGTTCGCTTGCATCTCCCACTCCAACACCACACGGTGATAACCTGCAACGACCTTGACTTTCTTGCTGCTCAAAGAGAGCGACGCACTGTCATACTCTACTTGTGATTGTGTTTCGTCACCTGCGACGAAGCAGCCGCAGTTAGTTACATACACTCGCTGAATGCGATTAGTGAGCTGTGCATCGTCATAAGTCTCGACATACAGACGCAGATAAGCGTGAGCGTAGCCGACTTCTTTCATGTTCACGTCACTCACTACACGAGCATACAGCGTGCCGCCGAACGTGATGATTGCAGGTGTCGCAGTGTTGAATAAGTCACTGATTACCGTCTCGCCGGTGTATGTCTCGCTGTCGTGGTCTGTCGTATAGTCATGGTCAACACCGTCTGACGCATCTGTCATCGTGGCTGTGCCGCTCGTGTCACCGAAGATGTCGTTGATGCTGCTGTAACTGTTGCCCTCGAAGACCGTCACAAGCTCGTTGTTCTCATCGTAGATATAGACTGCCTTGTCATCGGGGTTGATTACTACTCGCTTGCCGTCTGCATTACCTGCAAGCACACGAGCGACTTCAAGCAGTTGAGCGTTGATGAGATTAGTCTTGATATAGCCGCCGTCGATGATAGTCTCATAGTTGTTGCCGTTGAGAAACTTGATGATGCCGCCAATCTCGCCGTTAGCCAAGTCAAAGTACGTCGTGCCGTCTTCAGAGACGATGCGCTGCGTTGTCACTCGACCGGGCAATATCTCTGTGAAGCCATACATCGCAGCGAATGAGCGTTCACCGTCATACTCGCTGTTCAAGATACCCACGAGCAGATGATAGTAGTTAGAGACAGCAGTCATGGCGATTGCTGTTGCCGATAGCACAAACTCACCTGCTGTCGTTGTATCTTCACGAGCGACTTTCGCATAGAGATAGTATGATTGCGTCGCTGTGTCGAGCGCAGGTGACGTGTACGACTGCATCTGCCAAATCTTGTACTCGTTGAGATTGTGCGACGATGACATATCGACACCGAGCGTCATGTGCTGCAAGAACGTAGCAGCGCACGTCAAGACTTTTGTCTGCTGATTGTAGCTCACGACACCTGCTTGCACTGTCGGGTTGTTGCGAGCCGTGATGAAACGGAATTGCAGACTTTCGTCACCGATGAGCGCAGCCATTGTCTGCACAGTGATAGGATTGACGCTGTTAGAGTAGTTGAGCAATGAGCTTTCAAGCATCGTCATCGTCTCTTGTGCGTCACGGAAGCGTCTTCTCGTGTATTGCACAAGCTCTCGCTTCGTGTCATCAATCACGACTTCGAGACCTTCAAGCTCTCGCATCGTAGAGCTGAAGCTGCCGCTCTGCGTAGCGTTAGAGATTTCGAGTGTGATGCTGTACGGCGCAGTGAGAAACTCTTTGATGCCGACGATGCGAATAAGCACACCGTCGGGCGCAAACTGCGTGTCAGAGAACTCGACATAGCCGCCGACTTTGAGCTTGCCACCGATAGAGAGCCAATTGTCTCTCGCCCATTTCGCTTGCAGCGTGCCGGTGAACGTGAACTCTTGGTCTTCATGGTCGAACAGATAGCGCACAGCTTCACGCATCATGTCCCACGATGCACCGCTCTTGGTCTGATTGTTGCAGATGTACGCATCGGGCAGCATACAGCCGAAGATTGCGTAAGTGTCATTGACAGCAGGTGCGAATGTCGAGTTAGGCATCTCGACATCATCAAACGTGTCAGGCACGAGACGGAAGCGACGCTCGCTGTGCTTGTACTGTATCTCGAACTCACGACCTGCGAGCATACCGCTCTGAAAGATGAGCGTCATGCTCTCATCGCCGATGATGTAGTCATTGAAGTTGAGAGCAGCAGGTATCGTGTTGTCGATGATGTCATAGAAGTGCTTGCTTTCGTTGATGACTTCAACCGACGTGACTGTGCCGACACGAGACGGATAGATTTCAGAGCAGTCAAGACTTTCTTCGTATTGTGTTGTGCGAGTACTGCCAACACGATGCACAGAATAACCGTCTGCGTCACTCGCAAACGTCTTCGCTTTCGTTGCGTCGTAGCCTTGCTCATCTTCAAAGTGCGTACCGTCATAGCTCAACGTCTGCGACTGCGGCAGTAGCAGCTCTTTTGCGCCGTACTTCGAGCGGTCGATGTTGCGGTCACCGCCCTGCACGAACAAGACATCAATCGGCGGTTTGTCATTGACTGCTGCACGACCGACACCCGGAACGAAACCGTTGCCACGACCGTAAGACAGCTCTATCGGGTTGTCTTTGTTATACTCAACTCTTTTGAACGAGAGCGTGTAGTTGTCGATTTCCCACTCTGTCTCGAATGTCGATGCCACCTGCGACACGGCTTCAGCGATAGTCGTGTGATTGAACTCGATAGTTTTCTCTGTGCTTTCGAGACAAGTGCCGACAGACCACAACGTCGTGCCGGCACGAGCGTTCAAGTTATTGACTATCTCTTCTGCGAACTCGTGCGGTCGTGCGCACATAGACCACTTCAAACGGCGGTCAACAGTGTTGCGCAGTATGTAATGCGATAACAGCTCTTGGTCTGTGCATAGCGTCAACGTGTACTCTATATTGCGCTCACCCTGCTTCTTGAAAGTCGCAGCAGTCCACATCGTATAACGCACACCCTTGTAGTCGCAATATGCGCCGACGGGTATGTCAACGTAGCTCGTGAGCGAGAACTTCAACACGAGCTGCGGTTTGTCTTGCAGCTTTCGGTACAGATACGACGTGTCGTTCTCTTGCACCGAAAGTGTAGTACTGTTGAAATTAAGAGTTATCATTGTAGTTGAAATAAAATCTGCCGAACAATCGTATCGTCACATAATACAGCAGTGCTATGAGCGTGTGCCAAGTGCGTTTGAATGGCTTGCTGCGGTCGTGTATGCGAGACAGCTTCAGCATATTGTCGAACAAGTCGATGTCTGCTGATTTGCGCTCGCTCTCGCCGCCCCCTCTGTCGTAAGCGTCATCGTGCATGACGCACGGCACATAGTATCGCTTTGCGTATGGCGGCTTGATGTACCGTAGCAAGCCACGCTCGCAGCCGCAGCCGTTACTCATTGCCCGTGAACACTGTGTAGTCAACACTGTCTTTTTGCTGCCAACCGTTTGCGAGAGCAGCAGTGATGAACGCAACTGCACGAGTGTAGAAGTCGCTGAAAGCGTTGAGAGACGTGAACGTGTGATACACCGGCTCGCCGTCGCTGTCTTCACCGAGCTTGAACTTGATTGGCAAGATTGCGCCTTCGGTCTGCACCGCCAAGTCGTAAGCAGCCTTGAAGTTGATTTGGTTCTCTTGCGAGAGATACACCGGCTTGCTGTTCCACGAGAAGCCGTTGAGAATGGTCTCATCTGTCATCATGTTGATGAGAGCGTTGATGTCGCTCTTAATCTCTGCGATTGTCGGCTTGTGGTCGTACTGCTTGCGCCAACGATAAGAGCCGTCATCATCGGCGTAGAAACCGAACACGACAAGATACTTGCTGTTGCGCAGCTTGATGAGAGCGTCTTCACGCTCTTCTGCGCCATACACTTTGTAAAATTCTGATGTAGTCATGTGAAAATGTATTTGTATTTGTTACCGTCAAAGCATTCGCTTCTGATGATTGTCTCGAAAGGGAATGCGCCTTTCTCTGCTATTTGGTCGAGTATCGACTTCATTTCTTCAGATGCTGTGAAGAACTTGCCGTACTCGTGAGTGTCGGGGTAGCGAAACTGAACGACGTAGCGGTCAGAACCGTGCGCTGTCTTGATGTCTCGCTCGTAGTCATGTATCTCGATGCGGCTGTTGACGATTGAGCCGAGCCGTACCGTCTTGCCGAGAAATCGTTTTTTGCCGTCCGGCGGTGTGTAAGTGACACCGAGTTCACTAAACTTATTCATCTCTTTTCTTGTTAAAAGTTTCTTCAAAAGATTGCGACAGTTGCCGTGCTTTGCAAGACCATAGAGCGAGCCGATAAGCTCAACTCTGCGCTTGCGTGATTTCACACGCTTCAGCTTGCGTGCGAATGCTTTCTTGACACGCTTGCGCAGCCGTGAGTGCGTCGGGTAAATCACGAAGCCGAGAAAGTCGATGCCCTGCTCTATCGGGAACACTCGCTCGTTCTCTTTGACGTGCAGCTTGCAGCGTGTCACACACTCATGCACCTTGTCACGAATGCGCCACAGCGTGCGCTTGTCGCTCGCAAGCACTACTCCGTCATCGCAATAGCGATAATAGTAGCGCACCGCAAAGCGGTCTTTCAGATAGTGGTCAAGATACGTTGACAGCAGCAGATTGCCGAGACCCTGCGAGCTGCGCATTCCCATTGATATGCCCGTGTCGAGCAAGCTCACGAAATCGTCGAGCAGCTTGATGAGACGCTTGTCTTTGAAAACACGTCGCACACAGTACTTGATGAAGTCTTGCTTGACGCTCTCGTAGAACTTGCGAATGTCAAACTTATAGACGTAGCGTGTCCCGATTGGGTCATTCGCTATGTCTCGCTCGATATAGTGCTTCATATCGTGCAGTCCACGACCTTTGATTGATGCGCCGGCTGTACGAATGAAGCGTCGTTTCAGATGTCGGTCAACGACCGTCATCACGGCATTGATAGCAATGCGTGCAGACATCGGGAAGACTTGTATGTTGCGCCACTTTGCGCCCTCAAACACGAGCTTCGGGTGAAAGCGCATATATTTCGACAAGTCGTTCTCGATGATGTGCTGACGCAATTCGTCGAGAAACTGCTTGCGATGAGCGAGCAGCCACTTGCCCTCTTTCAGACGCTTGCGGTGATTACCACGCAGCACTGTGTCGAAAGAGTTGTCGAGATTGCTCTGCTCAATGATTTCTTCTATGACGTAACCGATGCGTTTCATTGTTATCATGCCTTCAGTCCCTCACAGCCGAGATGTTCGAGAAAAGACCTACCAATCTCTCTGTGTGTTCTTGTTGTTTCAGTTTTCCAAAACATTCAAGTTCTGTGAACATTTGAAAGTTTTGCTGTTACTGCGGCTTGTGTCTCTCGCCCTCTGCTATGCGCCAACTCGTGACGCTGTGCCGTAGAGACGATATTGTATTGCGTTGTACTGTTTGCGAGCCGAGAGCCGTTGTTGCCGTTCGAGTTCGATGATGCGTTGTTCGCATTCGCATAGGCGAGACCGCCGTTCGCATTCGAGTTGTTGTTGGCACAACCGACCACACGACCTTTCTCATCGTCACTCATGTTGTCAATCTCTTTCTGTGTGAACAGCTCGAACCACGGATAGTAACGATACTCATCTTCTGTGAACAGTGGCTCCCAACCCTCGTTGAGAGCTGCGGTGATGATGCGCAGCTTCAAGTAGATGAAAACGTCTTTGTCGCTATCGTGCATTGACTGCGAAGCTATCTCTTCATCAAAGACGTTATACAGCAACACAAACGGGTGTTCTTCACCAAGCTCATTGCAAGCGTCTTCAAATGTCTTGATGCGCTCTCTCACGTCTTGTGATTGCTTGAAAGTGTCTGCACCGAACAAGAGTTCAAGCAGATATTTTTGTGACTTGTCTGCGCTCTTGTATGCTTTCAGCGCATTGTCACGGCTGATTGTTAGATTTTGATTGCTCATTGTCGTTAATCTTTTTAAGTTTTGGTGTAATGATTTTCAGTTGTCTCACTGCGTTAAGCAGTCGTGTACTGCGTTTCATGCGCTCTTTGTCAACATTGTCGAGAACGAGCGGCAAGCAGCGCACGAGTACAGCGAGAAAGTTGTTGGGTATCTTGCGCATCGTGTCAGTAGTTAGTCAGATTGAACACACGACCTGCGTCTGCTATGTATGTCGGTACACCTGCGACGCTCTGTATCTCATTGCGAAAGCGTTGTTCGTCGCTGTTGTTGTCTGAAAGATGCACGAGTATGACATCATCGAGATTGCTCTTGTCGCTCACTCTGATGATTTCTTTCGTGGTTTCAAGCTCCATGTGCGACTGCAACAGACGCTCACGCATTCCCACCGGCACGACACCTGCATCAATGTTCTCTTGCAAGATGTCATCTGCATAGTTGCATTCGAGCATCAAGTGACGAATGCCGCCGACACGATATTCAAGCATCATCGTGTCAGTGATGAACAGCGTCTTTCCCATGTCTCGATGCTCAATGATATAGCCGACGCACGGCACATCGTGAACGACGCTCAATGCGATGATTTTCCAATCGCCCACGATGTAGCCATGCTGCGGCTCGATAGTCTTGCAGAAAGCACGGTTCTCGACGCTCTTGAACACGTCTGCGAGCGCAAACACACGAATGCCGCACGAGAGAAAGTCTCTCATGTGTGCAGCATGGTCGTTGTGTCTGTGTGTGATGATGCAGGCTGCTATCTTCGAGATGTCCCAATGCAAAGCACGCTTGACTTGCATGATTGGCACACCTGCTTCAAGCACAAGCACGCTGTCACCGCTATCAAAGAGATAGCAGTTGCCGTTCGATGATGAGCCGAGAACCGTGAGTTTCATAGCGCATCAATAGCCGGGGTCATCGTTTGCGTCGTTGCCCGACGATTGCTCACTCTCTTTCTCGCTGTCAGTCTCGCTCGCAGGTGCTTGCTTGACTTCGCCGGTCTCTTCGTCAACGACCTCGAAATCTACGTTCTCTGCGTTGAAGTTGACACTGTTAGCGTTCTCTGCGAGCAGGTCATTGCGCTGCTCATTGACTGCGATGTCATCTGCGACTGCGCCCTGCATCTCGACAGACAGATAGCCGTACTTCGAGAGCAAGCGACGTATCACAGTCTTCAGTGCCATGTCGCTGAAGTTGCCGAGCCAACCGACCTGCTTGCTGCTCTGCTCTGTGTTGGCGAGCTTGATGAGAGCTTCTACGGTCGTACCCTTACCGAGTGACGGCGCATAACGCTTTGCATACTTCGCCATGTCTTCGACACTCATGTAAAGCGTCTTGCTGAAGCCGTTGAGCAGCTCGATGTAGCCGAAATAACCGACAATCTTGTCACTCTTGCGCTCACCGTCGAGTGCTACTTCGCCGGTCAAGCGGTTCACAGTGCGCAGCTCACCTTCATACACGAAGTCTGCGTTGATGTAGCGATATTGCCCGGTGCGCATAGCGAGCTGAATGTAGCCTTTATAACCGGGAATGAAAGTCGGTGTCGGCACTTTCACCCATTGGTCGTTGCCGTTTTCGTCTTTCACTCTCACGCTGTTGTTATAGACTACGATGTAGGCGAAGCCGAGAGCTTTGTTGATAGGTAGCTGCATCGACGCAGCTTTGAGAGCTTGCGCAATCACGTCTTGCGGCTTGCACGTCTGAAGTGCTTTGTCGCTCGTGTAAAGGTCAATCACACTTGCGATGAATGCGTCACGATGTTTTCCGAGAGCGTTTGTGAACTGCTCTTGCACGCTTTCAGCTTTGAGCATCGACTTCAGTACATCGACGGGGCGACGCTGCTGAACGACTGCTTGCTGCTGTTGCGTTGCGAGTTGATTTTGCTGTTGCATAGTCGTTAAAATTTTAGATGATTAGTTGAATAGCGTAGCTTGCGCTGCGCTCTTTTTCTTGTTGTCGATAGTCAGTTGCTCATCGTCTGTCACGACAAGACAGATGAGCTGTGAGAGGGTTTCGGGAATGTCGTTCACGCTCTCTGCATTGTCGATGAAGATAGGTGCGCAGACACCCTCGAACTTGCAGATTGCGTTGATGATGTCAAGACCTGCGATGATGCGCATTGCGTTGTTGAGACCGTTGTTGTACGGCACACCGGCAACAGTGGCTTCACACGTCTCTACTTCGCCCCGTTGATTTGCCTTGCAAACATCTTGAAGCGCACAATCTTGAACATAGAGTTGATGCGCTGCTCGACAGCGTTGATGCGAGCTTTCGAGAACTCTGCGATAGTGAACTCTACACCCTCCAAGCGAGCAAGCTCTGCGTTCTGTGTGCGCAGTTGCTCTTCAAGCTCTGTGATGCGCTTGTTGTTGCGCTCGATGATGTCACGCTTCGAGAGACGCACACGCAGCTCTGCGATGCGGTCTGCAAGCGTGTTGCTCTTCTCTTGCAGCGACGTGTTGCTCTGCTCTTGCAGCGACGTGTTGCTCTGCTCTTGCAGCGACGTGTTGCTCTGCTCTTGCAGCGACGTTTCACGCTCGCACAATGCTTGATACTCGCTGTCGCTCGTTACAGCATCGTGCGTCGATGGCTCAACGTCGAATGTCTCGCTGTATAGCTGTGACTGCTTCTTCGTCTCGATGTCTGCTTTGAGCTGCTCGATGCGCTGTTGCTGCTGTGTCAGTTGCTCGTTGATGCTGTCGATATGTTGACGCACTGCGAGACCTCTGCGCTTGTTGTCTTCGAGCAGCCTTGCACGACGCTCGTTGAATGATGCGGTGATTTCAGCGACTTTACTCTCAATCTCATCGACTTCATAGCGTCTGTGACACGTCGGGCAGACAAACTCGTTCTCGTTGATGTTGAGCGTCTCTGCTTTGATAGCTCTGAACTCTGCGATTAGGTCGTTGCGCTGCTCGTTGTAGTTCTGAAGCAGCTTCATATTGCCCTCATGCTCACGCACGAGCTGCGAGATTTCACGCTCGATGCTTGCGATACTTGCGAGCAGTGCTTGCTTGTCGCTCTTGCGCCTGCGCCAATCTGCGAGAGCGGTCTCTTTAATCTCGAACTCTCGCTTTGCTTTCTGTGAGCGCACAGCGTTGAGCTGCTCAATCACTTTCATGCGCTCATCGCTCGCTTTGCGCAGTGACATTGCAGCGTCTGCTATCTCTGCGTCAATCTCTGACTTTTCGCTCGTGAGCTGCTTGATTTGAGCTTCGAGAGCCGCCCAATCTTCGACTTCGGGAACGTCACGCTTGCGCTCATCAATGCGGTCGGGCAGCGTGTCAATCTCTGCACGCAGCTTGCTTTTCTTGACTGCGATTTCACGCTTGTACTCTGCGAGCGTCTTGCCGGTGAGCTGTGCGAGCAGCGACTTGAAGTCTTCGTTGTCTGCTGCGATGTCATCGTCACTGATACCGCCCGCCATGCGAATGAGCATCGCACGCTGTACGTCTGCTTTCTGTCGTGAGAAATACGTCGGGTTGGTGATGAACTTGAACACCTGCTCACCGCACAGCTCTGCAATCTTTGCGTCGTACTCGCTTGCTTTGCACGGCACGTCATTGTAGAAGCGTTCTTCGGTATGCCCGGTGAACTCTGCGCTCACTGTGCCACGACGCTTCACCCATTTCTCGACGAAGCTGCGGCGCAGTGTGACTGTCTCGCCGTCAACGATGAGCGTAGCACTCACCTCGTGCGGCAACTGTGGTATCGGCTCGCCTTTATCGTCGAGCGTCTTGATGTTGAACTGTGAGCGGTCTTCACTGTCTTTGCCGAAAAGCAACCATGTGAAGCCGTCAAAGAGAGTTGTCTTGCCTGAACCGTTGCGACCAAGCACTCTCGTGATGTCTTCGTTGAACTCAATCTCGTAGTCTCGCAGACCCTTAAAGTTCACGAAGCGCATAGACTTGATTTTAATCGTCTTCATTGCGTTGAGTTATTAAATGATTATTACTTGTGTAGTCTCGATGTAGCGACGTGCGTAACTGCACGGCTTCTAATCTCATCATTTGTCGGTATGCGTTGAGCAAGCTGCCAACGCTCGACTTCCTCTTTCGAGAAATAGACCGACTTTCCTTGCTTGTAGTGCGGTATCTCACGAGCAGCCGTCAAGTGACGCACACGGCTCGCACTGATACCGAGCATGAGAGCGACTTCTTCTGTGTCGAGAACCGACTTTGAGCCGATAAGCACAAGTCGCTCGATGCGTTCAAGTCGTTCTTCCACGCTCATAGCTCATCTGCTTTGAATGCAGACATATCGAGTGCGCCGGTGCGCTCCCAATAGCCGCCGAGTTTGTAGATTGCGAAAAATGCGGCAAAGCCGATTGCTTTCGACACAAGAAAAGTCGTGAGAAACGGTGCGTCTTCGTTAGGCTCGCTGAACAAGCAGATAAAGCCGACGAAAGACAGTGCGAGCAGAACATAGCTGCGCCAATTAGTTAGAAATGCTTTCATAATGCTACTGCGGTTTGCGTCTCATCTGTTGGGAAGAGACAGTTAATATCAAGGTTATACTTCTTTGCGATGACGCTCTGCGTCAACTCGTCGGGCACTTGTCTGCCGAGCAGCCACATCTTGACAGTGTTTGGTGAACGATGTGTCAACTCTGCAACTTCAGTGATGAACATTTCAGCGTGCGTAGGCATCTGCTTACGCTCCAAGTAAACTGCTTTGAATGTCTTTTTTTGTAGTTTCATGTCAAAAATGCGATTAAAATTTGCTTGTTACGCACTAAACAATTACTTTTGCACGCAATTTATAAGGTGTTGCGACAATAGTAAATTGTCTATTGCGTTGCAAAATTACGAAACGATTTCGTACCCACCAAATTTTTTACGAAATAATTTCATAAAATTTTCGCAGCAATTTTTAATAACAACACTTAAATTTTTAATTATGAGCGAGATAACTGACATAAAAAAATTTCGTGAGTTGCATGGCTTGACACAGCGTCAACTTGCCGAACGATGCGGTGTTACACTTCGCACTGTGCAGAATTGGGAAATGGGTCGCACCATACCCGACAGCGCAATTCGACTGCTTCAGCACATCGAGAGCGAAGGCGAAACGATTTCGTCTTCATCGACAGACAACGGCATTAGCGTTGCAGCCGGCAACGGCAGCAGCGTGAACGTCGGCAGTGAAGCCGCCCGACTGATTACCCTGCTTGAAAAACAGCAAGAGCAGACAGATGAGCATCTGCAAATCATCAAGAGACGTGATGCGCAGATTGACCGTCTTATCACCGTGATTGCACAGATGACAGACAAACGAGATAACACATGAAGACAGTTGTAAGACTTTTGATGATGTGTGTCGTGTTGATGAGCGGCATCGTCGCTTCTGCACAGCAGCTCACGACACGCTTTATGAGCGTTGATGACGGTGAGCTTGTAGAAGCAGAAGTCAAGTTCACGCTCAACGTGAGCGAGCGCACTATCACCGTCGAGAACACATCGACATCGAGAGTGCGAACTCTACACATTAGTAATATAAGCGAGCCGATTGCTCGTGATGACATGGAAGTGACGAAATTCGACTGCACAGACGGTGCAAACAAAGTCGAGTTCACGCAGGTACGCTCAACGAAGCCGAATAAGCCGATGATGTTTGTGTTGACTTACAAGTTGGGCGATGTTAAAGTGTTTTCAGAAACCTATATGACTGATTGGTGACATGACAGATTACAGCAGATTAGTTATCGACACGATGAAAGATGCACTCTCGCATCGTGACGTGAGCGCACAGACGCTCGCAGACGTGCAGAAACAGCTTGGATTTGAGCTTGACAGATGCAAAGTATATAATCGCTCAACCGATGAGATACAGCGTCTCTACGACGATGTATTGTGGTTGCGTGCAAATCTCGCACTATGAGCAAGCGCAGAAATTACAGCAGCGACACGCTGCAAGTGATGACACGCTTCTTCGTCGCTCTGCAAGAGTGCAAGAACACGAACCGCATCAAGAGTGTGTCGCAGTACTGCCGAGACACAGAGATTGATATGCCGCATCTATACACGCAACGCAAAGACTTGAACAAAGGTTTCTTTGAGATTGGTTGGTGCGTGCCGCTCGTGCGTAATTACGGTGTCAGTGCAGATTGGCTGCTCACGGGTCGTGGCACGATGTTCTGCAAATGACTGTTGCACGTTCTGCAACTGTCATATATTTTTATGATAGCGTAAGATTATAAGATACAAACACTTGAATTTTGCTCACCGCAAATATGACGTGAGCAAAATGCTATTGTGAGGGAAGTTAATTTCCTCCACAACAAGAAAAGCGCAGCGAGATTGATTGATTTCTCGCTGCGCTCTTTATGCAATAGGAATATTTTTCAGTACTTTGTTGACATTTTTTGGAATATTTTATGCGCAAATGTTGCCGTTTTTTATGCGTGCAGCA
>JAEEGL013071296.1_pt1 | contig 14346 bp, 12 predicted proteins | sample 9134231 | NCBI WGS metagenome assembly JAEEGL01 (sample SAMN16246548, study PRJNA631951) | gut metagenome | biome: gut microbiome; feature: rumen; material: fiber-attached | host: Bos | place: Iran: Karaj | collected 2018-10
CCTTGGCATCCAGGTTGGCACCGTTCAGGATGAGCCGTTTCACACGCTCTGGGTACTTCATCGCAAAGAGCATCGCAATGTTCCCGCCGTCCGAGAACCCCATAATATGTGCCGTATCTATCCCATGTGCATTCATGAAGCCCTGTAGATCATCGGCAAACTGCCGTATTGTAAAAGGGGCGTCTCCCCTCGGCGTTTTCCCATGTCCGCGGGTATCCAATGCATATACATGGAAATGCTGGGCAAACACATCTATCTGTCCCACAAAATAGTCACAGTTCTCACCGTTCCCATGCAACAGAATTAGTGGCTCGCCATGGCCTTTCTCTATGAAATGATGTTCGATGTCCATTGATAAATCATGCTTTCAGAATATATTTTTGATAAAATTAGATTCCTGCATCTTCATACACCTCATTGCCCAGACGGTCTTCTATCCAACTGATGACATCGGGTGCAATCTGGTGTCCTTTCGGGTCGTTCATCAGGAAATGGTTCACACCAGCATAGATACGCAAACTCTTGTCTTTGGCACCTGTCTCTTGGTAGAAGTCAATGGCATCTTGTGGCGTTACGGACGTGTCATGGTTGCCATTCAGAATCAAGACCGAATTGGTAAACGTGCGACAGTTGTCTTTCAAGTACTGGATAGTCTCTTTGAAGGCATTGAGGATAGCGGCTGTAATCTCGCTCAGTGTGCTGTCGTCGCCAGGAGCAGAGAAGGTCTTCATTTGCTTCCACTCGGGCAGGTGCAGCGTGCCGTAAGCAGCATCGATGGTGTTGATGTATTCTTCGGGGGCTTCGGGACGAGGCAACCAACCAAAGTTCATAAAATGGTAGCGTAACACGCCAGCCGCAAGGATAATGCCACGTACTTCGTTGGGGTATTTCGTGCCATAGAGTGCCGACACATGACCACCCATGCTATGCCCAAGCACAAAAACAGGCACATTAGGATTTTCTTTTTTGGCAAATGCCACGATAACACGCAAATCTTCTGCCATCTCCCAATAACTTTTCACATAACCCCGCTTGCCTTCCGACTTACCGTGTCCACGAGCGTCATAGCGATAGACGTTGATGTTATGCTGGTTGAAAGGTTGTACAAAAGCATTGTAAAGAGAGTGTTCGTTGGCTAATCCATGCAGGATAATCAGCACGGCTTTTGGTTGCTGACTGACAAGGTCGCGTACAAGATTGAGTTTCAGTCCGTCGTGGGTCTCAACCATTTCGGTTGTCTTGATAAAATCTGTTGTATTCATAACTTTTTTACATTTAAAGATTCAACTATGTGCAAAGGTACAATGAATTTTAGAAAATGCTATCGTTACTTACTCATAGGTAGGTGGATTTTCTTATTTGGAAGAGTAATTTTGATGTTTTTGTCCCCATTCCGTCATTTGATAGACGATAGCGAAAAGATGTTTGCCATGTTCCGTCAAACGATATTCTACCCGTGGTGGATAGCCGTAGCATTCATGGCGTTCTATCAGACGTTCGTCCACCATCTGCCGAAGCCGTTCTGTGAGTACTTTTTCGCTAATGCCCTTTACCGAAGATGCCATATCCTTGAAACGAGTATTGCCACAGATAATGGCAGTCAGAATCTCCACCGTCCACTTACTGCGTAGCATATCCATCGTATCGGTTATTGACATGACTTCTCGACAAAGCACATGCACATCCTTTGTAGCCACCTCCTTTAATATCTCGTCTATGTTCTCCGACATTCGTACTTGGTTTACATACTAATGGTAGGGCAAAGGTATAGTATTTTTTACAAAAAGAAAATAATGGTGCAAAAAATCTTCCGAACTTTCATATCGTGCAACCTTCCAACCGCAAGAGGGCTATTTTGTTGGTAATGCCACCACTATAACCCGTCAAACGCCCATCAGCACCCAGCACCCGATGGCACGGCACGATGATACAAATCGGATTCCAACCTACCGCTCCACCCACTGCCTGAGCCGACATGTTGGCAAGTCCACGTTGGTCGGCAATTTGTTTGGCAATCTCGCCATAAGTCGTGGTGTGTCCAAAAGGAATCGCACACATTATTTGTTGAACATGTTGGTGAAAAACCGTGAGGTTGTCCGTTCGGTACGCAGGTGTGAAGTCGGGTTGTTTGCCACTGAAATAAATATCCAACCATCGACAGGCACCTCGAAAAACGGCTTGGGGGTTGAGTTCTACCGTATGCAGGTTTTGAATCTCCTGCGATTGAGCAAAACACAACCCCGTCAGCACTTCGCCATCGGAACGAAGAATAATATCGTCAAATCCCGTAGGCGTATGGTATAACGCAACCAAACCGTTCATCTCTCGTCAGAACGTCCACTTTGCAGCCAAAGTCGGGTTGACGAAGAAAGTTTTGTCGTTTTTTTGGTTATAAACAAAGTTGTTCGAAAATTCTATCTCCGTTCCCAAACTAAAATGCTCGGTGAAATTGTACCACAGTTGCGGCTCGGAAAGAATCACAAGTTTATATTTATCATCATTTTTCTCCTCAATCCACAAATCAATAAAACCCGCAAAAGTCAACTTATTGTTTAAGAAATTAAGTCCCCAAACGCCCGTGAGTTGGAAACTCGGAAAGTTATTGGTGTTTGCGTCACTTTTGAAAAACTGCTTGTACATTAGTTGCACCGACCAAACTTTTGAAAAATCCTCCGTGTGTCCATTGTAAGCCGCACCCACAAGCCCCACGTGCTGGAAACTACCAAAACGGCTTAAACCACCATTGTACTCCACATGAGCGGCAAAAGGCGACTGTTTGCCGAGGTTAAATTCCCGAGCAATCTCGGTGTAGGCACTTTCGATGAAGTGTTTACTGAAATCCATATCCACAAAATAAAACCACGAACCCAATTTGTCCGCTTTGAAAAGTTCGTATGTAACGGTAGCATTTGCCCGCTCACCTTCCTCCGAAGCGTAGATATGGCGACCAAAATCGTAGTGCAACTGAATGTTTTGTGCGGTTGCGGTGAGGCAAAACAATGCCATCAAACCGCTAAAAAGATTTTTTTTCATAATATTTTAATCATAATAAAGGTGCAACATATTTGAAAATAAACAGTACGCCGAGAATATAAACCACAGGCGAAAGTTCCTTATAACGACCTGTGAAGACCTTGATAAAGATGTACGAAAGCATACCCAACACGATACCTTCCGAGATACTTGAGGTGAAAGGCATCATAATGATGGTAACAAAACAGGGCATACACTCGGTAAAATCGTCAAATTCAATGTGTCGAATAGGACGCAACATCATCACACCCACAAGGAACAAGGCACTCGTAGTGGCAGCCGCTGGAATGATGAGGAAAATCGGCGAGAACAACATCGCCACGAGGAACAGCAGAACCACTGTGAACGAGGTCAAACCTGTCCGTCCACCTTCCATAATACCTGTCGTACTCTCCACAACGGTGGTTACGGTAGAAGTTCCACAAATCGCTCCGACAGTCGTTCCGATAGCATCTGCCATCATTGCACGGTTGAGGTGGGGAATCTTGCCCGTCTGTTTATCTACCATACCCGCACCAGTAGAGGTCCCAACCAAGGTTCCGATAGTGTCCAAAATGTCCATAAATAGCAAGGTGAAAACCACAATGAGATAGTCAATATCCAAAGCCACAAAACGCGAAAAGTCAAACTTAAACGCAATCGGCTCAATGGACGAAGGCAAACTCAGCAACGTAAAATTCTCTGGAATCTGCGTTACGCCAAACGGAATGCCCACAACACTCATAATCAAAATCGTGTAAAACAAAGCCCCACGCACTTTCAGAGCCAACAGCACAGCCCCCAATAAAATGCCTGCCATAGCCAATAAAGAGGTAGCATTCCACGAGCAAAGTGCCGTCAGCGTTGCAGGATTCGAAACAACAATACCACCATTTTTCAAGCCAATGAAGGTAATAAATAGACCGATACCCACCGAAATAGAGTACCGCAAATTGAGCGGAATGCAGTTCACGATAGCCTCACGCACCTTGAAAACAGTCAGCAGAATGAACGTTATACCTTCCACAAACACTGCCGTCAGTGCCTCTTGCCACGAGTAGCCCATCGAAAGCACCAACGTATAAGCAAAAAAAGCGTTGATGCCCATGCCGGACGCCAACGCAAAAGGTAACTTGGCATAAAACGCCATCACTAACGTCGCCACAACCGCTGCAATGACGGTCGCCGAAAAAACGGCTCCTTTGTCCATGCCAGTCGCACTGAGAATAATCGGATTAACCGCCAAAATATACGACATCGTCAAAAATGTCGTCAAACCAGCCATCATTTCGGTCTTAACACTGTGTTTAGTGGGGTCAAAACCTAAAAGCGATAAAAACTTTGTCATCATGTTTTTTAATTTTTATTATTTTGATTTTTTGTTTATTTCCATCGTTTTCAGTACGTAAAATACTTTCCTTTTGCATCCTTTATGATGCAATGATTTTGGCTGAATTAAGAGCGTACAAATTCGTCCAAATGTTATTTGGGTTTTAATGGGATAGATTTATTGTTTGCGAAGATACAATTTTTTATTGATTTTGCGAATTTTTTATTCGTTTGAAAGCATTTTTATTTTCCACCTTTCAGCCAACTCTTGCGTTCTTCTTCTGACATCTTTTCGATGGCATAACGGAGCGTTGTGCGAGCCATTTTGGGAGCGTGTTGCTGCAAAAAATCCCGCAACAAATCCATACTCACCCGCTTGCCCATCTCGCGAAGCATCCAACCGACTGCCTTGTGCATCAAATCGTGCGGGTGGGGCAGGTGTATTTCCGCATATCGCCAACACCACGCAGGCTCGCCTAAATTGGAGGTCATCAGCGTACAAACCATACTGATGCGTTCTCGCCATAAGTTGCCCGAAAAAGCGAGGTTGTCCATAACTTGTTGCTTAAAATTCCTATCGCTTACATCGGCTTGAGTGTTCAGGTTGGTCGGCAACAGGAGCCAATGTCCGAGAATATACGGTGCCGACAAATCCACCAAATCCCAATTATTGGCTCGTTCGGCGTATTGCAGGTACATTTTCAAAATCTCGTCCCGTTTTTGAATGGCTTGTGCGTCATTTTCCAACTTTTTAGTGGCGTTTTGTTGAAATTTACTAACTAAAATCAGCAGTCCACAAAGCCTCACTTCATGCCATTGGCTCATCAGCAACTCGTGCACTTCACTCAACGCCAAATCCTTCCACACTGCTTTAACCACCTGCCTTGTTTGGGGCACTTTTAAGCCTAAAAACTCGTCTCCAAAGCCATATTCGCCTTTGCCCGTTTTAAAAAATCGCATCAAGATACGTCGTTGCTCCTCATTTCGCAGCGATTCCATGTGTTCGATAATTTCCTTTGCAGTAGCCATTTATTAACTTATTTCTGACCAGTCGCGGGTGGTTCGTTTGAGTTTGGCGAGTTGTTGTTTATAAACCGCATGGTTGGGTTGCGAAAGGTTCAAATCCTGCTCCAAAACCCACGTGGCAGCCTCTTTGGCAACATCGAGGATTTGTCCATCTTGGGCTAACGATGCAATCTTTAGGTCAAACGGCAAACCCGACTGCAGCGTGCCATCTATCGCCCCTGGACCTCGCAACAGCAAATCCGTCTCGGCAATGCGGAAGCCATCGTTGGTAGAGACCATGATGTCCATGCGTTTGCGGGTATCCTTGCTGAGTTCTTGGCGAGTAACCAAGATACAAAAACTCTGCTCGGCACCACGCCCCACGCGTCCCCGCAACTGATGCAACTGACTCAGCCCAAACCGTTCGGCATTTTCGATAATCATCACGCTCGCATTCGGCACGTTCACACCCACCTCAATCACCGTCGTCGCCACCATGATTTGCGTTTTGCCCTCAATAAAATCCTTCATTTCTGCGTCTTTCATTTTCGGGTGCATCTGCCCGTGCACGATACTCACACGATACTTCGGGAACTGCTCCACGATGTACTGATAACCGTTTTCGAGGTCGGCTAAATCCAATTTTTCGTTCTCTTTGATGAGCGGATAAACGATGTAAATCTGCCGTCCCAATTCCACTTGTTGCACGATGAATTTGTTTATATCTTGGCGTTGCGAGGTGCTGTAATGGAGCGTGTAAACGGGCTTTCGGTTGGGGGGCAGTTCATCAATGATACTCACGTCCAAGTCCCCATAAACCGTCATAGCCAGCGTGCGAGGAATAGGCGTTGCGGTCATCACCAAGATATGCGGTGGGTTGATGTTTTTTGACCACAGTTTTGCCCGTTGCGAAACGCCGAAGCGGTGCTGCTCGTCAATCACCACAAAGCCCAGATTCGCAAATTGGACGTTATCCTCAATCAAAGCGTGGGTGCCGATGATGATGTTTGCCTCGCCGTTTTGCAGGTTTTCGTGAATCACTTTGCGTTGTTTGGCAGTGGTGCTTCCCGTCAGCAAAACCACCTGTAACGGCATGTCTTTCAATAAGTTAGAAATCGTTTCGTAGTGTTGGTTCGCCAAAATCTCGGTGGGTGCCATAATGCACGTTTGGAAGCCATTATCTATCGCCAACAACGCACTCATCAGTGCCACCAACGTCTTCCCGCTCCCTACATCGCCCTGCAACAGCCGATTCATCTGTTTGCCCGATTTCAAGTCGGCTTGAATCTCCTTAATTACGCGTTTTTGGGCGTTCGTCAACGCAAAAGGCAGAGCATGTTCGTAAAAATAGTGGAACATTTTCCCCACAATGGGCATCAAATAGCCTTTGGTCGTGGAGGATTGCAACTTGGCACGGTGCAAAATATCCAACTGGATGTAAAAAAGTTCCTCAAATTTCAGCCGTTCTTGTGCCAATTTGAGCGTCTGGGTATCTTTTGGAAAATGGATATTGAGTATGCTTTGCGTCAAATTCAGCAGGTGGTATTTTTGCAACATATCGTGTCCAAGCGTCTCAGGAATGCCGTTTTGCACGTCTGGCATCATTTGTTTGATGATAGAACGGATTTTTTTGGAATTCAAACCCACTTTTTTCATTTTTTCGGTGGTGTTATACTCCGGTTGCAAGCCCTTCGCCGTTGGGGTTACACCTTCTTTTAGTTCCTCCAAGTCGGGGTGGGCAAAATTGTATTGATGATTGAAGACAGACGGTTTGCCAAAGAGGATATACGGCGTGTTGATTTTGTAATGAAAGTAGTTGAAATTCCGAAACCAAACCAAATCAATGCTATTTTCTCCATCGGTAAAAGTCGCCATGAGCCGCTTCCCTTGCCCTTCTCCCACCGTCCGAAACTCGGTGATTTGTCCAATGATTTGAATGTACGCATCTTCGGAAGCGATGTCTTTTATTTTGTAAAATTTAGAGCGGTCAACATACCGAAACGGAAATTTATAGAGCATATCCATTTTGGTGTTGACGTCCCATTCTTTCTTCAGCACTTCTGCCAATTTAGGTCCAACTCCCTTACAATAAACAATATCGGTCGAAAATAATTCTTTAAACATTTTTACAAAGGTAATGTTTTTGTTTTTTTGAAAAACTTTTTCTAAATTCGCAAGTGAATTTTTTACCTTAAAAACACCAAAAATTATGCTTGAACCTTTTTATAGGATACATGAAAAACTGTTGAGTGGTGCTCGTGTGCCGATACGGCGTCTATTGATGGACGAGATCGACTGGTCGCACCGTTTGATTGCCCTCACAGGTGGACGTGGCGTTGGCAAAACAGATTTTGTATTAGGCTACGCCAAAGAATTAGAAGTGCAACGCAATTTGCAATCATATTTAGGAAAAGAGCATGATTTGACACCTTGCTTGTACGTTAATTTGAGCGATTTTTATTTCACAGAGCATTCGCTGTTGGAATTTGCAGAAGAATTTGTCAAAAGTGGCGGTAAAACGCTGATTTTAGACCAGACTTTCAAGTATGAAAATTGGTCCAAAGAGTTGTTGGAATGCTATTCGCGTTATCCCGATTTGCATATTATTTTTGTGGCGTTGCCTGTGATGCAAATGGACGTTGATAATACCGAATTGGACGGGATTGTGAAGATTTATAACTTGCGTGGATTTAGTTTTCGGGAATATCTGAACTTGCAAGCCAAGACAAATCTGCCTTCGTACAGTTTGAAGGATATTTTAGCTCACCATGTTGAACTTGCGTTGGAAATCAATAGCAAAGTGAACCCGCAAACGTATTTTGATGATTACTTGCGGTTTGGGTATTATCCTTCGTATTTGCATCAAACGCATTTTGAAACGAATTTAATGCGTACTATCAATGCTGTGTTGGATACGGATATTTTGATTGTGAAGCAAATCAACACCGATTATATTTTCAAGTTGCGGCATTTATTGTACATCATGCTTTCCACCACACCGAGTGTCTGCAACGTAAGTAAAATAGCACAACAAATTGGCGTCTCGCGTGCTACCACCTTAAACTATATCGCTTATATGCGTGAAGCAAGGTTGCTCAATTTACTCTACACAACTGAAAAGAAGAACCTCTTGATGGAAAAAGATATACTCAGAAAGCCTTCGAAAGTGTATATGCACAACACCAACCTCGCCTATATCGTCAGTGACCGAAAGAATACCATCCAAGATATAGCCGAGACGTACTTCTATGAAGCGTTGCATGTGCGGCATAAGTTGAACGCAACGGATAAAGGGGCTATGTTTTTGGTGGATGAATTGCACTATTTTGATGTCTATGGCAATGTGCCGCATCGGGATACCTTCCGCTATAGTGCTATATACAATATGAATATAGGGTATAATAATTTTATCCCGCTTTGGTTGTTTGGATTTTTATATTAGTCATTTTATAAACATTTTTTAGTAATGAAAGAAAAGAAATTTATTACTTGTGATGGAAACGAAGCAGCGGCTCACGTGGCGTATATGTTCACCGAGGTTGCGGCTATTTACCCCATCACTCCGAGTTCTCCTATGGCTGAAAACGTAGACGAGTGGGCAGCAGTAGGGCGTAAAAACTTATTTGGCGAAACAGTTTTAGTGCAAGAAATGCAATCTGAAGCGGGTGCAGCAGGTGCTGTGCATGGCTCGTTGGCTGCAGGTGCTTTAACAACAACCTTTACGGCAAGTCAGGGTTTGTTGTTGATGATACCAAATATGTACAAAATTGCAGGTGAGTTGTTGCCAACTGTCTTCCACGTTAGTGCACGTACGTTGGCAAGCCATGTGTTGTGTATCTTTGGTGACCATCAAGACGTGATGGCATGTCGTCAAACGGGCTTTGCGATGTTGGCAGAGGGTAGTGTGCAAGAAGTGATGGACTTGGCAGGTGTAGCCCACTTGGCAACCATCAAGAGCAGAGTGCCTTTCCTCAATTTCTTTGACGGCTTCCGCACGAGCCACGAATACCAGAAAATCGAGGCGATGGATATGGAAGACCTCCGTCCGTTGGTGGATATGAAGGCTTTGGCAGAGTTCCGCGAACGTTCCTTATGCCCTCAACACCCCGTGATGCGTGGTATGGCTGAAAATCCAGACGTGTTCTTTGCACATCGCGAAAGTTGCAACTCGTACTACGACAAAGTGGCTGACATCGTGTCGGATTATATGGATGAAATCAGCAAAATCACGGGTCGCAAGTATCGTCCGTTCACCTACTACGGTGCACCTGACGCAGAAAATATCATCATTTGTATGGGTTCGGCAACGGAAGCCATCCGCGAAGTGATTGATTATGAAGCAAAGAAAGGCAAAAAATTAGGTATGATTAGTGTGCATCTCTACCGTCCTTTCAGCTTGAAATACTTGCAAGAAGCCCTTCCAAAGTCGGTGAAACGTATTTGCGTTTTGGATAGAACCAAAGAACCAGGTGCAAACGGCGAGCCTTTGTACTTGGACGTAAAAGATGCTTTGAATGAGTTAGGTTTGAACCATATTGAAGTTGTTGGCGGTCGCTACGGTTTGGGTAGCAACGACACCACGCCTGCACAAATGTTGGCAGTGTACGAAAACTTGGCGTTACCGAAACCCAAAAACCACTTCACGGTGGGTATCGTGGATGACGTAACGTTCACTTCGTTGCCTGTTGGCGAGGAGATTTCGATGGGTGATGACAGCCTCTTCCAAGCTAAATTCTACGGTTTGGGTGCTGACGGAACGGTCGGAGCCAACAAAAACTCGGTGAAAATCATCGGTGAAACGACTAACAAGTACTGCCAAGCCTACTTCTCTTACGATAGTAAGAAGTCGGGTGGTTTCACTTGCTCGCACCTCCGTTTCGGTGACCAGCCGATTCGCTCGACCTATTTGGTAACAACGCCGAACTTCGTTGCGTGCCACGTACAAGCCTATCTGAGTATGTACGATGTAACGAGAGGCTTGCAAGACGGCGGAACATTCCTCTTTAATACCATTTGGAACGAAGAAGAGTTGAAGAAAAACATACCTAACAAGGTTAAAAAATACTTCGCTGACCACAAAATTAAGGTGTATTACATCAATGCAACCAAAATTGCTCAAGAGATTGGCTTAGGCAACCGCACCAACACGATTTTACAATCGGCATTCTTCCGCATCTCGCAAGTTATCCCGACCGAGAAAGCCATCGAAGAGATGAAGCATTTTATCCTCAAATCGTACGGCAAAAAAGGAGAAGACGTGGTGAATAAAAACTACGCAGCCGTGGATCGTGGCGATGAGTATCACTTGCTTGCGATTGACCCCGCATGGTCTTCGTTGAAGGTGGAGGAAGAAACGCAAACGCTCAAAGAGCCCGAAATCATCACCAAACTCGTGCGTCCAATCAATGCACAAAATGGCGATTTGTTGCCTGTGAGTGCATTCAAAGGCATCGAAGACGGTACGTGGCCTTCCAGCACAGCGAAATTTGAAAAACGCGGTGTAAGTACCTTCGTGCCTGTGTGGGAGAGCGAAAACTGTATTGAATGTAACCGTTGTGCATACGTTTGTCCTCACGCAACGATTCGTCCTTTCGTGTTGGATGACAACGAGTTAGCAGCAGCAAACAAAGCCCAACTCAACAACTTCCAAACCCGCGAGATGAAGGCTCCTGCAACCATGAAAGGTATGCACTTCCGCATCCAAGTGGACGTGTTGGACTGCTTGGGTTGCGTGAACTGCGTGGATGTTTGTCCGGGTAACCCCAAGACAGGCAAGGCTTTGAAGATGGTGCCATTGGAGAGCCAAATGGCAGAAGTGAAGAACTGGGATTTCTGCGAAGAGTTCGTGGCTTCCAAACAAGATTTGGTGGATATTCAATCGAACGTTAAAAACTCGCAATTCGCAACGCCACTCTTCGAGTTCTCGGGTGCTTGTTCGGGTTGTGGTGAAACGCCGTACCTCAAATTGATTACCCAACTCTTTGGTGACCGCGAAATCGCTTCAAACGCAACGGGCTGTTCGTCTATCTACTCGGGTAGCGTGCCTTCGTCGCCTTACACGGTGAACAAAAAAGGCTTCGGTCCAGCGTGGAGTAACTCGCTCTTTGAGGACTTCTGCGAATACGGCTTGGGTATGCAAATCGCTCACCGCAAGATACGCGAACGCTTGGAAAAAGTGATGACAGAAGGTCTGACTTGCCCAACATGCTCGCAAGAAATCAAAGATTTGTTCAAAAAATGGTTGGACAACAAACAAGACGCTCAAATCACGAAAGACTTGTACGAACCGATTGTTGCGGCTTGCACAAAATGTGGTTGCGACATCTGCAAAGAGGTCTTGAAGCACAAAGAACACATCGTGAAACGCAGTCAATGGATTATCGGTGGTGACGGTGCAAGTTACGACATCGGTTACGGCGGTTTAGACCACGTGATTGCGAGTGGCGAAGACGTGAACATCCTCGTTTTGGATACGGAGGTTTACTCGAACACGGGTGGACAAGCAAGTAAATCAACTCCATTGGGGGCTATTGCTAAGTTCGCTGCGATGGGGAAACGTGTCCGCAAAAAAGACTTGGGTATGATTGCCACGACCTACGGCTATGTTTATGTGGCACAAGTGGCTATGGGAGCCGACCAAGCACAGACGCTCAAAGCCATCAAAGAGGCTGAGGCTTATCCAGGACCCTCGTTGATTATTGCCTACGCTCCGTGTATCAACCATGGTATCAAGGCTGGTATGGGCAAGGCTCAAGCCGAAGAACAAAAGGCTGTGGCGTGCGGTTATTGGCACTTGTGGCGATATAATCCAACCCTCGAAAAAGAAGGACAAAACCCGTTCAGTTTGGATTCCAAAGAACCCGACTGGAATGGCTTCAATGACTTCTTGCAGGGTGAGGTGCGTTTCGCTTCGGTGGCAAAACAGTTCCCACAAGAGGCTCAACAACTCTTTGAGGCAGCCAAAGAGAATGCTCAGTGGCGTTATAAATCCTACTTACGAATGCTGCAAACGCAGTGGTAAAACGCTTATATAATAATGTGGCAGAGGTAGTACAAATGTGCTACCTTTGTTTTTTTTACGGTAAATCGTTGAATTGAGCAAGATGAAAGGTGATAGGTGAAAAGGGAAAATCGTTGAATCGTTGAATTGTTTAATCGGTTAATCGTACATTCGAGGAAACTTTCAATTCTCACTTTTCAATTCTCAAATTCCAGTCGGGCACGCGACCTCTTTTGCCTGCAAAAACAAAAATCGCATCAATATCCTTTTGTAATTCCTAAAAAAAAAACTACTTTTGCGAACGATATGCCTACAATTTTAGAGATATTTGGATTGCGGTTTTTCTTCTATTCTGAGGAATGTGCCTATTCATGTCCATGTGGTGGACAGTGATGGGCGATTGAAAATTGCGATGGAACCGCAGATTAAGTTGATTTCCAATGATGGCATGAAGCCACGTAATGTGAAGCGGGCTTTACAACTGGCACAGATGTATCAGACTGAGATTATTGATAAATGGCACGAATTCCATGGACAAGAAAATCCAAAAAATTGACTTTATAGACGCACTCATCATCACCACGACCACCGATGGGAAGCAGTATTATCGTCATTTGTACGATTTTCCGCTCTTGTGGCACGCGACCGACTCGCAACGGCAGCACTACGCAATCGGCAAGTGGGGCGATGATGTGCGATGGGAAGAGATTGACGAAGACGTGCATATTTCCAGCCTAACACGCTATGCGTACAATATAAAATGAAAGGTGAAAGGCGAGAGGCTCGCCACCCAATAAACATCAGATTTTTCAACTTTCATCTTTCAATTTAGGAGAAGCCCGCCATAAATCGGCCGCTCATCTCAAAAGCCTCGCCTTTTTTCCCCGCCGGCGAGAGGCTCGCCACCCAACAAACGCCAAAATGCACCCCTGGATGGCAAACTGAAAATTCGTTGAATCGTCCATTGCCAAATCCTTCAATTGTACATTGTAAATTGTAAATTCGAGCAACTTGTACATTGTAAACTGTCAATCCTTTCCCCGCTTCACCAATTATATTATATTGTACATCGTCAATCCCTTTCCCCAGTTCACCAATCGCCATCTCCATTTTCCCCAAAAAATCACCTTTTTTGCAAAAAAATTTGGTCATTTATATATATATATATATATTCGTGCGGTTTTTTGCGGGATTGTTTTTTGGCACGCTCCAACAAAAACGGGCAACAAACAGCAAAAAAAGCCCCGCAACAACAAATAAAAACCTTATGAATATTAAAAAACAAACAGATATGAAGCAAAAAATTTTTTTGATGTTAGCATTGCTAACGTTTAGTTGGGTGCAAATCAATGCACAGCAACAATTCTTTACTCCAGACGAGATCATCACCAAAGTCAAGGCGGGAACAGACGTGAAAGGACTTGCCATGAAGGTTACGCTCGTCGAACAAGGATCTACACAGTTCAAGGCTACCAATGTGTCAGAGGGCTCGTCGGTTATCCTCAATAGAGGCGACAACCAAGAACTCACCGCAGCAGGAACATTTGACGTTACTATCGTTACGTTCGTGGCTGGGTCGGGAACAAACGCCAACGTATATACCTTAACCTGTAAGTTATATGTGGCACCCAAAGAGCCCGAACCCGAGTCTCCCTGCAACAGGCACTACGAGTCGGCGGTTAAGTTCATTGTGGATACACCCGTCGTACATACCTTCACCGTCAATGGAAAGACGGGAGCCAAGGTCATCTTCTCACCCGGTAACTTACAGTACCGCCCCGCAACCAACGAATGGCGTTTCGCTTTGCGGCAATTCGACCGCGTAGGTTTCGGAACAAGCCGCCATCTACCTGAAGGAATGACAGGAGGAACAACTATCAATGACAATACATCCACTGTCTTCTACGATAGTATTGATTACTCTACCAAAGACGACAACGGCAACTACAAAGTAATCAAGAACGTGCCTTGTAATAACCTCTTGAGGTCTAAAACCTACC
>JAEEGL015901931.1_pt1 | contig 14346 bp, 15 predicted proteins | sample 9134231 | NCBI WGS metagenome assembly JAEEGL01 (sample SAMN16246548, study PRJNA631951) | gut metagenome | biome: gut microbiome; feature: rumen; material: fiber-attached | host: Bos | place: Iran: Karaj | collected 2018-10
TCTGGATTGGTGGCATCAGCGAGAATGAAGGCGTTGACTACTTCGATGTTACCGACGAGATGATGGAAAATGGCCAGGAGCTGTCGCTCTATGCTGGTCCTGAGTATGTGAACTTCCGTCTGCCCGAAGCTGGCACTTACAAAGTGACTCTGCTTCGTGAACAGATCGCTAAGGATCCTCTTTCAGGCGTGAAGATCGTTGTTAGCAAGGAGAATGACCCCACACCCACCGCAGTTAACGACATCAACTCTAAGGCAGTTGCCGGTGTGAAGTACTACAACCTTGCAGGCGTTGAGAGCAACAAGCCCTTCGACGGCGTGAACATCATGGTTACTACTTACACCGATGGCACCAAGGCCGCTGCAAAAGTTATCAAATAAGAAACATCTTATTGACTAACTTCAATATCGATAAAAACTCCTGCCCGCAAGGGTGGGAGTTTTTTCATTATTTTCATTGCCATGTCTTAAAAAAGTGGTAATTTTGTGTTCTCTTCGCGGTACGATTGAAACCGTGAAGATGTTAATTCGTTTTTCAGCCGACAGAAGGCTTCAGGTAAGGGAGATTTATGGCCTATTTGAGATTCAGAGAAGTAGAGAAGGCATTTAACAGGGAATCGGTTACAGTAGCGATACCCGACAAGATGCCGAGTGAGTACTTTGGCGAGAAAGTGTTTAATCGCAAGGCGATGTCGCAATATCTGCCAGAGCCTATTTATCGCGCTCTGGTCGATGCAATCGACCACAAGAACCCCTTGAGCCGTGATGTGGCCGACGAGGTGGCGCGCGGTATGAAGCAGTGGGCGATTGACCTTGGTGTGAACCACTACACTCACTGGTTTCATCCACTCACCGACGGCACTGCCGAGAAGCACGACTCGTTTATCGTGAACGATGGCAATGGCGGTGTGATTGAGGAATTTTCGGGAAAACTGCTGGTGCAGCAAGAACCCGATGCCTCGAGTTTTCCGAGCGGTGGCATACGCAACACCTTTGAGGCGCGTGGCTACTCGGCCTGGGACATCTCGTCGCCAGCTTTCATCCATAACAACACACTGTGCATTCCCACCATTTTCATTGCTTACTCGGGCGAGTCGCTCGACTACAAGACGCCACTGCTGCGCGCTGTGAACAGTCTGGACCGTGCTGGTACAGCGGTGGCACAGCTGTTCGACCCACAGGTGAAGCATGTAATCTCCAATCTGGGCTGGGAACAGGAGTATTTTCTGGTCGACGAGGCACTCTATGCCTGCCGTCCCGACCTGGCGATGAGTGGCCGCACACTCATGGGGCACGAGAGCGCCAAGAACCAGCAGCTCGAGGACCACTACTTTGGTGCCATACCGCAGCGTGTAGAGGAGTTCATGCTCGATTTGGAGATCGAGTGCCACAAACTGGGCATTCCTGCCAAGACTCGTCACAACGAGGTGGCGCCTAACCAGTTTGAGATGGCCCCGATATATGAAGAGACCAATCTGGCCAACGACCACAACCTGTTGCTGATGAATGTGATGGCCGAGGTGGCACGCAGGCATCACTTCAGGGTGCTGCTGCACGAAAAACCGTTTGCTGGCATCAATGGTTCGGGCAAGCACAACAACTGGAGTCTGAACACCGACACGGGGGTTGAGCTGTTCCGTCCTGGCAAGAGCCCGAAGGAGAACCTGCAATTCATCACCTTTGTGGCCAATGTCATGGCAGCCGTATACCGGCACAACGCATTGCTCAAGGCATCGATCTCGTCGGCTACCAATGCACACCGACTTGGGGCCAACGAGGCGCCGCCCGCCATCATCTCGATGTTCCTGGGTTCGCAACTGAGCAAGATACTTGCCGACTTTGTGAAGATGAGTGAAGACGATGACATCGCATTTAAAAAGCGTGAGACCATCGACCTGAAGGTGTCGCAGATACCCGAACTGCTGCTCGACAACACCGACCGCAACCGCACCTCTCCCTTTGCCTTCACGGGCAACCGGTTTGAATTCAGGGCGGTAGGTTCATCGGCCAACTGTGCCTCGGCGATGATAGCGCTGAACGCAGCGGTTGCCGACCAACTGTTGCAGTTCCGTACTCGTGTCGACGAGCGCGTGGCTCAAGGCGAGTCGGTAGAGCATGCCGTGATCGAGGAAGTGAAGGCGCTGATTGCCTATTCGCGGCCCGTGCACTTCGATGGTAACGGCTACAGCGACGAGTGGAAGCTAGAGGCCGAGCGTCGCGGACTTGACTGCGAGACATCGGTGCCCCTCATCATCGATGCCTACACTCGCCAAGAGAGCATCGACATGTTTGCCCGTACTGGCGTGCTAAGTGAGGTGGAACTCAAGGCCCGCAACGAAGTGAAATGGGAGATGTATGTGAAAAAGGTACAGATCGAGGCTCGTGTGTTTGGCGATCTGGCGTTGAATCACATTATCCCTGTTGCCACACGCTACGAGAATGTTTTGCTCGACAATGTGTATAAGGTGACCAACCTTTTCCCCCATGGGAAAGGCGAGAAGATTGCCGCCCAGGATGTGGCGATGATCGAGACCATGTCAGAGCACATCAGGTTCATCAAGGACCAGGTGAACCAACTGGTGGAGGCACGCAAGACTGCCAACCGCATTGAGTCGATGCGTGAGCGCGCCATTGCCTATCACGACACGGTTGCGCCTTATCTCGAGACGATTCGGGAGCACATCGACAAACTCGAACTCATGGTCGACGACGAGATGTGGCCTTTACCCAAATATCGCGAATTGCTATTTATTAGATAGAAAACAAGGAAATTGATATATAATTATTGAACATGAAAACCATTGATGAAATAAAACAGATGCTTGAGCAGAGTCAGACCGATGGCGTGATTGCAGCGGTCGATGAACTGGCGGCTCACCGTGGCGGCATGAGCGCCAAGAACCTTGCCACGGCTTTCTACCTGCGTGGAAATGCCTATCGCCAGCGTGGCGAGTGGGGCAAGGCAATGAACAGCTACCTTGAATCGATTGACCTTGATCCCGACGGTCCCGCTCAAGCGGCTTACCGTCAGGCCCAGCAGATTTTGGGTTACTACTGCAAGGATTATTACAATCCCTGATAGTTCACTCCCTTAAAGCTATACTGCTATAAGCCATAAGCCATAAGCTATAGGCTAACTGCTAGTTGCTAGTTGCTATTAGCTAGTTGCTTTATCAATACTGGTCTTGTAGGTGAATTGGTCGAAGTGGGTGAATCCCAGCTCTTTCAGTTGGACTATGCTGCGATTGCAGTCGTCGGCCGTGTTATATCCTGGGATGAGCGGGACGCGAACGATGCAGTGCTCTTGTAATCGGTTGTTGGCGAGGAACTTCAGGTTTTCGACAACGCGGTCGTTGTTTTTTCCAGTATAATTGTGATAGATGTCGGGATTCATGTCCTTGATGTCGATAATCCAGTGATGGATGACGGGCAGGAGTTGCTCGATGTGCCGTTGTGGCACATTGAGGGCAGTCTCGATGCTCAGGTTCCACTGCGGGCCGCAAATCTCATGGAACTGCACGATGAAATCGCTGCGCAGGCATGGCTCACCGCCGCCAAAGGTGATTCCGCCACCAGTAGCGAGGAAATAGATGTTGTCGATGGCCACCTCGTCGTAGAGCTTTTGTGGTGTGTACACGGGATAATTCTCGGGCTTCACGAGCGACTGTGGATTGAGGCAGTAGTTGCACTGCAGGGTGCAGGTGTGGAACGCCACGAGTGTGGTGACCCCGTCGCCATCGGTGGTGAGGCGGTGTCTGACGATGCCTATGATGGGGGCCTGAGCGGTCATGTGGCAAGGGTTATGTGGCGGGCGTCGACCTCTTCGTTGACAAATACTGAGGCTAGCGAGGAGAAGCGTCGGGCATCTTCAGTGGTAAGGTACTGGCAAGTGCCGCCCTTGGCGCAGCGCGCCTCCATCTCGGGGTGACGGCGCAGGTAGTCCTTGAGACTCTCGGTCACAATGTGCCCCTGCTCAATGACATGGATGCGGGGCGGCATATACTTCGTGATTTTGCCCATGAGCAGCGGATAGTGGGTGCACCCCAGTATCACAGCATCGATGTCGGCGCATTGCGCCAGCAGGGCGTCGATATCCTTCTTCACAAAGTAGTCGGCCCCATCACCGTCGCTTTCGCGGTTCTCGACCAACGGCACCCACATGGGGCAGGCGTGACCATAGACCTTGAAACTGGGATGCATCTTGGCAATCTCAATGTCGTAGGACTGGCTTTGGATGGTGCCTGGAGTGCCGAAAACGCCAATGTGCCCTGTGTGTGAAATCTCGCCCACTTTCTCGACGGTGGGGCGAATCACGCCCAGCACGCGGCGTGCCGGGTCGATATGCGGCAGGTCGTTTTGCTGAATGGTGCGCAGCGCCTTGGCCGATGCCGTGTTGCAGGCGAGAATCACCAGTTGGCAACCTTGCTCGAACAGGTACTTGACCGACTGCAGAGTAAACTCATAAACCAGCTGAAACGAGCGGGTGCCATAGGGCGCGCGAGCATTGTCGCCCAGGAAAATGTAGTCGTACTGTGGCAGCACTTTGCGAATCTCGCGCAGGATGGAAAGACCGCCGAAACCAGAGTCGAAGACGCCTATAGGGGCTGCGTTATGTGAGAGCGTGTGGTCCATAATTACACTTGATAATCGTTGATGATTTGAGCGATTTCGATAGCATCTTGCACGGTGATGGGATGTGCGATGGGCAGACTCACCACCTCGTTGGCGAGGGCCGTTGTCTTGGGCAGTTTGTAGGACTTGAACTGGCGGTAGCAGGGCTGCAGGTGTGGCGGAGTGGCGTAGTGAATGTCGGTATCGACGCCATTTTGCTTGAGATAGTCGCGGAAGTGGTCGCGTGTCTTGACTCTGACCACAAACTGATGCCATACCTGGGTGGTTTCCTCAAAGATGTGCGGGGTGGTGACCAGTGGATTGCTGATGTGCTCGCAATAAGCGGATGCCACCGCGTTGCGGCGCTCAATCTCGGCAGGCAGATGCCTGAGACTCACACGCAGCATGGCGGCCTGAATTTCGTCCATGCGGCAGTTCAGACCCAGGTAAATGTTGTGATAGCGGTAGTCTGAACCATAGTTGGCAATGGCCCTGACGGTGCTGGCGAGTTTTTCGTCGTTGGTGAGCACTGCTCCGGCATCGCCCAGTGCTCCAAGATTCTTGGTGGGGTAGAAGCTGACGGCAGCAGCGTGTCCCAGACCGCCCGTCATATAGGTGCCGTTCAGACCAGGAATGTGGCTTTTTGCGCCAATGGCCTGCGCGTTGTCTTCGATGATGGTGAGGTTGTAGTGGCGTGCCATGTTCATGAGTGGCTCGTCCCAGCAAGGGGTGCCGTAGAGGTGCACCGGCATGATGGCCTTCACGCTGGGCGAGAGCAGGCTCTCGATGCCGTGTGAATCAAGGTTCATGGTGTCGTTGCGAATGTCACATAGCGTGGCATTGAGGCCATTGTCCGAGACTGCCAGTACCGAAGCCACATAGGTGTTGGCGGGCACGATGATTTTCTCGTCGTTGTGCAGCACTCCCAGTTCTTTGTAGGCACGGATAATGAGGCGCAAGGCATCGAGCCCGTTGCTCACCGCCACACAGTGTTTCACTTGACACAGTTGAGCTATCTCCTGCTCAAACGCGCGGCATTGCTCGCCGTTGATGTATCGTCCCGACTCAATTACGCTGCAGGCAGCCTCTTTGAGTTCTTCCATCATGGGCTCATTGGTCAGAGCGAGATTCAGAAATGGGTAGTGTTTCATAGTTGTTCGTTCGATTTAGATTGGAGAAACTCGTTGTATTCGCGATAGTAGTCGGCCTCATCATACAATTCTGAAGCCAGCACGGCGCACACCGAACCCGAAGAGAAATTTTGCAGCGTTCGCCAGATGCCCGGCACGATGAGCAGCCCATTATAGGGCTGATTGAGTGTGAATGTCTTTTGCCGTTGGCCATCGTCAACGGTAACTTCAAAACTGCCGCTGATGGCGACGATGAGCTGGTAGAGCTGCTTGTGGGCATGGCCGCCCCTCGATTCACCGCCGGGGATGTCATAGAGGTAGTAAGTGCGCCGAATTTTGAACGGAATCTCGTTGAAGTCTTCGACTACGGTGAGGTTTCCGTTGGCATGGTGATGCTTGTCGAGCGTGATGATGCAGCAGTCATCAATGGAAGTGGTCTGGTGTGATAGGTTGAGTTCAGCCATTTTTCAAAGTCATGAATTCGTTGAAGTCTTCGATGTAGTCCTCTGGGTCATATTTGGTGCTCGAGAGCACATACACCACCGAGTTGGTTGAGAAGTTGTCGATCATTCGCCAAGTCATGTGGGGCACATACAGGCCATAGTAGGAGCGGGCCATGTGAAAGCGTTGTTCGCCACGGCCATCGTTGAGCACCACATCGAAACTGCCCGACAGGGCAATGATGAACTCCTCTTGCTGCCTGAAGGCGTGCCCGTCGCGGAACATGCCACCAGGCACATCATAGATCCAGTAGGCACGCTTGATGTCGAAGGGGATGTTTCGCATGCCTTCAACCACCGAGAGGTTGCCTCGCGGATCGCATATTTTGGGCAGTTCAATGATGTGTGGCTGCAAGTTTTCCATATCAGTTGGCGCAATGGCTGATGCCGTTTTTGGCAAGATTCCAGAGATATTGCCCATAGAGGTTTTTCTTGAGCGGTTTGGCGAGAGCCATGAGCTGCTCTTTGTCGATCCAGCCCTTGCGGAAGGCGATTTCTTCAAGTGCGGCCACCTGCACGCCTTGGCGGTTCACGATGGTCTGGATGAAGTTGGAGGCATCGAGCATCGACTCCGATGTGCCAGTGTCGAGCCAGGCAAATCCGCGTCCCAGCGTCTGCACATGCACACGCTGCTGGTTGAGGTACTCGTTGTTGACGCTGGTGATTTCGAGCTCGCCGCGTGCCGAGGGCTTCACATTCTTGGCCACCTGAATCACATCGTTGGGATAGAAGTAGAGTCCCGTGACAGCGAAGTTAGATTCGGGTTCCTTGGGTTTCTCGACGATTTTCAGCGCCTTGCCGTCCTTGTCAAGATTCACCACGCCATAGCGTTCGGGATCACGCACGGCATAGGCAAAGAGGGTGGCAACTCGCTCGTCGCGGGTTCTCTCTACTGCCCTCATGAGCATGCCGGTGAAACCCTGGCCATAGAAGATGTTGTCGCCCAGCACCAGGCACACATCGTCGTCGCCAATGAATTGTTCGCCGATGATGAAAGCCTGTGCAAGTCCTTCGGGCCTTGGCTGCTCGGCATAGGTGAACTTCACACCCAACTCTTCGCCAGTGCCCAGCAGGCGCTCAAACATGGGCAGGTCCTGCGGGGTGGAGATGATGAGGATGTCGCGAATGCCCGCCAGCATGAGCACCGAGATGGGGTAATATACCATGGGCTTGTCGTAGATGGGGACAAGCTGCTTGGAGATTCCTTTGGTGATGGGGTAGAGGCGTGTGCCTGAACCACCGGCTAAAACGATACCTTTCATAAAGCTTTATTGTTGTTAATGTAAGTTACTAAATCAGTTAACTTGGTTGTTCTGGAGAGTCTAGAATAAAAAATTCTGGTTTTAAAAAGTCTCTCAACCCTTAACACTTAACTCTAAACCTCAAGTTGCAACTTGAATCTCATCGGTTTCCGTACATCTGTTCGTAGTACTTCTGATAGTCGCCGCTTGTCACGCTCTCGACCCAGTCTTGGTGGTCGAGATTCCAGCGAATGGTCTTCTCAATGCCCACGGTGAAGGGTGTCTCGGGATACCAGCCCAGTTCGGTGGCAATCTTGGTGGGGTCGATGGCATAGCGCATGTCATGGCCCGGGCGGTCGGTGACATAGGTGATGAGCTCGTCGCTGATGGCCTCGAGCGGGCACTTGAGCAGCTGCTGATACTGCGGTTCTTCGCGCATGATGCGTGCAATGGTGGCGATGACGAGGCGCACGATGTTGATATTGGCCTCCTCGTTGAAACCGCCTATGTTATACACCTCGCCCACTCGGCCGTTGCGCAACACCATGTCGATGCCCTTGCAGTGGTCTTCGACATAGAGCCAGTCGCGCACATTCAGCCCCTTTCCATAAACGGGCAGCGATTTGCCTTCCAGAATGTTCTTGATGATGAGCGGAATGAGCTTTTCGGGGAAGTGGTAAGGTCCGTAGTTGTTGCTGCAGCGAGTGATGTTGATGGGCAGTCCGTAGGTCTCGTGGTAGGCGAGCGTGATGAGGTCGGCGCTGGTCTTGGAGGCCGAGTAGGGCGACCGGGGTGCCAGCGGCGACTCTTCGGTAAAGAACCGCTTGCCAAAGGTCTTGAGGTTGCTGCGGTTGCCAATCACTTGCTTCAGGTCTTGGCTCACCTCGAGCGGCTGTGCCTCGTCGAAGTCTTTGGGCAGGCTGCCATAAACCTCGTCGGTCGAAATTTGGAGGTACTTCTTGCCTTCGCGATACTGGTTGGCGCCGTTCAGGTCCTTGCCCGTGAACCATGCCTTGCGTGCGCAGTCGAGCAGGTTCTGTGTGCCCAATATGTTGGTCTCCAGGAACAGTCGGGGGTTGGTGATGCTGCGGTCCACATGGCTCTCGGCGGCAAAGTTCACCACATAGTCAATGTCGTTTTGCTCAAAGATGGGTGCCACCACATTGGGGTCGGCCACATCGCCTTTCACAAAACTCATATTCGGCAGTTTGAGTTCCTCGTCGAGCGAGGCCAGGTTGCCGGCATAGGTGAGTGCGTCGAGCACGATGATGTTGACTTCGTTACCGTGTTGTTTCAAAAGATATTTCACAAAGTTGGAGCCAATGAAACCTGCGGCTCCGGTCACTAAGTAGGTCTTCATTTCGTTATGTTGTTTTGTCATTATTGTTGCAGTTATGGGATGCCCGTACACATCCAAACTACAAATTTACGCAAAAAATAGGAAAAAGAGATGTTTGTGGCTGTTTTTTTCATAAAAGAGCATTTTTCAAGGGTATTGTTTTGGAAGAAAATCGATGATATTGAGGCGCGAGAAGAGTTAAATTGCGAGATTTGTTGTAACTTTGCAAAAAAGACAATGTGATGCAAAATCGAGTGACTGTGATAGGTGGCGTGAACATGGATGTCTCGGCAACCATGAACAACGACTTTGTGGCGGGCGACAGCATCCCCGGCAAGGTGAGCATGAGCTGTGGCGGCGTGGCGCACAACATTGCGCACAATTTGTGCCTGTTGGGCCATGAGGTGCAGTTTGTGACCGTGTTTGGTGGCGATGTTTTCGGCAAAATGTGCCGCGAGGCATGCATGGGAGTGGGGTTCGGCCTGAGCCAGTCGGCCGTTCTGACCGATGCCCGCAATGGTATGTATCTGTGCGTGAACGACAATTGCGGCGATATGGTGGCGGCAGTGGTCGACAACGACATCATGCAGGAGATGACGCCCGATTTCATCGCCAGCCGCATCGATGCCATCAACGCTTCAGCCATGGTGGTGGCCGACACCAACCTCTCGACCGAGGCATTGCGCTATCTTCTGGGCCACTGCACCGCACCGCTAGTGGTTGACACAGTGAGCACGGTGAAGGCTGCCCGCATAGTAGATGCTTTGAAACAGAGTTCGAATCGCCGTATGCACACCCTTAAACTCAACAGGCAGGAAGCCTTGTCGGTAACCGGTTGCGATACAGTACATGATTCAGCCCGTGCGCTTGTGGCGTTGGGTGTGGAGCATGTGTTTGTGACCTTGGGCGACGAAGGCGTGTTCTATTGCAGTCAGGCTGTTCAGCACTGCTACGATGCTCCATCGGTGAAGGTGGTGAACACTACCGGGGCGGGCGATGCCTTTGTGGCCGGCATTGTGCACGGTTATCTGCTGGGGTTGCCCATCGAGCAGGTGGTTGAGGTGGGGCAGAAGGCTGCCGCTGCCGCGCTCATGACTTTGAAAACCGTGAATTCAGACATCAAGAAATACATTTAATAATATACTGAAAAATGATGAACAACTATTTATCCATTTCACCCGAAGTGAAAGAGGCGCTCTCGGCGGGAAAACCCGTGGTGGCGCTTGAGTCGACAATCATATCGCACGGAATGCCATATCCGCAAAATGTGCAGACGGCATTGCGTGTGGAGCAGACCATTAGAGATAACGGGGCAGTGCCCGCCACCATTGCTGTGATAGGCGGCAAACTCAAAGCTGGTTGCACCAACGACGAAATTGAGTATCTGGGCAAAAAAGGTCAGGCGGTGACCAAGGCGTCGCGTCGCGACTTGCCCGTGCTGGTGGCTCGTGGCGAAGATGGTGCTACTACCGTGACCACTACCATGATTATCGCTGCCATGGCAGGCATCAAGGTATTTGCCACAGGTGGCATTGGCGGTGTGCATCGTGGGGCCGAAACCACCATGGACATCAGTGCCGACCTGGAGGAACTGGCGCAAACTCCCGTGATGGTGATTTGCGCTGGCGCCAAGTCGATTCTGGACCTTGGACTCACCCTTGAGTATCTTGAAACCAAGGGCGTGCCTGTGATAGGCTACGGAACCGACGAATTACCCGCCTTCTATACCCGTCACAGCGGCTTTGGCGTGGATTATCGCATCGACACTCCCGAAGAACTCGCCGCCGCATTCCATGCCAAACTGGCAATGGGTCTGAAGGGAGGCATGCTGGTGACCAATCCCATTCCTGAGCAATATTCCATGCCCGCCGATGTGATCAACAAGGCCATCGACGAGGCCATTGCCGAATCGCAGCGCCTGGGCATCCACGGCAAGGCAACTACTCCCTTCTTGCTCGCCAAGGTGAAGGACCTGACCGGTGGCGATAGCCTGGCTGCCAACATTGAGCTGGTGCTCAACAACGCCCGCTTGGCCGCCCTCACAGCTGCTGCCTTGAAGAAATGCGGCCAATAATTGCGAAATGAGAGGGCGAATTGCCCGAGAAATCGCCAATATCAGTTGAAAAAAACGATTCAAGACGAAAAAAAGTTTTGCAATTCAAAAAGAAATGCGTAACTTTGCACGCCATTACAAAGAATTGGCGTTTACCACCGCCACAAATATTGTAAAATTTTAAAAGACAAACATAAAAATGAAAAAAGGTATTCATCCCGACAACTACCGCGAAGTGGTATTTAAGGACATGTCGAACGAAGAGATCTTCATCACTCGTTCTACAGTGAACACAAAGGAAACTATCGAAGTTGATGGCAAGACTTATCCCCTGGTTAAGCTTGAAATCACCAACACTTCGCACCCCTTCTTCACCGGCAAGCAGAAACTCGTCGATACCGCTGGTCGTGTAGACAAGTTCTTGAGCCGTTATGGCAACCGCAAGAAATAATTGCAACCGCAATTCATTTAGACTTATCATGGCAACGCTTCCCTTCGATTGGGGAGCGTTTTCATTTTTTATATCTGCCTGCCGATTGTTTAAATTTCATTAAAAAAAGATGAGCAATGAAATAAATTCGGCAACGAATCAATATATTTGCATCGCACGAGTGGCATGCGGCTTCGCCTGACTTTTGGCATGCTGCGGCCGAGTGCAGTAAACAACTGATAATAAGAAAAATGAAACGGATAATATCAATCATTCTGCTGGCCATCACCTGCGTGAGCATCGCGCAGGCTAAGGACAAGGAGGTGATTTTGACCAAGCAAATCACTCCCTACCAGCGCAACATGATACCCGCCAAGACCGACGAACTGAAGCTGAAGACGCTCAGCCTGAATGAGAATGGCGAGTATGGGGCGTTTGTGCAGTCGTTGCTGCCATTGCTGCAACGGGTGGCAAGCGAGGATCTTGACCACATCACTTTCAGGCTGGTGATAGAGCCGAGTGCCGACGGCGACGGCGTGAACGACTTGTCGGTGCGCATCACAGGTTTTGACTTGATGGAGGAACCTGCCTCAACGCGCAACGAACTGATGGGCGCTCTGCAGGTGGGGTACAAGTACTTTATTGTGAAGCCTGCGCCGCTGAACAAGAAATTGTTGCCCAAACTGCTGGCGGTAGAGAAGACGAAGATTAAATTTGTGCGCGAGTTTGAACTGCTTGCCAATCCTGTGGATATCCTCAACACGCAAGTCGATGCCGAGTGGCAGCAGGGCGAACTGCAGCTCAAGCGTTGTGTGATAGCTGATGAGAACAAACTGAACGAAGATGGAAACCAATAACAACGACAATATACCTCCCATTCCTGGAGTTGAACCCGAGAAAGAAGTGAACATTCCACCCGTGCCGGGCGTGGAGCCTGAGGGCGGCAAAAGTGCGTCGAAAAAGGTGTGGTGGATTGTTGCCATTGCCGCTGTGGTGCTGGCTGGCATCCTGGCGCTGGTGCTCACGAAATGCGGCAGCGACAAGGCCGAGAATGCCACTGAACGCCGCATCGCGATCAATGCGCCAGACGAGGAGCCTTCGACGCAAAGCAATGTGACGGTGCGCACCTACACGGGTGCCGAGGCCGACTCGATGATGCGTGCCGAAATGGCGCACATGGACAGCATGATGAATGAGATGATGAACGACCCCTTCTTCACAGGTGGACTTGGCGCCATGCTCGACCCCTTCCAAGACCCCACGCAGCCTGCGCGTGCACCGCAACAGGCGCGACAGCCGCGTCAGGTAGCAACCAATGGCGTGGTGACACTTGCCGGCAATGTGGGCGGCCGTGGGCTCAACATGAAACTTGATTTGCGCGATCCTCAGAATGTAACTGGAACAGGCTCATGGGCCGATGGCGGCAAACTCACGATGCTGGGCATAGGCAACGGCAGCGAACTGGATGTGAGCCTGTACGAGGGCTCTAAGCTGCTGGGAACGCTTTCGGGCGAGTGGCGTGGTGGCCGTTACCGTGGTGTGTATCTGCAAGATGGCAAAGAGGCATCGTTCTCCTTGCTGGCACAATAACTGCTCTCCATCCCCACTAGAATTCTAGAAAATCTAGAAAAACTAGAAAAACTAGAAAATCTAGAAAAACTAGAAGGCTAGAAACCTAAATCCTATTTAGTCATATCGTTGACAATGCGCCCCTCAAGACGCGGGAGGAGTTTTTTCCAATCCTTGCTGTTGAGGTAGCGCTGAATGATTTGTGCATGTTCAATGCTGTGCATGTCGCTGCCCAGCATATCCACGAGGTTGTGCTCCACGAGCCACATGGCATTGGAATGTGCTCCAGGGCCAAAGTAACCTGCCAGCGAGAGCAGATTCACCTGGAATTTCATGCCCATGCTGTGAAGTTTCTCATAACGGGTGCGCCGGTGCGTATAGTAGCTGTATCGTTCGGGGTGGGCCAGAATGGGTTTGTAACCCTTGCTTCGCAGGTCGAAGAGCAGGTCGTCGATGCTGATGAGCTCTTGCACAAACGAGTTCTCGAGCAGCAGGAAATTGCCGGGCATAGGCACAATTCTACCGTCTTTGTAGAGCTGGTCCCAATACTCGTCGATGCGGTATTCCGATGAGTAGTGCAGTTCAATGTCAAGCCCTTCCTGCTCGACGGCCGCCTTGAGCGTTTCATAGCCCTCGGCCAAAGTCTCGGGCGTGTTCTCGAATGTCTCGGCTGTGGTGTGCGATGTGAGAATGACTCGGTTGATGCCCATGTCGATTTCGGCCTTGAGCATCTCGATAGATTCCTCGACCGATTGTGATCCGTGGTCCACTCCGGGCATGATGTGGCTGTGCATGTCGGTGCGATAGAACAGCTTCACATTCTCTTTATTCTTTTTACCAAATATCTTGAACATTGTATTGTCTTTTTTTAGATGAACAAAATTAGTGTTTATTGTTTAGAAAGTCAAAAAAAATAGGCAAAAAACGAGTTGAGCAGGAAACCGAATGAAAAAATGCGTAACTTTGACCCTTAATAAAAGAAACTGCGAAGATGAAGAACAAACTCTTGTTGATCCTCACGACTGTGTGCCTGGTTTCGGGCACCCTCAGCGCCGGACCGCAATGGAAGCGCTTGAATCGCGAGTGGCAAGCCACGCTGCTGGCGGCCATCGACTCCTTTCCCGCCTATGGTGGCTACTATACTGGCGGCAAACCCACTGCCGACTATCCCAAGACGGCATGGCAGGCTCTCCATGAGGCCTTTGTCATGGGCGTGGACGATGTGCGGCCTTACTTCGACTGCCAAAAGGCGCAGCCCTCGTTCTGCTCCATTGCCACCTATGCTGTGTGGGTCAAGGCACACACCATGTGGGACAAGTATGGGCGCATCTCACGTGAGGCGTGGCGCAACATGAAACCCTACGTGGGCATTGCCGATGCACTCAACCCCGACGGAATCGGGCAGGACGATGGCGTGGGCTTCTGGGGACGCGCCAATGCCAACGGCCCCTCGATGGGTGTGCTGGTGCGTGAA
>JAEEGL016299200.1_pt1 | contig 14346 bp, 12 predicted proteins | sample 9134231 | NCBI WGS metagenome assembly JAEEGL01 (sample SAMN16246548, study PRJNA631951) | gut metagenome | biome: gut microbiome; feature: rumen; material: fiber-attached | host: Bos | place: Iran: Karaj | collected 2018-10
CTTTTACCTAAACTCTTTCCAAATAAATTTTTCATGACAACCCATCTTTCTATACTACAATTGTACCATATTCCTGTATTAAATAAATATCGTATGTTTTTAACTTTACATATAGTATAATATGGGTAATAGGTGATAAGTATGGCTATAGACAAAGTTAAACAAGAGCTTAATATGAAACTAGCATTAAGAGATTCCTTACCAGTTTGTGAATTAGAAATGCAGTTGTTAGAGCAAAATGAAGCAGTAAAAAAATATTTGCTATTAAAAAAACATTATGAACAATACCAAGAATTAAAATATCAAAGTGACGATAAAATCTTAGATGGGATCATTGCAACTGATAGTGAAACATTAGAAGATGATAATAGTTACTTTTGCTATGGTAAAGATTATATTGGTCATCCATATCGAAAAGGTGGTTACTATATTGATAATAATGACAGCCCTTTATTTCGTTTAATTGCTTTTAAAGTAGCTAAATATCGTAACATTGCTAATCCAAATAAAATAATTATCATGCCATCTGATGAAACAGAAGGATTTGAAGAAGCACACGAAATAATCCATTCCATCACAGATTCACCAGAAAGTGAATACTTAGAAATTAGAAGAAATAAATTCTTACAATTATTAAATCCCGAACCACAAAAAAGACTAGCAAAGGAGATAACTAATAATGACTAATGAAGAACTATTAAGAAATATAAAAGATAGACATTCAGTAAGAGATTATCTTGATCGTAATATTGATTTAGATGATCTAGCTAGAATTAATCCTGAAATAGATAGCATCAATAAAGAAAATGATTTACATTTTCAACTTGTAACTAATTCTAAAGAAACATTCTCTAAATTTATTTTACCTTATGGTAAATTAAATGCTTATCATTATATAGCTTTAGTAGGTAAAGATACTAAAGATTTGGAAGAAAAAGTAGGGTATTATGGTGAAAAATTAGTAATTCTAGCTGAAGATTGTAGTTTAGATACTTGTTGGGTATGTGGAACATACTCCAAAAGAAATACTAAAGTTAAAATAAATAAAGATGAAAAACTAGTTGGTATTATTGCTATTGGCTATGGTGTTAATCATGGTCATCCTCATAAAAGTAAATCTTTTGAAGATGTATCTACAACTAGAGAAAACTATCCTGAATGGTATCGTAAAGGTGTTGAAACAGCTTTACTAGCACCAACTGCTATTAATCAACAAAAATTTATCTTTACTTTAAATAATGACGGCAGTGTAACACTTAAAACTAAAAAAGGACCATATACCAAAGTTGATTTAGGTATTGTTAAATATCACTTTGAAGTTGGTGCTAATCGAGAAGTAACTTGGAAATAAAAAAAACAGAAATTATGTTTCTGTTTTTTCTTTATCTTTTTTATCTTTTTTATCAGCCATTAATCCACCAATACCAGCACCAATGGCAACCCCAAGACCGGCAAGGACATCTTTAAATGGCGATTTACCACTTCTATTTTGTGAATTGTCACCAAGTGTTCTTAAAGTATTTGGTAATCTATCTGGTTCATAAGAAGAACTATTACCAAAACCAAAGTTATTATGTTCACCAGTATAAACACTACTATTATCATCGAAATTCATACCAGAAGTACCTAACATTGTATCTCTTGTATTCTTTAAAACATCATCAGGTATCATAATTGCATCATCAGTAACTATATTATTATTTGTACGACCATCACTATCAACAATTGCATCAGGTCTTATCGAAGCTAGATGATTATTAATACGATCAGCTCTACTACTTAAAATACCTCCAGCTCGTGGTTGTATTTCCGCTCTAACACCACTAAAACTAGAAACATTTCTAGCATCATTATAACCTTGAGATACCATATTTGTTAATTCATCTGTAGTTAAAATACCGTTATCTCTTGCCGAAGAAATAGGACTTTCACCTTGATAATTTAAACTAGATAATCCTTGATTAGCAGAACTATTAATATAATTATTACTTGCTGTAATAATATCATTTGGATAATCATTATTCATGCCGACATCTTCTCGATGAGGCAAGTTAACAACATGACCACCATTCGTTGGTGTACTTGGTAGATTATTTGCAGGACTGCCACCACTACCTAAACCAGTATTAGAAGGTGCTGTATTTAATTGTTCATTATTTGTATAAGATGGTTCACTAGAAGAAGCTACCGAACCAGTAGTAACAGGATCTAATACTGTTGATTGTTGTGGTTCATCATTTCTGGCAGTTAATGGAGTTAAAGTAGGTGAAGTATCATCACCATTCTTAGGACCTAAACTAATTAGTTCATCACCACTAGGTGATTCTATAACTGATTCTCTTGAAGGAAAGGTAGATCCTGTAGTAGCTCCTGTACCAGCATATTGTTGAGCTGATAACTGAACTAACGAAGGATTACCAGTATTACCAGGATTAGTTGGACTTCCTGTAGTGCGGTGTTCTAAAGTAGTAAGACCACTTCTAGAATCTGGAGCAATTGTAGCGCCAGTTGCTCTTAGAGAAACAACATCAGCTGTATTTGTTCCTTGTAAAGATAGAGTAGTTGGTCCTATTGTCGATGTATAATTACCACCTTGTTGAGCAGCAGTAGTTCTACTAACATTTTTCCAATATCTACTATCAGTTATTTCAACTGTCTGACCACTTTCATTAGCAGCATTAATTGCGGATACAACACTATTATCAACATGAACAACACCAATATTTGTTTTAGCATTACCAACATTTTCATAAGGATCAACAATCCATACACGACTAGAACTTCTTTGTAAATCATAATCTGTATATGGATGATCTTTTTGCCATGGCCCATAAGGATCATTAACTAAGATTCTTCCATCATCTGTAACACCCTTACATAAAACAAAGTGTGAATTATCTTTAACTAAAACAATTGCTAATTTTCCTTCTGCTAAGTATTGTCTTAATTCATTATTATCAATATATGATTCTTTAGAATTCTCAATACCTAAAGCATCAGCAGCACCAACCATTTTAGATTCATAATTATAATGATTAGTAACTAAACTAGCTAATTCTTTTGGTGTTAAAATATCATTATTAATGTATGATAAAGCCATAGCCATACTTGTAATACCACAACCACCAGAATAAATGGTTCCACCCATATAACCAACATCACCAAATTCTGTTTGATCTAAATATGGAACATCAGTAAAGTTTAGGTTCTCATCTAAAACCCCTGTATCAACATATTGAAAGAATAGTGAAGCCTCTCTATCCATATTAATAAGCATATTCTTTGAATTTTGTAGCTTATTTCGTACATCACTAGCTGAAGAAATCATATTTTTCATTTTACTCAAATCAGATCTTAATAAACTAGCGCTATTTAATTCAGGATCACTTATTTGTGCTTTACTTAGTGATGCATTTAATGCATTTAAATCTTCTAATAAGAATCCTGCATTTTGTAGACCGAAGTGAATGGCCCCTAAATCAATTTCTACATCCATAATTCCACCTCAATCTAAACCTTAACAGTTCTATTTCTAAGTGCTTTTTGTCTTTCATATTCTTCGTGTACTAAAGCTCGACGATATAACTCACCATAATACTCTATCCATTTATTACATTCGTTTATAACCGTTTGTACATCATCTTCAATAGTAGAAATACCAGCTTGTACAACATTTTTTAAAGATCCCTTATCAATCGATTCACCACAAAAAATGACGGCATCAGTATATTTTGATGTACGATTTAATGAGGCAGAAACTGCTGCTTTTTCTGTAATAGGAGATACCTTAGCTTTATAACCTTGGAACTTCAAAATCTTAGATCTGTAATATGAAGATGAATACATAATCAAGCACACCCTTTTTTCTATTATCCTACTATAAAAATAATACTATAATATGAGGTAAAGAGTCAATTAAAGCACCTTTTTACTTATCTATATCTTTACAAAAAAAGGCTAAATTTTATTAAAATTCAATTATTTGTTATAATTTAAATGGGTGGGTGATTATATGAAAAGAGCAGTTAAAAGAGTTCTACTCGTATTTATTGGTTGGTTATTACAAATAATTGTATCCTTTAGCTTATTAGCATGGTTAGGAAAACAATATGCAATTATTGAAGTTTTATATGCCTTACTAAGTATTCTTATAACTTTAGGAATCATTAAAAACTCTAAAAACCTCCAAATGGATTTATTATGGTTAATAATAATTCCTATGTACCCAATCTTTGGTGTAATATTATATATCGCCCTAAACTATAACAAAAAAAGATCACCTATAATTAAAAAAATAAAAAAGACTTTTGCTTTAGGACAAAAGTATTATCATCAAGATGAAAAAATCTTAAAAGAAATCGAAAAAGAAAATCATAGTCAAATAAAATACTTAATTAATACTGCTAAATTTCCAGCTTATACCCATAATAAAGTTAAATACTTCCCATTAGGTGATGATGTATTTGATACTTTAATAAAAGAAATAAAAAAAGCTGAAAAGTTTATCTTCTTAGAATATTTTATCATTGGTCTAGGTGAAAAATGGGGAGAAATCCTAAGTGTCTTAAAAGAAAAGGCAAGACAAGGCTTAGATGTTAGAGTAATCTATGATGACTTTGGTTCAATGCAAGTATTACCAGATGATTATAAAGAAGAATTAGAATTATATGATATAAAATGTGTTGTCTTTAATAAACTACATCCATTATCAAGTTTAATAATGAACAACCGTGACCATCGTAAAATATTAGTAATTGATGGACATACAGCGTTCTCTGGTGGTATCAACTTATCAGATGAATACTTCAATGTCTATCCAAGATTTGGTCATTGGAAAGACAATGCCTTCATGGTAAAAGGTGATGCTGTATGGAGCTACACAGTTATGTTCTTATCAATGTGGAACTCTTACTTAAAAGAAGATAAAGATTATACTGTTTATAAGTATGACTTTAAGAACAATAAACCTAATAAAGATGGTTTTATAATTCCTTATTCAGATTCACCATTAGAAAGTGAAACTGTTGGTGAAAACGTATATATGAATATGATTAATCAATCTAAGAAATATTTGTATATTACAACACCATACTTAATTATTGATAAAGAAGTAGAAGATGCCTTAATCTTAGCAGCTAAAAGAGGTGTTGATGTAAGAATCATTACACCAGGTATACCTGATAAAAAAATGGTATATACTGTAACTAAATCTTACTTCCTAAAACTAATTCAAGGTGGTGTAAGTATCTATACTTATAAACCAGGATTCATCCATTCTAAAATATTTATTTGTGATGATAAAGTATGTACAGTAGGTACAATTAATATGGACTTTAGATCATTCTATCATCACTTTGAATGTGGTTTATTCATGCAAAATAATTCAACTATTAAAGATGTAAAAAAAGATGTTGTAGAAACATTCGATAAATGTCATAAAGTAACTCAAAAAGAAGCAACACCTAATTTTATAAAATCTTTCTGGCAAGCATTATTACGTTTAATAGCACCATTATTATAATAAACAAGGTTTACACCTTGTTTTTATTTTGTTTACTAAAACCAAATAAAATGGTATCATAAAGTGGCATTTATGGAAGTGAAAAACATGGTTTTAGATAAAGTTAACTATCCAAAAGATATTAAAAAACTAAATAAAAAAGAGAAAATAGAGTTAGCTCAAGAAATAAGAGATTTAATAATAAATACTGTTTCTAATACAGGTGGACATCTAGCATCTAATCTAGGTGTTGTTGAACTAACTATAGCTTTATTCTCTTGTTTTGACTTGCCTAAAGATAAGATAGTTTGGGATGTTGGTCATCAAACCTATGTCCATAAAATCTTAACAGGTAGAAAAGATCGATTTAATACATTACGCCAGATGGGTGGTATCGCTGGATTTCCTCGTACATCTGAATCAGAATATGATTCATTTGATACCGGTCATTCTTCTACATCTATATCAGCAGCTTTAGGAATGGCAAGAGCAAGAGATATTCTTCATAAAGATAATAAAATAATTGCTGTAATAGGTGATGGAGCTTTAACTGGTGGTATGGCTCTAGAAGCTTTAAACGATGCTGGTATTTCTAAAACTAATTTAATTGTTATTTTAAATGACAATGAAATGAGTATTTCTAAGAACACTGGTGGTATGTCTCAATTCTTATCTAAACTAAGAACAGGAAAAGGATATATCAAAAGAAGAAAATTCTTAAAAACATTTGTTACTCATATACCACTTATAGGTAAATTCACTTACAAAGTAATAAGTAGATTACTAAGAAGTATTAAATCATTATTTATTAAAAACATGTATTTTGAAAATATTGGTTTTAAATATCTAGGTCCAATTGATGGACATTCAATTGAAGATTTAGAAGATATCTTAAAAAGAGCTAGAGATTTAGAAGGACCAGTCTTAATTCATATCGTTACTAAAAAAGGAAAGGGTTATAAACCAGCTGAAGATAAACCTAATAAATTCCATTCAGTTGGAGCCTTTAATATTGAAGACGGTTCACCTAAGAAAGCTAAGAAAAAAGACTACTCTGCAGCTATGGGTGAAGAATTAATTAAACTAGCTAAAAAAGATAAAAAGATAGTTGCCATAACAGCAGCTATGGAAGAAGGAACGGGTTTATCAGAATTTGCTGACAAATATCCAGAACGTTTCTTTGATGTTGAAATCGCAGAACAACATGGTTTAACTTTAGCTGCTGGTATGGCAGCATCAGGTTTAAAACCAGTTATACCAATTTATTCTTCCTTCTTACAAAGAGGATTCGATCAAGTAATTCATGACATATGTATGCAAAATCTACCAGTAACAATATGTGTTGATAGAGCAGGTTGTGTTGGTAACGATGGCGAAACTCATAATGGTTTATTTGATTTATCATATCTACATGATATTCCAAATATGAATGTTATGGCACCAAAGAACTATGAAGAACTAGATATGATGTTAGAATTTGCTATTAATAGTGGTAAACCTATGGCTATTCGTTATCCAAGAGGAACAGAAGATGATTATGTCTTCAAAAAATCTAAAAAGATTGAGCTAGGTAAAGGCGAAATCCTAAGAGAAGGAAAAGACTTAACAATCGTGTCTATTGGTAAGATGGTTCCATATGCTATGAAAGTAGCAGATAAACTTCATGAAGATAACATTGAAGCCGAAGTAATCAATATTCGTTTTGTTAAACCATTAGATATTAAACTAATTGAAAAATCCTTAACTAAAACAAATCGTTTAGTTACCATTGAAGATAATTGTATTCAAGGTGGTCTTGGTGAAATAATAAAAGCTAATTTAAATAAATGTTATAAAACAACAATATTCGCTTATCCAGATCAATTTATTAAACATGGTTCTATTCCAGAAATTGAAAAGAAGTATGGTTTAGATGTTGAATCAATTTATAAAAAAATAAAGAAAGATTTATAATAATCTTTCTTTTTTATTGTATACTTATAATAGGTGATCATATGAAAAAGAAATTAAAAAGTTATGCAGTCTTAGCATCTGGTAATGGTACAACATTGCAAGCTATTATCAATGCTATTAAAAAGAAAAAACTAAATGCTAAAATCAAAATAGTTATCTCTAATACTAGTGAAGCTTATGCTTTAGAAAGAGCTAAAAAAGCTGGTATTAAAACTTATGTCTTAAAAGATTATAAAGATGATCAAGAACTATATAACATCTTAAAAGAAGCAAACATTGATTTAGTAATCTTAGCTGGCTATTTAAAACTAATCCCAGTAAATGTTATAAGAGACTTTACTATTATCAATACTCATCCAGCATTACTTCCAAGTAAATATGGTGGTAAAGGAATGTATGGTATGAATGTTCATCGTGCCATAGTAGAGAACCATGAGCGTGTTACAGGGGTAACACTTCACTTTGTTAATGAAGAATATGATAAAGGTAAAATAATCGCCCAAACAAAAGCTAGAGTATTTAAACGTGATACACCAGAAGATGTTTCAGCTCGTGTACAGAAAAAAGAAAAAATTCAATTAGTAAATTCATTAATAGACTTTTCAAATGGCAAAATTGATGTATAATTAAACAAGTGAGTTTTAACTCACCAATACTAGTTAACCTACACATCCTAGTATAAAAAAGGGAAGGAGGATAATAATGCATAACGTTTTATTGATTTTCGTTAATATACTAGTAACATTTTCTCTAGTACTAATAATGGAAAAAATCTTTAAAAAAGAAGGCTTATATGTTTGGGCAGCTATAGCACTTATCATGGCTAACATCCTAGAATGCCAAACAGTAGGTTTATTCAAAGGTTTTACTTCTACTTGTGGTAATGTCCTATTTGCTTCAGTCTTCTTAGCAACTGACATCATGAACGAAAAATATGGAGCAGAATATAGTAAAAAAGCAATTAGATTAGCAGTATGTGCAATGATAGCATTTACTATCATTATGCAAATTGGTTTATTATTTAAACCAGATGCAACTGATATGGCACATGGTGCTATGAAAGACTTATTTAGTCTTAACCTAAGAATAAGTATCTCAAGTATTATTATGTTCTATATAAGTAATAACTTAGATATCTTCTTATTTGAAAAAATCAAAAAGAAACTACCTAATAAACTATGGGTAAGAAACAACGTTGCAACTATCGTATCTAATGTCTTAGAAAACTATTTCTTTATTTTCTTTGCATTCGTAGGTTTATACGATATACCAACAATGCTAAACATTGCAACAACTATTTCTGTTGTTGAAATTGTAATAGCTATTTGTGATACACCATTTGTTTATATAGCAAAGAAGTTGAAATAAAATTAAAAAGTATTATAATTAAAGTATGAAAAAGGAACATTCAATTGCCTAAGTTGAGTGCTATCTTATTTTGGTTCGCACCTAACTAGATTTAGTTAGGTGCTTTTGCTTACTTTAGTATTACAAAAAGTAATGCTATTAGTGTAAGTATGATGAATAGTAATATTAAGATTAAAAAATCTTTCTTACTCATTTAGCATCACCTCCATTCACGATGGAGGTAGCACCCAACTATTGAATGTTCCTAGTTGAATATTATAACAAACGATAGTTCGCTATGCAATAAAAATACTAGATAAAATCTAGTTTTTTTATGTTATAATCTTTTCTAGAGGGTGGTACTATGGACTTAGAAAAAATATTAACAACGGATGATGTAGTATCATCGATAAATGAAAATATAGATTATATTTTAGAAACAATACCTGAGTTAAGATGTGAATTAAACTTTCCTCAAAATCATCCACATCATCATTTAGATGTTTGGGGTCATACTTTATTAGCTTTATCATATTCTAAAAATGATTTTAAAATAAGATTAGCTTTGTTATTACATGATATAGGAAAACCTTTTTGTTATCAAGATGAAGAAGTTAGACATTTCCGTGGTCATGCTGATATATCAGCTATCATGTCTTATAACATCTTAAAAAGACTTGGTTATGATGAAAACTTCATTAAAGAAGTCGTCTTTCTAATCAAATCTCATGATACTAAGATAACTTTAGAAGATATTAAAGAGCATCCAAGTATTACGAAAAGAAGACTACATATTCAAGAATGTGATTCATTAGCTCATCATCCAGATTATCAAGAAAAAAGATTAAAATATATTGAAGAAACAAAAGAATTAATTGAAGAGGTAACTATGGATAAACAAGCAATAAGAGATCAATATAAAAGAATTAGAAAAGATATTCCTAATAAAGAAGAAAAATCTGAAGCAATCTTTAATGCCATAATTAATGATCCTATTTACCAAGAAGCTAATGTCGTTGCTTTCTATAATAGTATGAAAGGTGAAGTAGATACTCATAAACTAATAGAACATGCTAAATCTTGTGGAAAAACAGTTCTATTACCAAGAGTATTAGGATTTGATTTAATCTTCTTTAAAATAACAGATGATACTAAATATCAAACTTCTAAACTAGGTATTAATGAACCAGTTGGTGGTTATGTTTATTCACCAGAAAAAATAGATTTAGTAATTGTTCCTGGTATCGCTTTTGATAAAGAAGGAAATCGTATTGGTTATGGTGGCGGCTATTACGATCGCTACTTAGAGTTTTCTAAACTACCAAGTATTGCCTTATGTTTCCAAGAACAAATAATTGAAGATGAACTTCCTGTTGAAGAATATGATATGAAAGTTGATATAATCCAAACAGAAAGCAATCGTTATTATGGAAATAATGATTTAAAGATAAGTAAACAAAAATAATAGAAAGGAAGAATAAAAGATGTGGGTATATGGTTTATTACTTCTAGTCGTTTTAATACTACTTATTACATCAGTAGTATTACTTGTAAGACTTAGTCATAAAATAATTAGTAAATTTATAAATAATAAAACATTATCATGGATTCTATCTTTTATTCCCTTATTATTATTTATAATCGGTTTATTTATTGATACTGTAAATGCTATTGTTGTCGATCTCCATTTAATCATAATAATAGCTATTACAAAATTAATCTTCTTAATAATTAAAAAGATTACTAAAAAAGTAATAAATGAATATATAAGTTTAGGAGTAGGAGTATTACTTACAATTTGTTTAATGACATATGCTTATTATCTAGCTTATCATGTAGTTGAAACTGATTATACAGTTTATACAACAAAAGATGTTGATAACTTTAGAATAGTCCAAGTATCAGATAGTCATCTTGGTACTACTATGGATGGTAAGAAGTTTACTGAATACATGGAAGATATTAATAAATTAAATCCTGATATTGTAGTTCTAACAGGAGACTTTGTTGATGATGGCTCTTCATTCGAAGACATGGTAGAAGGAGCTAAAGGATTAGGTAAATTAAAAACTAAATATGGTGTTTACTTTATCTATGGTAATCATGACAAAGGTTATTACAATAATCGTAGTTACAAAGATGCTGATATCAGAAAAGAACTAAAAGATAATAACGTAACTATCTTAGAAGATACTAGTGTTGAAATAGGAGATAATATTATTCTTTTAGGTAGAAAAGATAAAGAAGATAAGAATAGAGAATTAATTAAAGACTTAACAAAAGATTTAGATAAATCTAAGTATATTATCTCTTTAAATCATCAACCAAATGATTTTAAGAATGAAAGTGAAGCGGGAATCGATTTAGTACTTTGTGGGCACACTCATGGTGGTCAGTTATTTCCACTAGGACAATTCGGTGTCTTACTTGGTGCAAATGATATGTTTAAAGGAATAAAAAAAATAGATAATACTACTTTTATTGTTAATACCGGTATTAGTGACTGGGCAATAAAATTTAAAACAGGAACAATTACTGAATATACAGTAATTGATATAAAAAAGGAGAAATAAAAATGAAAACATTAATAACTTACTTTTCAGCTAGTGGAACAACAAAAGGTGTAGCAGAACAAATTGCTAACATAGTAAATGGCGATTTATTTGCCATCGAACCAGTAGAACCATATACTGATGCTGACTTAAACTGGATGAACAAACAAAGTAGATCTAGTTTAGAAATGGCTGATAAATCATCACGTCCAGAAGTTAAAAACAAAGTATCTAATCTAAATGACTACAATAAAGTAATTATAGGTTTCCCAGTATGGTGGTATACAGCTCCAACAATCATTAATACTTTTATTGAAGAAAATGATTTAACTGGTAAAGAAATCTATATCTTTGTAACATCTGGTGGATCTAGTTTTGGTGGAAGTTTAAAAGACCTAAAAGAAGCTTATCCAAACCTAAACTTTGTTAAAGGAATTCGTTTTAATAAAGTTAAAGAAGACGAAGTTAATGAATGGTTAAATAACTAGTATATAATCTATTATTATGCTATAATTAGCATAGAAAGAGTGTCATAAAAAATGACACATTTGGTTCTACAAATGTCTCCCACTGGGGTTGACATCTGAAGATTCAGATGTCTTGTTCTATTTTGTAATCAATAAGATTACAATAAATAAAAGTAATAAGATGATAATAAAAAAGTAATGTTCTTTTTTAGTCATAATATCACATCCTTTCACTAGGATTAACCAAAACCCCAGTTCCCAGGAAAGACATCTTTTAAATGTGTCATGTGCTAATATAGCACTCTTTTTTTATGGTATTCAAGAGCAAAATAACATCTTTTTAAACAAGTTTTATTTTGTAATTTTATATAATTATAAAATATTTTTTTACCCTAAATTGTTTATTAAAAAAGTATAATTTGTTATAATTAATATAGAATAATAAAGGGTAGAAAGAGTCATATATGAACGGAAGCCTTGATAATATAACTTTTGATATAAAAAAATTAAGTACAACGCCAGATGGAGCAAGATACAAAGTATCGATTAAAGTTCCGATGTCGATGGGTTTTATTGAAAGAATGAAATTCATTATTGAAAGCAACAATGAAAGAAGAGCATTTCAATTAAAACATCTAAAAAATGAAAACAATCTTGTTAACTTTGAAACGGAAATAGAACTAGCTACTAGTGCCATCTATCACTATTATTTTTCGTTTGAAGCAAATCATAACTTTATCTATTTTAAAAAACAAAATAAAACAAATAATCAAACAATAACTCCTGAAGAGAAGTGGAATTTAAGTGTGAATTTTGATACCCCAGAATGGGCGAAGGGTGCTGTAATGTATCACATCTTCGTTGATCGTTTTAATCATTCAAAGAAAACTCCTTTAATTGAAATGCCCAATCGTACAATTCATAAATCATGGGATGAAGATGTCTTAGTAGGACCCGATAAAAAAGGTATTTGGAATGCCGACTTTTATGGTGGTAACTTAAAAGGTATTGAAGAAAAACTAGATTATATAAAATCCTTAGGTGTTGATATTATTTATTTAAGTCCAATTGTTATGAGTCAATCTAATCATCGCTATGATACTGCTGATTATGAAAAAGTTGATCCCTATGCTGGAACTAATAAAGACTTAAAAGATTTATGTGATAAAGCTCATAAAACGGGAATGAAAGTAGTCTTGGATGCCGTATTTAATCATACAGGTAATGATTCTAAATACTTTAATCAATATGGTACCTATCCAGAAAAAGGTGCTTTTGAAGGCCAAGATTCTAAATACTATAACTTCTTTCGTAAACACTATGCTAATGCAACAACATATTTTGATTACTGGTGGGGTATGACCAACTTACCAGTATGTGATGGTTATAGTAAAGAGTGGCAACAATACATTTATGGCGAAAAAGGTGTTATCGATTTATGGTTTAGTCTAGGAATCGATGGTCTCCGTTTAGATGTTGCTGATGAATTAACTGATGAATTCATTGAAGGCATTAGAACAGCAGTTAAAAGAAACAAACAAGATGGTTTAATAATTGGTGAAGTTTGGAAAAACCCAATGCGTATGGGTCGAGGATATATTGAATCTGGTAAAGGCATGGATACTGTTATGGATTATGTCTTAGTAGATGCTTTACTAAGATACTTCAAGTATGGTGATGTAACATCTATTGCTGAAGTAATAAGACAACTTAGAACAGAATATCCAGATGGAACACTACAAACACTAATGAACTTTACTTCAACTCATGATATTACAAGAGCTATTAATCTCTTTGGCTGTGATGAATTTAAAAGATTTAATAGTTGGGCTTGGGACTTATATAATGATAATCGAGATTATCAAAAAAACTATCGTTTATCAAAAGAACAATATGAATATGGTAAGCAACTATATAAATCATATCTTTATTTTCTAACATTCTTCCCAGGTATCTTATCAATATTCTATGGTGATGAAGTAGGAATGCAAGGATTAGGAAACCTAGCTAATCGTCGACCATTCCCTTGGGGAAAAGAAGATAAAGATTTACAAAACTATTTAAAATATATGGGAAGAATAAGAAAAAAAGAACAATTCTTAAAAACAGCAGATATTGATGTTTTTGATATCAATACTAGTTTTATCTTATTCGAAAGAAAAACTCCTGAAGTAGATGCTTTAATTGCTATCAATAGAACAGGAGATCCAATACCAACACCATTACCAGAAAAATACTATAATATTGATACAATCTATCCCTTAGGTCTATCTAATACAAGAAGTATTGATTCTCACGGTGGAATAGTATTAAAAAAAGTAAAAAAATAAAAATAATATGTTAAAATATAGGTGTGTGAACATAAGAAAGGAAGTAATAATATGTTTAATTTAAAAGGAAGAGTTGCAGTTGTTAGTGGTGCAAGTTCAGGATTAGGACGTCAGATTGCTACATCTTTTGCAAAACAAGGGGCTGATTTAGTTATATTAGCTCGCAGAATAGATAGATTAGAAGCATTAAAAAAAGA
>JAEEGL010095273.1_pt1 | contig 14345 bp, 7 predicted proteins | sample 9134231 | NCBI WGS metagenome assembly JAEEGL01 (sample SAMN16246548, study PRJNA631951) | gut metagenome | biome: gut microbiome; feature: rumen; material: fiber-attached | host: Bos | place: Iran: Karaj | collected 2018-10
TTACTTGAATCTACTGCTAGACTTCCTAATGCATTTCTTATTTCTACCATTCCGTTGTGAACTACTACTAGATTTTGGATTTGTACTCCTGCATCTTTTCCTTCCCAACATCCTTTTAGGTTGTCTATTCCTGCTTTGATATTTGATATTATAGTATCAGCGCTTGTATTTGCTCCTCCTGTTACTACATTATTAAATAATCCTACTGCATCATCATATAGACTTTGTACACTATTTACTTTATGATTCATTTTCAATCCTCCTTATAATAAATTTATCATAAATTTAATTTTTTATCAACTAACTTTACATTCTATTTTATTTCATTAACCATCTTAATGATAGTTGGCATACCATTCTTAACAAATACACCAAACTCTTCATTAATATTAGAGAATGAAGTTAGTTGAATTGATAATTTAATTAAGTATTGTTGAGTTACACCTCCACCAATCCAAATACCATCAATTGGATTAACAGCTGCCTTATACCAATCATCATATTCAAATTTCTTGAATGATGATGGAACATCAACAAATATGAAGTTAATTTTAGCAACTTCTTTATTACTTGCTAAAATATCTTTAAGAACATTCTTATGATCTTCATCTAACTTATTATATAGTTTGTCTAATCCAAGAATTACACATGCCGTATTAGGCATATCTTTAACACTTCTTGGATTCATATTGTTTTCTTTTAATACTTTTTGTACTTCATCATTATATGCTTTAATTTTATCTATTGCTGCATCAAAATTGTTTTCTACATATTCTAATTGAAGATCAAAGTTTTCAAAGAAATTACTTGCATCAATAACAATTCTATTGAAATTATTTTTCATAGCAAATAAAGCAAGTAAGTTTTTAACAAATGGTCTCATTCTATCCATTTCATTTGAAGAAATAATATTAAATGCATTCTTCTTGAAATCATATAATTGAGCATTTAATGAGTCTCTTATAATACCAATTGGTACAGTATCTAATCCTGTATATTTATTCTTGAATAAATCAAGCTTAATTACATCAGGCATTACTGGTACTGCTTTAGCTTTTGGTAATTTAGCAGCAATTAATCTTTCTACTGTAGACTTAATAGTCTTGAATGAAGAATCATCTTCAGTAATTGATGCTGTTTGAAATTCACAAACACTTTCTAATCTACATAAACCTCTACCTAATGTAGCAGATGGTACTAAACCATTTGTTTTTCCTAAAATATCTCTATAATCATTAGCATTATTCATTTGTAAGCATAATTGTAATTTACAACTTTGAGATACTTTAAATTTAACAGTACTTTGACTAGTTGTTAATACTACAAAGAAAATACCATATTTACTACCTTCTCTTACAGGAGAAATAATCTTTTCAGTATATTCTTGATATACTTCTGTAAGTATTTCTATTGAGTTAATAACTACTACTATATTAGGAAGTGTTTGACCACTCATCTTTATATAATCTTGATAATTACCATTGTATGACATAAATAGTTTTTTACGTTTATTCATTTCACTATTTAACATCTTAGCAATATTTTCTATCTTTTCATCTTCTCCATTTATCATGACATCACCAATTTGTGGTGCCTCTCTAAAGTTTTGAAGAGTTTCTGCTCCGAAATCCATTATATACATATTAAGTTCTTGAGTACTATATGTAGTAATACATGAATATACAAATGATGAAGCAAATTCATCTTTACCACTATCTCCACTACCATAAATAATTACATTTCCTTGTTCACTAATTGGTAATGTAAGCATTCCTTGTGTTTGATTAGCTGGATCATCATATTCACCTATTATTGGATTTATAAAGTAATTTCTCTTTTTATATCCATATTTCTTAGCAACATTTGAAAGTAATATTTTAGGTGCGATTTTATCTAACCATAATGGTCTAATTTTCAAATCTGCATTCTTTCCAATATTTATTAAATACTTAACTATATTAGTAAGTTCTTCACCTTCAGATTTAACAAATTTCTTAGCTATTGTATTCTTAATAGTTTTATTTACAAAACCTGTATTATCTATGAAATAAATATTTTTATCTGCATTCTTTTTATATTCCTTAGATGGATAATATTGAGCACCTGCCCAAGCAGCTTGTCCCATAGCAAAGTATTCATTATAACCAACTTGTAAGTAGAAACGACCTGTTTGTTTTAATTCTGCTGCTAAATCAGTTTTAATCATTTCCATACTATCTGCTTTATCTTGAACTTTTAAACAAATCTTAAATTTAGCATTTGACCAAATTTGAGCATCTACTACACCACTTGGTTTTTGTGTTGCTAGAATTAAGTGAACTCCAAGAGAACGACCAATACGAGCTGTTGAAACTAAGTCATCCATAAAATCAGGTTGTTGATCTTTTAACTCAGCAAATTCATCACTAACTATAATTAAGTGTGGCATTGGTTCATTAACAACACCATCTCTATATAGTTTTTGATATTTATAAATATCTAATGTACTTTCACCAGTTTGTTCTTTTACTTCATTGAACTTTTCTTGTCTTCTTCTTAATTCACTTTGTATTGAAGATAAAGCTCTATTAATTTCAGATTTATCTAAGTTTGTAATTGTTCCAACTACATGTGGAAGTTTACTTCCAAGTTCAGTATTTTCAAATGCTCCTGCAAGTCCACCACCTTTGTAGTCTATAAGAACAAATGCAACTTCTTCAGGACTATAGTTTACTGCCATTGAAAGTACAAATGTAATAATAAATTCAGATTTACCACTACCAGTCATACCTGCAATTAAACCATGAGGTCCATGTTGCTTTTCATGTAAGTCTAGTATAAATACATCATTATTTTCATTAGCACCAATTTCAGTTCTAAGTGATTTAGTAGGATCATTATTTGACCATCTATTTAAAACATTTAATTGTTCTATTTGACCTACACCAAACATTTCTAAGAATGTTATAGTATTTGGTAATTCTCTAGCATTTTCAGTTAAATATAATGGTAAATTTGATACAACGGCTGCACATTTATTCATATCTAATGTGTCATCTATTTCATCTTTAAATTTAACTTGTTCATTATCATAAGTACTTATAATAGCTGATACATTATCACCTATTGTTAAGAAATTACTTACTTCACTAGGTATCTTAGATAATTTTTCTTCTATAGTTATTAAACTAAATCCAACATTGATTTTACCTTTTAATATACTATCTATTATATTTATTTTTCTTGATACATCTATATCATCAGTAATAACAAGAAAATATGATTTAAATTTAGAAAAGTCATCTGGCTTATCCTCACCAGTTTGTTTAAATAATGCCATTCTTCCATTGAATACTTTTTCTAAATAATTTGAAACTTCTTGCATCTCTTCAACTGTTGTTGCAAAGAATCTAATTCCTTTATCATCTGAGAAACAATAAGGAGTTTCTTTAACATAATTCCATCTATCTTGATTATCTTTATTAGTAAATATAACAATCTTTAAATTATCATAACTATGATAAGCCATAAGTTGCAATATAGCATTATCCATAAATTTATAATATTTTGGATACATACCACATAAAGCAGTTAATCTATTTTGAGATAAAGAATAACCAACAGGTACATTAGGAATATTTTTATATCCTTTAATTAACCCTTCAACAAGACTCTTTAATTCATCATCTTCCATTCTAAAATCTTCATTATGATAATTGATTTTAGCTTCAAATGGAACATCTCCTATACCTAATCTAATAGTTAAGAAATCATTTTGATCAATCTTTCTTTCCCATAAAGTTCTTCTTCTATTTGTTATAATGTCATAACAAGCATTAAGAGGAAGTAAATTTTCCTCATATGTTTTCTTTTGACCCTCATATTCTTTAACAATTTCTCTTCTCTTTGATTCTATATAAGCTCTATATCTTTGAATTCTTTCAGCTTCTCTTTCTTCTTTTCTCTTCTTTTCATATTTCTTAGTTAATTGAGGCCAAAGTATCATAGATGTAATCATACAAACTGAAACAATTAATGATGGCAATGTTTGTTGCCAAGTCTTAGTTCCACTGGATGTTGCCATTATTGTATTAACAACAGTAACCATACTACTAGCACTCATTGTAATCATTGGACCTATTGTCATCACAAGATTTGTTTCAGGCATTTCCTCTTTTTGAGGAGGACTATCTATACCAAGTTCAAATGTTTGAATCATTTTTCTCATACGAGGACTTCTTAAGAAATAATCAGTATCTTTATACATACTTATATTTTCTATTTCTTCTTCACTTACAGCCTCTATTTCTGAGAAATTACATTTAGTTAATTTAGCATTTAATGTTAAATCATGATTAGGATTGTTTATAAATAACTTTCCATATATTAGAACTATTTTAATTCCATATAAATCTAAACTAGTTCCATTTCCTAAAGTTTTAACTTCTTCTTCCATTAAATGATTATCTATATAAGTTATACCATTATTTAATCTTTTAACAGTCCAACTATTATTAGCAAAGCATAATTCTAAATGTTCATCTTGAATATAAGGATTTTTTGCTATTACATCACAAGTACTAGCTTTTCCAATTTTAAATGGAATTCCTTCAGTAATAGCATATCCTTCAAATGTTTCATCATTAGCTGGGTTAATATACATTAGTTTCTTTTCATTACCCTTAGTAACAACAAAATATGTTTTTTCTTTTAAAACTACTTTTCCATTTTCAACATTACCAACTATGTTAATGTTTTTATTTCCAGTGACTACCCATCTATTATCTTCACCGTCTATATTAACTATATTTTTATTTTCTTCATCTGCAAGCCAAAAATTACCTATCTTCTTACTAGGTAATAAAAAATTAATAATCTTGTTTTTGTCATAAAAATATATGTTCACTTTACCAACCCGCTCATTCTGTTATACTAACAATAATCTTGTTCCATTTTTAATGTTTGTATCTCTTACAAGAGTATTTCCCTTATAACAAGTACCATCTTCTACATTTAAAATAGAATAATTCTTTGTCATATCTATTGAATCAAACATAGTATTATTAATAAGTTTAGATATGTTTCCAACCTTCTCATTAACTGGAATATATATTTCAAAATTCATACCTAAAGATAAAATATATAAATTAACAAGTACTTTATTTTCAAACATATCCATCACCTACTTTACCTACTATAAAAAGTATACTATGTTTGGCAAGAAAAGTAAATTAAAAAGTGAAAAAAAATAGTCTCTTTTTTGAGACTATTTATTCTGTTCTTAATGCTATAACTGGATCTTGTTTAGAAGCCTTTTTAGCTGGTATCAATCCACCTATTACTGTAAGTATAATGCTTAGTATAACAAGAAGTATTGCACCAGTTATTGGTAATATAGCATTTATATCATAATTATCAGTTAATTTATGTATAGAATAATTGATTATTGGAATACATATTAGAGATATTCCTATACCTAAAATACCAGATAATAAACCTATTATGAATGTTTCTGCATTGAATATAGATGAAATATTTCTCTTAGATGCTCCAATAGCTCTTAAGATACCAATTTCTTTAGTTCTTTCAAGCACACTAATATATGTAATAATACCAATCATAATACTAGAAACAACAAGTGAAATAGATACAAATGCCATAAGAGCATAACTAATACTATTAACTATTTTCTTAACTGATGACATTAGTATTCCTGCAGCATCAGTATAATTAATAACTTTATCATCTTCACCTAACTTTTTCATAGATTCATTATAGTTTTCTATAAAATCTAATACTCTTTCTTTAGCATCAAAATCCTTAAAATAGAAAGATATCATAGTAGGTTCATCTTTATCTTGATAACCTAAATTTAAAAGATTTGTTTGTGCATTAGAAGTATTATCAGAACCCATCATAGCAGACATAAGTCTTTTCAATTCATCTTCACTCAAATCAAATTTAAATGCTGCTGCTATTTTATTAGGATCAACTTTTAATCCACCAGCTATTGCTTCTACTAATTTAGTAGTTAATTCACCTACTTTAGTAAGTATTTCTTTTTGCATAACAGCTTCAGTCATTTTACCAGCCATCATATCTATGCTTGTTTCAACTGCAGCTTGTGAAATAAATCCATCTACTGTTTGAGAAATACCTTGTTCAACAACTAATGCTCCCATATTATTAGGATCTGTTGTCATAGATGGATCCATAGTATTATATGTAGCAATATATCCACTCATAAGTCCTGAATATAATGACTTAAACATACCATTATATACATCACTTGGTATTACAAATTCTTTTTCCAAATTACTAATTTCTTTCTTAGTTTCATCACTACTTAAAAAATCATTAACATAATCATTAACATCATTAGCATAAATAACAGCTAATTTCTTACTTGGATCCATAGGATTTGGAATACTATGTTTAGGATTATCAATATAATTTTTAAATAAATTTGTTGCTAAAGATTTAACTGTATTTGTTAATTTATCCTTGGCAGGTTTAATATCAGTTGTTATTGATGAAGATATTTGAGTCATATAACCTTGAGTCATATTACCAATAGAATCTTTATCAAAATTAGATCCAAATGCACTAGTAAGCATATCTTCATCCACAGTAATTAAATCTTCAAAGTCTAAACCTGCTTCCTTTTCTTTATCATCAAATCTTTTATTTGAAAATACATCTACATCTTTATTACTTAATTGTTTTTTAACTATTTCGCTATGACTAGATCTATCAATGATATGATTTATTAAATCAGCAGTGTATGCAATACCAGGAGATAGAGTCATAGAAGATACTCCTTCTTTTGAGATAACTATTCCAGATATTTTTAATGTTTCAGAATTTTTATAAATTCTTTCCATGTAATCTTTATCTTCGCTCATATCTTCATATATTTTATATTTACTATTATATTTATATTTTTCATATGGAAGTATTAGTTTATATTCAGTTGCTAATATTTGATCATATGTTAATTCCATAGATGTATTATTAAGTTCTACTTCTTCACCAGACATAACTTTTGTAATTACATCATATAATTCATCCATATCTCTATAACCTAAATAGTATAATATGAAATCTGGTATCATATGTTCTTGTGATAATACCATAACCATTTCATTATATTTAGTAGGCCAAGATCCTGCTATTACTTCATATTGTTCTTCTAATAATTTTCTATCATCTATCATTTGATAGAAAATACTTGAATATGTTGAGAATAAACTAGTCATTCCACCCATTCCACTATAGAAACTTGAAAACATTGAATTTGGATTTACTTGTACTAAATCTTTCTTAAAATCACGAGTATATATTACTGGATCAACACTATAACTATATTTAAGAGAAGTTACATCTTTTTCTATTTTACTCATATTTTTTTCTATATATGTTTTAAAACTTCTTAAATCATTTTTACTAATGCTTGAAAACATTTCACTAACAAATTGCTTTTCTATTAATTTATTAGAATCTGTTGTTTTAATATTTTCATCTTCACTAACCATGGACATTAAAAGAGATGTCATATCAGCAGTTTCACTTTGTACTGTTAATGGATATGATGACATAGTATCCTCTTGTATTTTATCTATATATGCCTGGAATCCAGTTGATAAAGATAAAATAAGTGCTATGCCTATTATTCCTATTGAACCAGCTAATGCTGTTAAAATAGTTCTTCCTTTTTTAGTCATTAAGTTATTAAATGATAATCCAAGAGCAGTTAAATAAGACATACTAGTTTTTTTAGTTTTAAATGTTGTGTCTAACTTTTCTTTACTACTATCTTTATATGGATTAGTATCACTTATTATTTTCCCGTCTTTTAATTTAATAATTCTATTTGAATATTCATTAGCTATTTCAGGATTATGAGTAACCATAATAACTAATTTATCTTTAGAAATATTTTTTAATATTTCCATTATTTGTTTACTTGTTTCACTATCTAGTGCTCCAGTTGGTTCATCAGCAAGTACTATATCAGGATTATTTACTAGTGCTCTTGCAATAGCAACTCTTTGCATTTGTCCACCTGATAATTGATTTGGTTTTTTATACATATGATCTTCTAAACCAACATCTATTAAAGCTTTTTTAGCAAGTTCTATTCCTTCTTTTTTAGATAATCCAGATATAGTAAGAGCTAAACTAACATTTCTTAAAACAGTTTGATGAGATATTAAATTATAGCTTTGAAAAACAAAACCAATTCTATGATTTCTATAACTATCCCAATCACTATCTTTATATTTTTTAGTAGAAATATTATTAATAATTAAATCTCCACTAGTATATTTATCAAGTCCACCAATTATATTTAAAAGAGTGGTTTTTCCACTACCAGAAGGTCCTAAAATAGATGCAAATTCACTTTTTCTAAAGCTTACACTAACATCATCTAAAGCAACTTGTCTTAAGTCGCCAACTTGATATACTTTAGTTATATTTTTAATCTCTAGCATCTATTTCACCTCCCTTAAAAACTATGATTATTTTAACACAATATTTTTTGTTTTCCAATAAAAAAAATTATGTTTTTAAACATAATTTTTTATACCTCTTCAATACCGTTTTTTTCTTTAAATTTATCGCTTAAATATGGTACTGAATCATCGCCATAGATCTTATAAACACACTCTTCAACTAGTTCAAAATAGTCTTGTGCTTTTGATACATCTCTTTTAGAAGATTCAATAATTATTTTTTCTAAACATTCAAAGAAATAATCATCATCACCACTTATAACAAATGGATAGCTAAGTAATGTTTCACAATATTTTTGAACTGATGAAATAGAAGCTCCATAAGTTTCAGCAACTTCTTTTATTTTTTCCTCATCAAACATAAAAAACTCCTAATACTTTTCTATTTCTTGCATAAATGATTCATCAGATAATAATCCACTTCCAATATAAGATTTAGCTTTACTGCTTTGTCTTAATGCTGTTAGGACAAAATCTTTATTATTTCTTAAACTATCACTAGCATATTTTATATTTTCCCAATTATATTCTTTAATTAATTTAATCATAAAATCATAATCGTTTCTTATTTCTTCACCTTCAAAACCAGTTAATAAATTATGATTTTCATATAAAACTGCTAAACATACATCTTTATCATTTCTAAGTCTATAACTAGCATATTGAATGTTATCTGCTTCATCTCTTAATGCTTTTATAACAAATTCTTCATTATCTTTAAATTCTTTTGGTGCAAATTCTATATATATTCTTTTATCTCTTTCAAGTAAAGACCACCAAAAATCCCAATCTCCTCTTATTGCTTCTGTTTCATTTTTTAATGATCTACCTTCAGTTTCAATAGCTTTTTCATATAAAGCACTTGCTTCACTTTCAGATAGATTATCTTTAACATATCCCATTTTTATACCTCCAATTACAAATTTATTTTATCATAAAAGAAAATAATAAAAAAGATGAAATATAATTTCATCTTATAAACAAGTTAAATCAAATCCAGCTATCTTACCAATTACTCCAATTAATGTTGGTAATAATTCAATAATTATTAGTACTACTAATATATAAATACTCTTAGTAGTTGCTTTCTTTAATGCTCCTGCATCATCTGATGTAATAGCTGGTATTAATGCAAGCATAATTAGTATTATTGCTATTATAGCTGCTGCTATTCTAACAGCAGATATAAACATATGTAATACTTTATATAAATTATTTCCTAATAAGTTTTTACAAGACATTTTACTATCAGAAAAATCTAATGTTGAACCATCTAATACAAGTTGTGATTCATGAGAACTTGGATCAGTTACTGTTTGTCCTTGTTCTTTATCAATACTACCACATCTTCCTTTAAAATCACGGCTTTTTCCACTATCATCAGTAAATGTTGTTAAATCCATAGTAGCAATATATACTTTTTTACTAACTACTGAACAAGCTATATAAGTAGGACATCTATTAGAACTAGCAGTTTTCTTAAATTCATTAATAATATCTGATTCATTAATAAACTTATGTGATAAATTAGTACCTAAAGCATTAAACTTAATAGTATTCTTATTTTTATCATAAGATATTTTAAATTTATCAGATGCTCCACCTAAGTTTGAATTAACTGAATAATCACATTCAAGTATTTGATCATCATGTAATGTTTCTTGTGAAATATATGTATCACATGTTGAATCAGTTTTACCTGTTGTTTCATCTTTACAAGTCATTGAAGTTGGATTAGCTGGTTGATTTGGCTTTATTAAACTTGTATCTATACATCCAGTTACTTGATCAGTACATTCTTGTGCTGATGTAGTTAATATAAGTTCATTAACTAGTGTTCCTGTTCCATCATATAATTGTTTATATATTGTAGGGCATGATACTTTATTATTATTAATTGATTTTCTAAGGAATTGCACAGCACTAACAATATTTCTCATGTTCTTATTGCCTTGTTTTCCATCATAATTTTTAATAGTACCAGTTCCAGTACCAACTTGTTCTTGTCCATTTAAATAATATTTAAAAGCAAAATTTTGAGTTGGTGTTGAATTAGATAATAATTGTGGATTTTTAATATAAGTCGCTTCTAAATTAGTAACTTCATATTTAACTTTTACTCCATCAATTGTATAATTACAAGTCCAAGAATATTTTTTATTATCTACATCACTTAAATCAGTTGTAGATTCTTTTTCATTTCTAGAAAAAGCATAACATCCATTTCCAGAACAACTAGTTTTAAAACTATAACTACTACCTACACCTTTTTTATAATATACATTTGGAGGACAAGTAGATGTTTTCTTATATGTCTCTGATAAATCTGCCAAATCACTATAACTAAAAGATGTCTTAGATACTCCATTATGAGATGATTGCTTATTACCAGCACTATCCATTAATTTCATAGGAGTACCATTATATTTAATACCTAGTTCTGAATCTGTTTTATAAACAGCCATTGTTGTTAAAGTTTTACCATCACCTAAAGGTAAACTACCTTTATAAACACATTCAAATGAAGGTATATCTTTAACATCATCCCATCCACAAGATGATAATAGCATTATAGCTATAAATAATATTAAAACTCTCTTTATATTTTTCATACTATACACCTATATTAATAATAACAAAAAATGAGTAATAAAAAAAGAGAATAAATCTCTTTTTACATACTAATTATCTTCTTCTATAAGTAATGTTTCTTCATTCTCTATTTTAACATTACTAATAGAATCAAATCTCTTAGTTATTTTTTCAGTTGTTTTATGAATATTTTCTACATCATTAGATACAGTTTGAATGCTTCTAGATAACTTATCCCATCTATCTCTATATCTTGAAAATTCAATACCTAATTTATTTAATTCTTCATGTATTACTGATGTATATTTATCTCTTTCTAATCCAGTTAATACAGATTGAATTATTGTAAGTAAACTCATTAGAGTTGTTGGACTAGTTAGCCATACTCTTTTACTTGCTGCATATTTAATTAGATTTGTATGATATGCATTTATCTCAGCAAATATAGCTTCAGCAGGTAAAAACATAATAGCTTGATCAGTAGTTTCATCAGCAATAATATATTTAGTTGCTATTGCATCAATATGTTTTTTAACATCTGATTCAAATGCTTTACTTCTTGCTTCTCTTTCACTAGTTGATAAACCTTTTTCTACAAGTTTTCTATAATTTTCTAATGGAAATTTAGAATCTATACATATTGTTCCAAGAGGTTCTGGTCCAAAAACAATCGCATCAGCAATAGTGTCATTTGATAGAGTATATTGAGTTTGATATATTTTATCATTCTTTTCACCAAATATAGATGAAAGAATATGATATAAATTTACTTCACCAAAAATACCTCTACTCTTTTTATCAGTAAGAATTCCTTCCAAAGATACTATTTCACTACCTAAACCATCTATCTTCTTTTGAGCTTCATCTATTCTAGCAAGTCTATTCATTACTTCAGTAAATGTTTTATTTGTTTTATCAAAACCATCTTCTAATTTTTCATTAACTTTTTGATTAATTAAATTAAGTTTTCTTTCAATCCTATCATTTAAATTATTAAAGTCTTTATTAATATCACTACTAAAATCATTTCTAAAATCATTAATCTCTTTAATAACATTAATTTCAGTTCTATGTAACTTATCATTCATTTCACTATTATTAGGTTTTTTAAATATTAAAACTAATAATAAAATGACTACTGCTACTAATAAACCTACAATAACATATTCCATATTACCCTCCTATTTGTATAAAAATATTATAGTATATTTTAATAAATAAAAAAAGCACTTTATGTGCTTTTTATTCATCTTCACTTCCAAAGAAATCATCAAAGAAATCATCATCAGCTTCAGGTTTATCATTAACAACTACACTATCTACATCAACATTAACAACTGGTTTTGATACCTTTGGATATGTTGGTGGTTGTGAGTAACCATCGCTCTCAAGTTTTTGTTCAACAACTGGAGCTGGTTTAAACTCTGGAACTGGAGGATTAGTTGGTATTTCTTCATGTACAATTGGTTCTTGCATCTCTCTAGGTTCAAATGTCTCAATTTCTTCTTTTGGCTCAAATACTTCATGTGTTTCAACTGGAGCACTTGATTCAAAAGTTTCATGAACTTCCACAGAAGTGCTTGGTTCAAATGTTTCATGAATTTCTTCCTCTTTAGGAATTTCAACATAATCTTCTTTTGGTTCTTCAAAATGACTAACTTCTTCTTTTGGTTCGAACACTTCATGTTGAGGTTCTTCTACTGATTTATGATTTAATATATCTTCTATATCATTTTTTATTTCTTCTTGTGTTTCAGAAACAGTAGTTCCACCATCTGATTCATCATCATCATCTTCAATATAGTCTATATCATCATTTAATCCTTTAGCTTCTTCTTCAATATGATCATCAATCTTATCAGCTAAGTCATCTATTTTATCTTCTAATTTAGCTTGTTTTTCTTCTTTTTCTTTAGCAAGTCTTGCATTCTCTTCTGCTTCTTCTTTTTCAAGTTCAGCAATCTTTTCATCTATCTTTCTAACATAATCTTCTAAACTTGTAGGAACAACTCCTGATGATTTTCTACCTCCAGGAACAGGTCCAATTGGAGGAGTATATGGGTTATTAAATGGCATTGCTCCAAGTGGCATACCAGCACCCATCATACCCATTCCACCCATAGGGTCAGTAATTCCTTGTTCTTCTCTTAGTTTATTAACAAAAGCTTTAATATCGAAAACTTTAACTTCTCTATGAGGTCTTTCAGAATATCCCATTGGTTCATATTTTTTACCCCAGTCAGTTTTATAATCATATGTTAGTTTTGATTTAAAAGGCATACTTCTAAATCTATTAATTATAACTTCTCCTTCTTTTAAAGCTTGTAAATCACTAACTGTAAATAAAGGTCTAATTGGTTTTTGAGCTTCATCTTTTTTAGCTTTTTCAGGTTTTTGATCACCAAGTAATTTACTAACTTCTTCAAGAGCTGCTAACTCTGTAGACATGATATATACAAAGTTACCACAGTTACCTTTAATAGTTTCAGCTACATCTTTACCATAAACTTTATTTAATTGTGAGAAGTTTTGAATAACGAATGTAAATCTTATATTTCTTGATCTAGATGCTGTAATCATTGTTTCAACATCTTTTAAAGCTGGCATATTTGCAAACTCATCAAGAACAAAATTTGTTCTATAAGGTAATTTTAAATTTGGACAAGTTTGTGCTACTGCAATTAATGCTTCATAAACTTGTTTTACAAAAATTGTAGCAAGAGCATGGTAAGTTGTTTTTTCATCATGTACTTTTAAGAATACTGCTGTTTTTTCTTTACCAATATCTCTTATATCAAAATCACTATATGATAGCATCTCTGATAATGCTTCTTGTGATGAGAAAATTCTTGTCTTTGTTCTAAATGTAGACATAATTCCACCACGAGTATCATTAGGAGCATTAATACAAGATGATGCTGCTATATATGCAGGTGATAATTCACCTTTACTCTTAAAATATTCTTTAATATAGTTAGATGAACCTATTCTATCTTCTCCAACTTCAGCCATCATATTAATACTATTGATATTAATTTCTTCTTCAGGAGCATCATCAAATAATCCTAATGATAAACCTGTAAAAAAGTTACTAGCTGTTTGTTCCCAGAAAGGTTCAGCCTTATTATTTGGATCAATAAGTATATTACTTGCTAAGTCTTGTAATAACTCATTTGCTTTATCAGCATTTCCTTCTTTATATATTCTATATGGATAACTAAATGGATTCCATGCTGCTCCTTCTTTAGGATCACGGAA